>ODAI012031541.1_pt1 | contig 21983 bp, 29 predicted proteins | sample 1539321 | NCBI WGS metagenome assembly ODAI01 (sample SAMN02144231, study PRJEB22623) | gut metagenome | biome: sheep rumen | host: Ovis aries | place: New Zealand | reverse complement strand
GCCGTCGCCGCCTACAACAGCGGAAGCAACGTGGTCGCCGGAGGCACCAACGGCGCCGCTATCTCCTGGGCGAACCTCGTGGCGCTCGAGACTGTCGTCAACTCCGGCAACGCCGGAAAGGGCAAGCTCGGCTACCTGACCAACGCCAAGGTCATCGGGGCGATGAAGACCGTCGAGAGGGCCAGCAACACCGCCCGCTTCCTCATGGAGAACGGTGTGGCCAACGGCTATCCCGTCGAGTGGACGAACCTTGTCCCCAGCAACCTCACCAAGGGCACGGCCACCAGCAAGTGCTCCGCGGCGATCTTCGGAAACTGGGAGGATCTCTTCATCGGACAGTGGGGTGGCATTGACGTGGTCGTTGATCCGTTCAGCCTCGCCGAGTACGGTGACATCAGGCTTGTCCTGAACGCCTACAACGACGTCCTCGTGGCCGAGCCCGCCAGCTTCGCCATCATTAACGACATCCTTGCCTAAAAAGGACGAATCCCATGAGAGAGCGTAAGACCGATCCGGCCGGGATGGCCAGACTCCTGGGGAGGCTGAAGAGCCACCTCAGGATAACCTCAGACGACCTTGACGGTGAGCTGGCGGGCAAGATGCTGGCCAGCGTCGAGGCGTGCGAGCACCGCATCGGCAGGATCATCCTGCGCTCGACCTTCACCGAGACTCTCCATCTCACCCCGATAGTCAGCCTTCCCCGCCCTCTCCTTTCGGTGGACGGGGTCGAGGTTGACGGCATCCCCGTGGAGGTCGCCTCCTGCGAGGTCGACCTCCTTGACGGGACGCTCACCCTACCCGAGGGGACGGAGGGCGAGACGGTGACCGTGACCTGCGAGTCGGGTATGATCCAGATCCCGGCGGACATCACGCACGCCATCCTGCTCTTCGCCTCTTCCCTTTTCGCCAACCCTATGGACACGGTCGAGAACCTTCCGAGGGCGTCGGCCCGTCTCCTGAGGCCTTACCGTAACTATGGTGAGTGATGGCCGACAAGTGGGGCATAGGTGACTTCGACACCCTTGTGACAATCCGCCGCAGGGTGACGACGCTCGGGGACCAGGGGCAGAAGACCGCCGCGTGGCTGGACCACTCGAGGGTATGGGCCAAGGTCGTCAGGCGCGTCAGCGAGATGATCGACTACGGCAACCTGGAAGACGGTCGCTCGCTCGAGGTCACGATCTACAAGATCAAGGGTCTCGACACCCGCTGGCAGGTGGTCGTGGACGGCAAGCCCTACGAGATCCGGTCGGTCGACATGGTCGACCGTCTCTCCCCCGTCTGCGTGCTCTCCCTTTTCGCCATAGACGGATAGGCCATGGCGAAGCCGGTGATGACAATCGAGGGGCTGTCCGACTACCTGCGGACGCTGGACGAGGCGCCGGAGACTTTTGTCAAGTGCGTCAAGAAGGCCATGCGGAAGGCGGGAGCCAGGCTGGCGAGGGACATCAAGGCGGGGACCCCGCAGGGGTTCCGCCCGCTGGTGAAGAGCAAGGTGGCGAAGGCGAGGATCAGCCGCAACCTGTTGGGGGCCATAGGTCTCTACAAGGGCAGGACCACGGGGAACGACATACCCGAGTGGTTCAAGGCCTACTGGAAGAACTACGGAACCCTCCAGAGAAGGGACCCCGCCCACCGGTTCGACAGGCCGGTCAAGCCGGACGGGACGGTGGCGGCCAAGAGGCGCAGGAACAGGCTCGGGCAGTACAACGACAACTTCTTTGAGGCCGCGCTCCCGTCGGGATGGGAAGGCAGGTACGTCGAGGACTTCACGAGGGAGATGAGGTTACAGGGTTATGACATCAAGTAGACAATGGAAGAGAGCATAGGCAAGGCATTGACGGCGACCGTCGGGGAGATCACCCCGCTCTACCTCTACGAGGCGGAGACGGAGGAATATCCCTACGCCGTGTACTACTACACCCCGGAGTTCTTCTCGACGAAAGACGGAGTCTACAAGATCGAGGCTGACGTGACCGTCCAGGTCTACTCGGACGACTTCGACGAGGCCTACGCCCTTTCCGGGCAGATCAGGGACGCCGCTCTCAGCGGGATGAACGGCAACGCCTTCATGGCGAGGCTCTCCACCACGACTAAGGAGTGCGTCGAGGGCATTTGGAATATCGAGACAGTTTACAAAATCAAACAGATAGACACATGGCAGCAGAATTAGGATACAACATCGCCTTCAAGGTCAACAACAAGACCTTCGCTGGCAGGACTCAGGATGATCTGACGATCACCCCGACCATCAAGGAGAGCATCACCAAGGATGACGCCGGTCAGAAGAACAGCGCCGTGACAGGTAAGGAGGTCACCTTCTCCTGCCAGGGTCTGGTCGTCCTCACCGACAGCGCCACGACCAAGCTGGTGCGCGACGACATCGTCGAGCTCGCCCTCGCTACCGGCGACTCGGCCATCATACCGTTCAAGTACCAGGCATCGAGCGGCAAGATACTGAGCGGCAACTGCATCATCACCGGCTATTCCGAGTCATCCAACTCGGAGGATGAGGCCACCTACTCGGTGGATCTGAAGTCCACCGGAGCCATCACCTTCGCCACTTCATAGTCATGGCGAAAGTGGTCATAGGAGGGGTGGAGTACCCCGTCTCGGTCACCTTCGGGGCCGTGACGTCCTTCCTCGCGAGCGTGGGTGAGGACTCCGCCGAGGGTCTGGCGGCTTTCTACCAGCTCCCGCCCTCCAGGTACCCGGCCTTCATCGTCGCTTGCGTCAATGAGGGTCTGAGGGCCGAGGGGAAAGAGGAGAGGATCACCGTGGAGGAGGTGAGCGCCTGCTCCATCATGGAGGTCGGCAACGCCGCCGCCACTCTCTTCCGGGAGATGATCCCCGCCACGACCGGGGAGAAAAAAAAAGACTGAGCGACTCCGGGGAATCCCCCATGTCCCTCGGTGACATCAGGGGGATAGCCCTCGGGGTTTTGGGAATGTCCCTACCCGACTTCTACGCCATGCCGGTCGGGGTTTTCTGGGAGGCTCTCGGGGCCCACCAAAAGGAGGTGGAGGCTGAGAGGAGGCATATGGGCGAGCTGGTCAGGGGCGCGGCTCTGAGGCTTTTCAATATCAACCTCGAGTGCAAAGACCAGATAAGAGACCCGAGGAAGTTCTGGGAGATGCCCTGGGACGAGCCCTCGGAAGAGAAGGAACAGGTGAAGGCTCTGGAGAAGATGACCGACGAGCAACGGGCGGCATCCGCCCGGAGCCTTCTGCAAAAGATAGGATGGTAAAATGGCAGACGGAAGTAACCTGAAGGCGAAGGTCGGCATGGACACCGGCGACTTCGAGAAAGGCGCGAAGAAGGTGGCCAAGGCCGCCCAGAGCATGGGCAAGGACATGACCACATCCCTCACGGATGTGGGAAAGGCCATCGGTGTCGACACGGGTCTCCTTGGAGACATGGCCGGGCGCATCCAGAACGCCACCACCCTCTTCAGGGGGATGGGCAGCGCCGGAGGCGGGGCCGCCAGCTCGCTGACCAAGGCGATGACGGGGCTCGCCGGGGCCATAGCGGGGCTTGGGATCACCGCCGCCATCACCGCCTTCAAGCAGCTCAACGCCCAGGCGAACACCTTCCGTGACACGATGGAGGGAATCAAGTTCGAGACCGGTCTGAAAGCCTACAGAGACACCTACGCTGCGGTCATCGAGGACCAGACGGGGACGGGCAAGGCCTTCGCCAAATGGTGGGGCGAGACGAAGAAGGACGCGTCGAACCTGATCACTAACATCGGGACGGTGCTGACGATGGACAGCATCAGGCCAGCCGCCTTCAAGGAGCTGGCCGAGACCTGGAAGACCGCCGAGGAGAAGGCCGAAAAGTCGAGGTGGCTGGAGGAGGAGATCCAGGACCTCGAGAGGAACCGCCTCCGCAACCAGGTCGAGTGGCAAGCGCTCCAGCGCGAGGCGCTTGAGATGGAGCGTGAGGCCACGGACAACACCGTGAGCAAGGAGGACAGGCAGAAAGCCCTGAACAGGGCCGTGGAGATATACAACGAGCTCTACGGCCAGCAGGCGGAGTACGCCCGCGAGATCTCCGCGCGCAGGAAGGAGCAGTCATCCCTCGCCACCGACTCGGCATCCGCCGAGAAGGAGTCCATACAGGCCCAGTCGGCGACCGACCAGATACTCGGGGAGCAGGTGCTGAAGATGCGCCGCCTGCAACGCTTGCAGAACAGCATCAACAGCGCCGCCAAGGGTTCCGGCTCCGGCTCAGGCGTGGCGAAGACGGCCAAGGAGACGGCGCAGGCCGCGGAGCTGACTCTCGAGGCCGCCACCGAGCTGGTGAGAAAGGAGAGGGAGCTGAAGGCTATCCAGGACCAGAACGCGGCGATGAAGGCCGCCGCCCGGTTCGGCATGGCCGATCCCCTGCAAGGGATGAGACTTCCCGGCAACCTCCAGCGCGGGGCCGAGACGATGACGCAGGAGGTCCTTCTGAGACCCGTGGTCGACACTGAGGCGACGCGGATCGCCATCATGGATCTGACCGCCACCGTGACGGACGGGGTGATCGGCATGAGCGACGCAATCGGGACTCTGATAGGCGACCTCATCAACGGGGAGAACGCCTGGGGCAACTTCGCGCAGGCGGGCATCAGCGTAGTGGCCGACATGCTCTCGACGGTGGGCAAGGCGTTCATCACCGAGGGTATCGGAGTGGAGGCTGCCCAGATGGCCCTGAAGACCGGTAACGGGCTCGGGGCGATAGCCGCCGGAGGCGCGATGGTCGCCCTCGCCGCCGCCATGCGGACAGCCATGAGCAACGCGTCCGCCAACTGGAGCGGGGGCGGGTCGTCAGTGGCCTCGTCCGCCTACTCCGGTGGTTCCTCCAACACCCCGACCGCTTACGGGAGGGAGATGACAGTCCACGTTACCGGCACCCTCACGGGAGAGGGAAGCAAGCTGGTGGCGGTCCTTAACAACGAGGCAGACCGTAAAAGGGTGACGACATAATGGCATACTCAGCGAGATACATCTTCAGTTTCCGGGACATCCTCGACGGGGATGTCCTCATCACCATAGCGGAAGACGGCTTCTCCGGAACCGCCATCCGCAGGAGCGTGGGCGGCTCCCCTGTCCTCAAGTGCGAGGACGGCGGGGCTATCAAGGGCATGTCGCTCGAGTTCCCCGCCGAGTGCGAGGTCGAGGACGAGTTCGCCATCCTCTACACCCCCGACCCCTACCGCTTCCAGGTGTGGGTCGAGATAGACGGCCAGCGGGTCTGGACGGGATTCGTCACGCCGGAGCTCTACGCGGCCCCGTGGGTCGACCCGCCCTACGACGTGACGGTGACCGCCACCGACGGGCTGGGAGAGCTCAAACGCCACACGTTCCACGCCCTGGGCGAGCAGACGCTCGAGGCCTACCTCATGACCATGCTGGCGGCCACGGGGCTCGACCTGCCGCTGAACCTCATCAGCACTTTGGAGACGGACGTGAGCGAGGCTCCCTACATGCTCTCCGAGACGGCCGTCAACCTCGACTTCCTCGACGGTGAGACCTACTACGACGTGGTGGAGCGGATTCTCGGCTCCATCAACGCCACGATAAGGCAGAGGGACGGCCGCTGGCTCATCGTCAGGGAGACGGACATCACCGCGCTGACGGATGAAGGCGTCATAGCGGACAGCGTGGGGATCGGCTATCCCGTGAGGCCCTTCGGCTCGCTGAGGACAAGCGAGATCTGGCCAGTGGGGAGGCTCAACATGGAGATAGTGCCGGCACGCAACCGTGTGGAGGTGAACGCCGCCAACAAGCCCCGGGAGGATCTCGTGGACATCGCCGCCATGCTCGGCGACGGCTCCTGGAACGGCATCGACAAGTGCTGGGAGCTGGAGCAGGGCGAGTGGCAGTACGCCGACATAGAGATCCCCGCCACCGACGCGGCCAACATGTGCGACCTCAATGTCAGGGCCACGGCCCGGCAGTCGTCATCCAAGAGCCAGAACAGCCTCTACATCAGTGTGCGGGCTTACGGCACCGACACCGCCACCGGGCAGCCGGGGATGCGGTCCCTGCGGGTCAAGACCGAGCTCGACCACGACTACATATCGCACTCCGGGATAGTCAAGGACGCCCAGAAGGTCTTCAAGCGGTCTCTGGTCTGGGACACCGCCGAGGACAACATGATCCCGCTCGACACCCCGCTCGCCTCTTCCGGCACCGCCAGCGACTGCGGAGACATGGAGGTCGTCGTCCCGCTGGCCTCCTTGGCCGCGTCCGACCTCACCGCCATCACGAGGGTGAGGGTCATGGCGGGGGCTTGGAAGGACACGATCTACCTGCACGGCTTCGAGGTGTCGACCGTCGGGGCCTACGAGAGCGTGGGCACCGTGCTCGCCCTGGGCAACTCCGCGAGAGGGGCCGCCAGGGCTTTGGAGCCGGTCTTCTCCGACACCTTCCCGGGCAACCTGGGCAGGCCGTTCCTCGCCAACGTGGTGAGGGCACGCCACGGACAGTCCGCCTACACCGTGGAGACCTTCGGCTCGGACGCCTTCCCGGCCCAGCTCCCCTACGGCGAGTGGCTGGCGAAGGACTTCGCGCTGGCGTGCGCCACCCCGAGGCTGCGCCTCCAGGGCAGGCTCCAGATGCCCGACGCCATACCGCCGCTCTGCCTCTCGACAGGCGGCCTCACCTACATGGCGGAGAGCTGGACGATGGACCTCATCCAGAGGGAGGCGGACATCAGCCTCATCAGCCTTCCCGCCACATCGCTCCAGGTCGTGTCCGTGACGCAGACGGCCTACACCGACGGCGGGGCCGAGTCCACGTCCGTGACCACCGCCTTCCCGTCGTCCTTCTCGATAGGGGCTGACGACACCGCCACGAGACACATAGCCGTGACGGCCCCGACGGGCATGTCATGGGCCGTGACCGGGGCTCCCTCATGGATCACCGTCATCAGCGGTTCGGGCACCGGCTCCGGCACCGCCTCCTTCAGGTGCGACGCCAACAGCGGGGAGCGCAGGGCCGCCGTGCTGTCGGTGGCGGGCGTGCCCGTCAGCGTGTCGCAGGAGGGTATAGGCACCGAGTACAGGCTCGAGATAACCAGGACACCCGCCGACTCGAACATGACTCTGACGGTGGACGGGCAGACGGTGGACTACGCCTACGGCGGCATCCCCGTCGGGGCCGGGCTGACCGTCACCGTGAGGATAACGAAGGACGGTTACAGGACCGTCACCGACTCCTTCACCATGCCCTTCGGGGACACCCGCAAGAGCTACGAGCTGACGGAGGATCTGCCGGTCACCATGTCCTACCCGTCCGTGGTCTCGTCAGCGGCGCAGAACGTGCCCATCACCGTCAGCGACCCCTCGGGCAAGGGCTGGGCGATCTCCTTCCAGATGAGCCATTACTACGGCTACATCACCGGGGCGGGGGTGACGTCCGGCGACGCTGTCGTCAGCGGCACGACCATCAGCGGCATCGGCAACGCGGCCGTCTATCTCACCGTGCCCGCCAACACCGGCACCGCATCCATCCTGGTAGGCGGGGCCAACGACCCCATCTACGTCAAATACTCGTCGGAGGGCAGCTACGAGCCGGGCATGCGGTTCACCCACCAGGGGGCCGGATCGTCCACAGTGACGGTGACATCGGTCACTTTGAACAAGAACACGCTGTCCCTTACGGCAGGAAACTCCGAGACGCTCGCGGCCACTGTGCAGCCGTCGAACGCCACCAACCCCACCCTCTCCTGGACTACCACCGACTCCGGAGTTGCGGCAGTTGACCAGTCGGGCAAGGTGACAGCCATAGGGGCCGGCACGGCCACCATCAGGGCCTCGGCCACGGACGGGAGCGGCAAGTACGCCCAGTGCGCCGTTACCGTCACCGCCGCGGTGGTGCGTGTGGATTCCGTCACGCTCAACAGGCAGACGGCCTCCATCCCCGCCGGGACGACCCTCCAGCTCACCGCCGACGTGCAGCCCTCCAACGCCACCGACAAGAGCGTCACATGGTCAAGCTCGGACACGTCCGTCGCGACCGTGTCGCAATCGGGACTCATAACGGGAGTGGCCCCCGGAACGGCCACAGTGACGGTCAGGACGACCGACAACAACCGGACGGCCACATGCGTGGTCACGGTGACCTCCCAGGGCACCCTGAGCGTTGAAAACATAACGGTCACGGCCGCGCAGGAGTCGGCTTCGGTGACAGTGGAGTCGAGCAATGTGGACACCTCCACGATAAGAGCCGCCTCGTCCGCCTCCTTCATCCGGTCGGTCAGCGTGGACGTGTCGGGGACCTACCCGACGATCCGCCTGACGCTCTACTCGAACCAGGCGACGACCCAGCGGACGGGGACGGTCAACGTGACCGCCACCGACGGCAACGGCGACCCGGTCTCCACATCGTTCACGGTCACCCAGAGGGCCGCCACGTCAAGCGACGTGCCCTGCACCGGCGTGGAGGTTAGCGGCCCGTCCACGATCGCCAACTCGTCCAACGAGGCGACCTACAACGCGGTCCTCTCCCCTTCCAACACGACGCAGCGGGGAGTGTCATGGAGCGTCAGCGGCCCCGCAACCATCGTCCCCGACGGCCTCCAGTGCCTCGTCAGGATCACGGGCGACGGCACGGTCACGGTGACCGCCACCAACACCTACAACACCGCCAGGACGGGGAGCAAGACCGTCACGGCGGACTACATACACAACCCCGGCAACATAACCGTGTCGCCCTCATCAGTGACTCTCGACCCGCTGGGCACGTCCGACGACACCGCCCAGGTGACCGCCACCGACATAGAGCCGGGAAGCCTCAGCGTCAAGTCCTACTCCGGCCTCATCACCGGTGCCAGCCTCTCGGGGGGCAAGCTGGCGGTGTCCTTCACCGCCAACCAGTCCACCGTGTCGAGCCGGTCGGGGTCGGTCACCCTCAGGGCGCTCGATCTCAACGGCGACGACGTGGAGGCGGTGGTGCAGTACACGCAGCCAGCCATACCCATGCCCGACACCACGTTCGGCATCATGGGGCTCCACGTCGAGCAGCAGGCGGGCAAGATCTCGGCCGCGTGGAAGGTGCGCTTTCGCAACCAGGGCAACACCACCGGCACGGTCTACGCCCCGGCCTGGACGCTCAAGGGCTACGACTCCGGCGGGAGTGAGACGATAAGCCGTAGCGGCACGCTGCCCGACAGGACGGTGTCAGCCAACTCCGAGGAGTGGGAGATCTACTCCGACCTGTGGAACGGGGTCATCGGGAGCACCGTGGAATATGTCATAACCATGTCGTCGGGGCTGGTCGAGTCCAGCTACACGGGCGACGGTGACGACGACCTTGACAACATCGACTAAAAACACGAATATAATGGCGAACAGCGAGAGAATCTATCTGATACAGGGCAACGACACGGACATGTCGGTCTGCCTGCGGAAGGGCGGTGACACTCCCCTTCCCTACGACCTCACGGGGGCGAGCCGCATAGGGCTGGCCCTGACCGGTCACGGCCTGTCCTTCTTCGCGAGGGACATCGAGGTGAGCGGAGAGGACAACAACATCATCAGCGGCCTGCTGGCTGGAGACCTCCTTGTCGGGGAGTACGGCCTCGAGGTCAGCTTCACCCTTGACGGCAAGGCCAAGCGCTTCCGTGTGCCGCAGGTCTTCGAGGTGGTGACCTACCTCTCCGAGGATCAGGACGGCACCGCCGAGGGCGAGGGCGACGGCATCAGCCTGACCGTGACCGTCCAGCCGGAGTCCATCGAGATCGCCGGCCCGACCGGGCCACAAGGCCCACAGGGGCCGCAGGGACCCCAGGGACCTCAGGGGCCACAGGGACCGCAGGGACCGTCCGTGCAGTCTGACTGGGACCAGGACGACGACACCGGACTGGACTATATAAAGCACAAGCCCGACCTGGCGACCCTGCTGGCCGCCAAGCAGGACGTGATCACCGACCTCGACAAGATAAGGTTGGACGCGGCCCTTGGGGCCTCGCTCGACAAGGTCAACGAGCAGGCCGCGCCCGCGGGGAGCGTCATCTACTACTACATAAACTCGTCCGGCAACTGGACGAGCAACGGCTATCACCGCTCGGTCATCGTGCCGGTGTTCCCGGGAGAGAAGTATCTCGTGACCGCCAACGAAGACTACGACACCGTGTACGCCCTCCTCACCAACAGGGCGCAGACCCACACCGGAGGGTCGGCGGCGGCCCTTGTCGAGGACACGTCGCTGGTCACCATCCCGAAGGGGACTACCGCCGAGGTGGCGATACCGGACACCTGCGTCTGCCTCTGCTTCAGGGGATGCGTCAGCCAGGCCGAGTACAACGCCTCGCCAAGGCTCCGCTGCCCCTCGTCCGTGATCCTCTTCGAGCACCTTGAGGACGTGGTGGACCGTCTCCAGGAGACGGTGGCTAATCCCCTGCTCACGGCAACGGGCAACGCCTCGGAGTGGGGTTACAGCGACTGGCTGCTCAACGCCCTGCCCAGAAGGAGCTACAAGCTCCACGTCCTCACGCCGGACGTGGACATGACAGGCGTGGGAACGTCCAGCGGGACACCCACGCTCACCGTCTACTTCGACGAGGGCGATTCCGTCACCCTGTCATCGGCGGCCGTGGCGTTCAGGACCGAGTATACCATAACCGTCCCGGCAGGGGCGACGAGACTGCGCTACTCGGTCAGGTGCGCCATCGGCGAGCGGTTCGCGGTGTCCTTCGAGCTTCTGGACGAGGACTTCGGCGGCGGCATCCTCGCCCTCAACCCGGAGAGCGAGTTCGTCCCCAAGACCCTCTCCGCGAGGAAGAGGCTCTACTCATCCTCGGACACCGACGAGCACTACCCGCTCACCCTCCTGCACCTCTCGGACATACACGGCAACTGGGCCAACGTGGAGAGGTTCCTCCAGTTCGCCGCCAAGTACGCCAACCGCCTTGACTCCCTCATCAACACCGGCGACACCGTGACAGAGTACCACACCGACGGCATAGCCGGCTACGCCGCCCTGGAGGGGATAGGGAGGGTGATGAACGTCATCGGCAACCACGACACCTCCGGCTCCGGCTCCCCGAGGGACTGGACGGAGTACAAGGGTCTCCCCTCCTACCAGACGTTCGTCGCCCCCTTCGTGGAGGAGTGGGGCGTGACCCAGCCGGATGGAGCCGCCACGGAGGGCTACTGCTATTTCTACAAGGACTACACGGCCAAGGGGATACGCCTCGTGGTCGTGGACATCATGGCCTATGACGACACCGAGGACACATGGCTGCGGTCGGTCCTCTCCTCGGCGAAGACGGCTGGCCTGCACGTCGTCATCGCCACGCACTACGCCGGGGCGAGACGGTCGTCCGAGGCGGAGACGGAGCGGGTGTTCGATAAGGTCGATTGCGACTACACGACCCTCGTCAGTTTCGGAGGCCCCTCGGTCAACCTCACCAACTACAACCCGCAGGCGTACAAGATGACCCTCGCCGTGTCCGACTTCCTTGACGGTGGCGGGCACTTCTGCGGCTACATCCAGGGCCACTACCACGCCGACTTCATCGCCAAGGTGAACGAGGACCCCAGGCAGCTGATCTACTCCATCGGGTCGTCGAAGGCCGGGGAGGTCAGGGACTACAACCATGTGGTCGGGACGAGGAACCAGGACGAGTTCCAGATAGTCGCCATCGACACCAACAACACCATCGTCAAGCTGTACAAGGTCGGGGCGAACATCGACCGCTACGGCAGGATCAAGGAGACCGCCTGCGTGGACTACACCACCGGCAGGCTTGTCGGGGAGACCGTCCCCACCGACATCGTCAAGTACACGGAGCAGACTTTAACTGACTCGCAGAAGTCTCAGGCGAGGGCGAATATAGATGCCGCAGGCGGCGAGAAACTGTCCCAACTGGAGATAATAGAATTGCTTGGATTAGATTAACAAACAACAGATAAACAGAACAACTATGGCAATAGCAAAAGAGAACAAGGTCGTCCACGGCGACGACTTGACACTGATCGGACAGCTGATAAAGGCATACTTCGTGGCCAAGGAGACCGGGAAGGGACTGTCCACGAACGACTTCACCACCACCCTCAAGAACAAACTTGAGAGCATCGACCTCGCACAGTATTACACTTCGTCGCAGACAGATGCGGCGATAGCCGCCGCGCTTAACGGCTCATTCGTGGCCGTTTCCACGCTCCCTACGGCCTCCGCTGACACGAAGGGCAAGATATACCTGATCCCCAACTCCGGTACCGGGACGAACACCAAGGACGAGTACATCACCGTGGTCTCCGGCAACACGTACTCCTGGGAGAAGATTGGAACCACGGACATCGACCTCTCCGGTTACGTCACGGATGATGCGCTGGAGGCTCTGACCTCAGCCGAGGTGACCGCTTTGTTGAACCTGTAATATCACCATCATGGCTATCTCTAAAGAAAATAAGGTTGTCCATGGCAGCGACTTGACAACCGTGGGGAATGCCATCAAAGTGGCACTCGCCGGGAAGGCGGACAAGACTCTCGTGGCATCATCCCAACCAGCCGGGGGGATGCTTCCCAATGTGTTGTATGATTTTGGGGAACTGCCTGGTGACACCACCTTCCTTATGGCCGCGGCAACAGACAACACCATCGCCAACCACTGGTACTGGATTTTTGACACGCCCTCCACGGCCCCAACTATCACATGGCCAGCCGCGATAACATCTTGGCAAGGTGGCTCCTCTCCAGCGGTAGCGGCTTCCACTCATTATGAGATTTCCGTCATCAACGGAGTGGCGGCATACATGGAGGTGTAGGCTATGGATCTGCTCGCGAGAAGAAGGATGATGATGAGGGTCGCTGCGGCTCCGGTCGTTCCGATCCAGATAGTGGAGAACGGTGACTTCGCCACAGGCACCACCTACCGCTGGGGCGTTATCAACACGGCCTCTTCGATAGCCAATGACAACGACACCCTGCTGATGACGATAGTGACTGCGGGGTCATCCTCGACATCGAGGGGCGTTTACAATTCCGTCGCCAAGCTGACGACCGGGCATATCTACTACAACAAGGTCAAACTTGTGACATCATACGCCGGATCTGTGCGATTGAGGACGAGCAGCCTCGCTATGATGACTATGACTACTACCGCTGGTGTTGATGGGACATTCGACAACGTCAAGGAGTACACAGGGACGGACGCCCAGAGGGTCAACATCTACTCCCACTACGGCAAGGCCAGTACCGTGGGGCAGACCATGAGGATTTACAGCGCGATGATCATCGACCTGACCGCCACCTTCGGGGCGGGGAATGAGCCGGATCTGGACAGGTGCAGAAGGCTATTCCCGCTGGACTACTATGATTATAATACCGGTAATTAACTAATATTTAATGAGATGAAAAATCACAGATTAAACATTTTTATCCTGTTCGCATGGATGATGCTGACCTGCGGCGGGCTTGGCAACGCCGCCTACAAGTATGATGGCATCTATTGGGTGCCGTTTGTCGTCAACGCCATAATCGCCATCATCCTCGGCATCAAGGAGTGGCGGAAAATAGGAAAGGAGGGAAAGTGATGAGTTTGGAGACTATCTTGACCGCGATAGGTACCATTATCGCGTGGGACTTCAGCAAGTTCCTTTTCCTCAAGCTGACCCGCCGGGAGAAACAGGCCGAGGTCAAGGAGAAGGAGGCGAACGTGAAACAGGAGGAGGTGGAGGTTGTGAGAAAGATTATCGACGAGATAATGCAACCGACCATCGATAGGCTGAAGCAGGAGAATGAGGATTTGAACACCAAGTACGACACCCTTCAGGACAAGTACGATGCCTTACAGGACAAGTACGATGCCCTGCGGGATGAGGTCAAGGATTGCACGGATTCCAGGGACGAGTGCCACAAGATGCTGGCCACTCTCAAGGACGAGATAACGAGGCTCCAGAGGTCGAGGGACAAAAGGGGCAGGTACGCCAAGGAGGTGCGAAGTGGGGACAATCAGTCGTAACTTCTCATGGAGTGAGTTCGAGAGGACTTCCCATGAGGCGGAGCTCGCCAAGATGGGCGTGCGGAACGTGATCAACACCTTCGAGATCCGTGACGCTGTCATCTCGCTTGTCTTCAAGGTTCTCCAGCCCATCCGTGACATCTGGGGCAAGCCCATGACCGTCGGCTCCGGCTACCGTTGCCCTGAGCTGAACAAGATGGTCGGCGGTGTGCCGACATCCCAGCACCAGAAGGGCGAGGCGGCTGACGTGATTCTCGGAAACATGACGGAGGTGTATCGTTTCGGCAGGCTGGTGAAGACCACGCCGGAGATCTTCAGGGAGGTTGACCAGCTCATCCTTTACGGGACTTTCTGCCATGTCTCGCACAGGCGTGTGGGCAAGCAGCGTAACATGATCCTCTACGACAAGACCTACAAGGGCAGGAGGATATAGACGGACAGCCTCCTTGGCCGGGGGAGGCTTCTCTTCTTTTTCATAGCGATGGATGTTTGTTTTTTCATGGTTTGGAGCTTCAGTACCGCAGTGATGCGCGAACGGGTAAAGTGTTAATTATGTGGTGGCCCCGCCGCCGGCCAGCGGGGCTTTCCACGACAAGGGAAGGATATGAAGACTTTGACTCAGATACTGGGCGCCGCCCTGCTTTTCGCCCTGGTCGCCTTCGCCGGCATCAGGTACGGCAGGAAAACAGCCAAAAAGCCCGTGGAATTGATTGTCGTCTGGGACACCACTGAAGTGGTCAAGTACGACACGATCGTGCGGGAGAGGCCCGTTTTCGTGGCTTCCGTGGTCTATGACACGGTGGTCACGCACTTCACGACCGTCGAGCATGACACGGTGGAGGTGGAAGTCCCTATGGAGCGGCGGGTCTATGAGGAGGACAGCCTGTATCATGCCGTGGTCAGCGGCTGGAGGCCCAGCCTGGACACGCTCATAATCTGGCCGAAGACGACGACCGTGACGATAACGCGGACTGAGCGGATTCCGGCCCCCAGATGGTCGATCGGGGCGACGGTGGGCCCTTCCCTCATCGCCACGCCGAAAGGCTCGCTGAGGGCCGGATTTGGCGTCACGGCTGGCCTGTCATACAGGTTTTGAGATGAGCCGTAAAATTGTTATCTTTGTTAGAGCGACAGAATTTTTCTTCATAAGCGTTAGGTTAATAAATGTGGGTAAGGGGATGCCGTGAGGTCTCCCCTTTTCTTTTACCCGTTGATGAGATCTATCACGGCCCTCATGGCCCTGTCGGCCTTCGCCATGTCTTCCCTGATGTAGATCCTCGTCACAGGGTTCCCGGACGAGTGCCCGAGTATGAGCGAGATGGTGTCCCTCGGGATGTCGAGCGAGGCCGCCAGCGTGGCGACCGTGTGCTTGGCCCACTTGGACGAGAGATCGGGGAACAGCCCGGAGCCGACGGCCTTCCCCCGTTTCCCCAGTGGCCTGCCGACCGCCTTGAGCGCGTGGTTCATGTGGTGGAGCCAGTCCTTGTGGTCCGCGTACCTGTCATGCGGGGAGAGAAGCCACTTGTCTCCACGGTACCTGTCGATGATGGCCCTGGCCTCCGGCTCGATCCTGACTGAGAGCAGCCTGTGCGTCTTCGCCCGCTTGTACTCCAGCCGACCGTCCACGATGTCCCTCGGGCGCAGGTTGAACAGGTCGACGGACTCGATGCCGGACAGGTAGACCATGAGCATGAACATGTCGACGTGCTCCCGCTGCCGGGGCTCGCACGGCCAGTCCCTGAGCCTCCTCAGATCCTCCAGGGATAGCGACCGCTTCCGTGTCTCCTCCCTCCTGATCTTGAACCGCCTGAACGGGTACGCCTCGGTGATCCCGTCGTCTATGGCGGCGTTGAACACGGCCTTCAGCGACCGGAAGGTGACCGACCGGCTGTTCACCGTCTGCGTCTTCGACAGGAAGATGTCGAAGCTCTCGAGCCACGCCTTGTCGATGTCCTCGAAGGCCTTTGTCTTTATCAGGGGATCGAACCTCTCCATAGACCGGAAGACCGTGTCATATACGGCCTTCGTCCCCTTGGAATATCTCGGGTCCTCCATGTGGCGCTTGTAGTAGCGCCAGAGCGAGCCCGACTCGCCGGCCCCGGCTATGCGGTCGCGGATCTCGGTGGCGGTCATGCCGTCCGCGGACTTCAGGGACATGATCGTTTTCCTCGCCTCGTAGAGCTTGTCCTGGAGGATCTCGTTGAGCTCTCCCTTGTGGCGGTGCCTGACGACGTTGGTGCCGTCCCACTGGTCAGCCGAGAGCCTCACCCCGGTCTGGAGCAGGGCCGTCCTCCCCTTGTGGGAGACCGCCAGCGTCATGGGCGCGTCGGTCTTCGACTTCCTCGTGTCGAGATATAATCTAACTGATGCCATCTGCGAATTAGTGCGAATTAGTGCGAATTATCTGCGGTGATAGCGCGGGTCTGGCGCGGGTGAAATCCGTCAAAATGTCCCCAAATGTCCCCAAATGTCCCCAAAAATTTGAGCGGATTACCCTTGTGATAACCCGCCCCAAGTGCCTGAAACCCAATTCTACGGCCTTGTGGAAACAACTGGATTCGAACCAGTGACCCCCTGCTTGTAAGGCTTTTCGCCTCTCTCATACTCATTTGATTATCTTGTCATTACGGTGCCCCTTTCCCATCGGGCGCGGGTGTGGCGCGTGTCACATGTCGAAGTCACCGGTGGGAGCCTCCCACCCGAAGCGCTCGCAGACGGCGAGGATATAAGCCACCGAATCCTCCCCGACCTTCTCCAGATCGCAGTCCGGATGGTAAATCCTTGCCCTTCCCCTGAGCGTGTCCCCTTCCTTGAAGATGTAGCCGACGCAGTGGGCCGTCTTGCGACCGCACCACTTCCTGTAATCGTCCAGCACGGCAGAGGGTATGTACCCGATGATCCTCTTCGTCTTGGCGTTTCCGAAGGCCATCGCCTTCTTGTCGGCGGGGTTGTCCTTCTCGTTGAAAACGGGGCCCCCGAACACGCCCACGTTCCTGACGGTACAGTGGTGGCCGAGCCCCGCTATATATGCGTCCCAGATAGAGTCGCTGTGGGAGTCGATCACGCCAGTCTCCACGGGATCGTCAGCATCAGGCACCCACAGGGTGACGCCCTTGCCTTCCACAGGCTTATTGCCCGCAAACATGGCGAGGGACGCGGCTATCACGCACAGCGCGAGCAATATGATCCAGATAACGTTCATATCATTTGATTTTTATTGGTGAGCTGAATTTTCTGATGACGCATCCGAGGACAAGGTCAAGATGCCGGATGTCCTCCTTCGGGATGATGATCGGTGCGTGGATGAGCCTGCCGTCGGGATAGGTCTCCCGATTTGTCGAGTAGGCGGTGATGTGGTCCCCGTCATCCTGGAGCTGCTTGGTGATCCTGTACTCGGACGTCTCCACGACGTAGATCTCGCCGTTTATCAGGAGCCTCGGGTCGTTCACCCTCTTGAGCACGAGTATGCAGCCGGACGGGTACTCCACCATGCTCTCCCCGTAGTGGTGTATGGCGCTGGTGGCGGTCGGGAACCAGTCGCCCGCGTCTATCCACTCGGACGGTGTGGCGGCCTCATCGACGGGCGCCGCCATCTCGTTCACGCCCCCGATAGTCGGGGTGTCGTAGAGCGGGATCTTCCTCTTGGCGAGCATATCGCCCTCTCCGGTTAACAACCAAGATGATTGTATTCCCCAGATTTCCTGGAAACGTTGCGCCTGCTTCTTCCCGAATGCGCTTTTACCAGACAGGAGGGCGCTAACGTACTGCTGGGAAACGCCCAAGCGGTTCGCTATATCTTCCTGGGTTATTCCTATCGACTTGAAATACTCTGCTAATTCGGTGTTCATCATAACAACAAAAAAAATTGTAAAAAAGTATTGCATACAACAAAAATAGTTGTATATTCGCGGTGTTAACGGAAGAAATTGAGAGAACAAAACACCGTTAACAAAGGAAGGTAACTGCAAAGAAAAGAAAACGAAATGACAAACACAAGAACTTTTCCAGAGATTTGGGCGGTCTTGAGCAAGGATGAGAGGGATGACCTCTCCGACCGCCTGTTCAGGCGCAAGTGCTGCCGGACGAGGCAGACCGTCTGGAACTGGGGCAACGGGATAAAGAGGCCGGCCACCCCTTTGGTGAGGGACGCTGTCGCCGATGTGGTCAGCAAGATGACCGGAGAGAAACACAACGCCGTGACACTTTTCCCGAGCAAATGAGGACGGACATCGAAATAAGCCCAGCCGGCAGGTACACCGTGACCCAGGCCGCCGCCGCTCTCGGGGTTGACCGAAAGACGATCACCCGCTGGAGGGAGTCGGGAAGGCTGCGCGGGGAGGTCGGCAAGAGCGGACGGTACAAGTTCAAGGGGATAAACCTGATACGCATATTCAACACATAACTTAACGCGATATGGAATTTTTAGTGATCATCATCGCCGCGGCGATAGCCCTGGCGGTCAACAGCTCAAGGAAGGAGGATCTGAGGTGATGGAAGAGAGGACACTGCACGACAGGCTGGTCGAGATCCAGTCGAGTCTAAAGGCCCCGAAGGGCCAGTACAACTCCTTCGGGAAGTACAAGTACCGCAGCGCCGAGGACATCCTCGAGGCGGTGAAGCCCATACTCAGGGCGCAGAACTGCAAGCTCATCATCTGGGACGAGATAGTCCAGGTGGGTGAGAGGATCTACGTCAAGGCGATAGCGACCATCTCTGACGGGACACAATCCCTCAGCGTGTGCGCCTTCGCCCGCGAGGAGGACGAGAAGAAGGGCATGGACGCGTCGCAGGTTACCGGAGCCGCCAGCTCCTACGCACGCAAGTACGCTCTCAACGGTCTCTTCGCTATCGACGACACGAAGGACGCCGACGCTCTCAACGTGACCAAGGAGTACACCGATCCGGTGCCTGCGAAGAAGGTCATGCCCGATTGTCCGGAGGACGTGTGGTGGAAGCTCGTGAAGATGGACGTGGAGGGCAAGCGCAGCAAGAGCGGCCTCACAGGCTACGAGTACCTTCTGAACAAGTACCACACGGACGAGACGATACTGGCCAAGTTCGCCAGCGACGTGAAGACCGCCAAGGAGGCGAGGGCCAACCAGGACTTCCTCGACCTCGACGAATCAAAGCAGAACCCCAAAAACAAGGATAAGAAATGAGCGCGACACTTTACCAACTTACGAACCAGATGGCCGAGATAGAGGCCATGCTGGAGGAGACCGGGGGCGAGATAACCCCGGAGCTGGAGGCCGTATGGAACGAGACCTCCGAGAGCCTGCCACAGAAGGTGGACGGCTACAACCAGGTGCTCAGGAACCTCACGGCATACGCCGCCAACCTCGCCGACGAGATCAAGAGGCTCCAGGGGCTGAAGAAGACAGCCGACAACTCCGCCAAGCGGATAAAGGAGCACGTCCTCTCATGCATGGAGGCCTTCGGTCTGACCAGGCTGGAGGGCAACTACTGCAAGATGTCCCTCAGATCATCGACCCAGACCGAGGTGGACGAGGACAGCGTCCTTCTCCCCTACCTCTCGAGGGTGGAGAAGCTGGGGCTCCCTTCGTGGATAACCTGCGAGCTGAAGATCAACAAGACCGCCCTGAAGGAGGCCTTCAAGGGCAAGGACGTGACTCCAGGCGGGGTGCGTTTCGTGGAGAAGAACAACCTGATCATAAAGTAAGGGATGGAGCGCTGGCGCATACTTCACAAGGAGAAGGATTACACGGTGATCGACAACGGGATCTTCAGGGACTCCGACCTCTCGCTCGCTGAGAGGGGATTCCTCTGCACCGTGATGAGCCTGCCCGATGACTGGGCATTCTCGACTTCCGGGATGGCTGACTTGCTGCATGAGAGCCTGGGGACTATCAAGGCCGTGATCAACCGGCTTGTGACCCACGGCTACTGCAAGAAGGGCAGGATCTTCGATCAGAAGACCGGAAGGATAGTCGGCTATGAGTATTCCTTTCTTGAAACCAAAAACGGCCTTGGATGCGTCTCCGCTCCACAAACCAAAATCCCAGCGGTGGAAAATCCACGGGTGGAATCTCCAGCGGTGGAAAATTGTCACCAATTAAGTACTAAAGAGAATAAAGTACTAATAGAATCAAATACCAAGAAGAAGGATATATCCATATCCCAAGAAAAATTCAACTTCCTCAACTCGCTCATCGGGATAGGGGTCTCAAGAGAGACCGCCGGGGAGTGGCTGCAGGTCCGCAAGACAAAGCGGGCGACCAACACAAGGATAGCCTTCGACAAGGTGGCGGCGGAGATAGCCAAGGCCGGAAGGCCGGCCGAGGACTGCGTCAGGCTCTGCGTCGAGAACAGCTGGAGCGGCTTCAAGGCCGAGTGGATGCCGGCGCCGGAGCCGGTGACGGGAAGGGTGCAATCGTGGGAGGACTACAAAAAGGAGAACGGACTGATATGATACTGACACTTGACAACGTCTCAGCCGCCATGAGCGGGATGAGGCTCCGCGACATGGACGAGGCGGCGCTCATCCGGGCGGTGGGCAAGATACTGGAGGACACCAACAGGATGGCGGGCTACGACAAGGGCCTGTTCCCCGAGGACGTGACCGAGCTGGCGGGCGATCTCCGCAGGGGCAACGGCCGGCTGACGGTGGACGACATCCGTCTGGCGTGCAAGGCCGGGATAAGCGGCGAGCTGGGCGACGTGAAGAAGCCGACGGTGGCCAACGTCCTCAGATGGGCCGAGGCCTACGACAGGCACCCGCAGGTGGCCGACGCGAGGAAGATCCGGAGCGTCCGCAAGGCCGAGCCGAAACCGCTGACCGAGGCCGAGGGGCTGGCGATCATGCGGGAGGGGATGCCGGAGCTCACCCGCGAGAGGTGGGAGGGCGTGAGGGTGAACGGCTCGTTCCCCAGGCACTGCATCCCCCATGTCAGCGCCCAGATCTACGACTGGATGAGCGACGAGGGACTGATCAGCCTTCCCGCCGCCACCAGGCGGAAGGCGCTGGAGACGGCGAGGGCCAGTGTCGGTCGCATGGGGTTCCCGATGGGGCACCTCGAGGACGAGGAGAGGATGGCGGTGTCGCTGGCGAAGCACATATGCCTCGAGAGGTGGATGCTCGACCGTGTCGCCCGGGGGCTGCCGCTGGACATGCCGGCTGAGGTGCGGAGGATCTACCCATGAGCATAGACAGGCTCACCAGGGACGTGGCGAGGCTCTGCCTGCCGCTCCCGGACAACACGAGAAGGAAAGTGGCCGACATCCTCAGGAGGATAAGGCTCGAGGACAAGAGAAACAGGAGACAACCAACAAAAACAAAGTGAGATGATAATTGATGAGATCGGCACCCTCAAGGTGCTATTCAATGAGACGACCGGCGTCTCCAAGGCCGGGAACAACTGGACCGCGCGGGAGTTCGTGGTCGAGACCAGGGACGGGGACTTCGTCACCGACCTCCACTTCAAGACCTTCAGCGCCGAGCATCTCAGCGCCCTGAAGGAGGCGAAGGTAGGCGATCCCGTGCAGGTGCGCTACAAGCCCGCCGCTAGGGAGTACAACGGGAAGTGGTACGACGAGCTGCGGCTCTTCCATGTGAGCGTGCTCAACGGCTATGACGTGGCCACGGGCAAGCTGGCGCCCGACACCGGTGATGACGACCTTCCGCTCTGATCGCCATGGGACTTCTCGACATCTTTAGGGGAAAGCCGGTGGGGACACCGGAGCCCCGCAAGGAGAACAAGGCCGCGCAGGCCAAGGCGATCTATCTCTTCCTCAAGGCCGGCAACGTCATCGACCAGCGGACGGCCATCGAGCGCTTCGGCTGCTACCGGCTCTCCGCCAGGATCTGGGACATACGCAACAGGGACGAGTACGGCCATCCGGCCATAGTGACCGACAAGAGGGGCAAGGGCGGCTTCGCCCGCTACCGCATGGAGACGGAGGACAGGTGATGGCGAGGGGCAGGACAAGGACCGAGGTCGTGGCGGGCACCCGCCCCGGCATGCTGGGGGCCACGGGCAACGGCCGGGAGGGGCCGAGGAGCCCTCTCT
>ODAI011234814.1_pt1 | contig 21990 bp, 22 predicted proteins | sample 1539321 | NCBI WGS metagenome assembly ODAI01 (sample SAMN02144231, study PRJEB22623) | gut metagenome | biome: sheep rumen | host: Ovis aries | place: New Zealand | reverse complement strand
GTCCCGGTCCGGATCCACGATGCCGATGTCCGCCGTGATCACCTGTCCGCAGTATCCCGCGGCAAAGTCCTGAAGATGGACCGGCTTCTTAGCGTGGAACGTGATGGTCACGTCCGCTTTCACACAGCGGGGATCAAGCTCCGCTTCATCAGTCAGATCTCCTCCCATGCCGGAGGGGATATCCAGGGCGAAGACCCGGGCTCCGCCAGCCTTTTCTTCGGCGATCCGGGCTGCAGCGGCAGCGCCCCGCGCCCGAAGCTGTCCATGGAAGCCGGTTCCGTAGATGGCGTCCACGACCACGTCCGGCGCGATTGGACCAGCGCCGTCCAGCGCCTTCGCGCCATCCGCCGGACCTTCCTCCGCCGGCGCTACCCCAGCCTCAGCCTCAGTCTCGTCTTTCGTCTGGTCCTCCATGGGGATCCCCAGCTCCATCGCCAATTCCCAATTCGCGATCGCATCGGGAGTGGACGGCTCTCCGTCTACAAGAACGATGTCCACCTGCCAGCCCCTCTGTCGCAGGAGCCGGGCGACCACGAATCCGTCGCCGCCGTTGTTGCCCTTGCCGCAGTAGACCCGGGCCCGGACCGGCCGGTCCAGCTGGTAGGGATACTTCCGCGAACCGGCCTCAGGCACATCGCTAATAGGCGATGCCATTGTAATTTCAACGATCCTGTTGGCTGCGATCCTGCCGGCATTCTCCATCATCTGATAATAAGACAGGCCCGCCGCATCCGTATTCTGCTCCAGGATCTTCATCTGAGCGCAGCTTACATTGTATTCTTTCATCTTCATTGCCTTCTGTCGTTTCTCAACATTATGCTGTTCACGATCATTATACTCTAAGTCCCGGCCATCCTCCAGCCCAATCTCCAGGAGCAAACGCCGAGCTGGCAGCAAGTATTTCTGAAATATGACCCGAAATCCATGATTGCCTTGAATTCTACATCGCTTTAGTCACAGCCGATCTCTGTCAAATGGTGAATATGCGAGCTATTCTGTGATAATCACATTGATCCCAGGCAGGCTGGTGACTACGAACCGCTCCAGCCTTTGCAAACACGCAGGACTTAGTCACGCAAAGGCTGACTGATCCCGCAGGAGGATCAGGATAAGGTGACTAACGGGCGAATGGCTTCAACGATCGCGGCCAGTTCTAGTCACATCTTGAAAAAACTCTGCCAGAACCACAGCCCTTTTGCTGTGACTGGCAGAGTTCCGATTCAGGCAGCATATGGCGATGCCCGGGCCGCCTACAGCTCCAGCCCCTCATACCGGGAGAGGAATCCCATCATCACTTCTTCGATCGCGGCGCATCCGCCCGGAACATCCGAAGCCATGTTCATGGGCAGGATGGGATCGTGAAGGGACTTGCGCAGCAGGCACCATCCATCCGGGAAGTTGATCCGCACGCCCTCGTAATTGGGTTCTTCAAGGGACAGCCCCTTTGCCTGACCTTCCTCAGACACCACAAAGGCTGCAAGCTCCTCCAGCACAGTGTCACCGTAGGCTCCGAAATCCGCCGTCCGGATCGGGATCCGGATCTCCTTCTCATCGGCCGGATCCTGCAGAGTCTCGATCAGGGACTCGATCATCTTGCCCTCTTTTTTCAGCTGGGCAGCCCGGATGACGATCTTGGTCGCCAGATAGGCCCCGTCATCCAGGAAATAGTTCTCCTTCAGAGCCGCGTGGCCGGACGTTTCTATAGCCAGCTGACAGTCGGTCCCCGCTTCATTAAGCTCGACCGCCTTGTTAATCACATTCCGGTAGCCTCGCTTGAAGCGCAGGTGCTTCAGGCCCAGGTCCTTTTCCAGGAAGGCCGTCAGCTGCCGGCTGGTGATGCTGTCCGTCACGACCGTCGTGCCCGGATGGTCTTCCGCGGTCAGAGCTGCCGCCATGGCGACGATCCCGTTGCGGGCGATCTCCCTGCCCCGGCTGTCCACGGCTGCCGACCGGTCCACATCCGTATCGAAGATCAGGCCCAGGTCCGACTGAGAAGAAAGTGTCTTCATGGAAACAGAGGCCATGGCTTCCCTGTCCTCCGGATTGGGCGCGTGGTTCAGGAACATGCCGTCCGGCTCCAGATACTGACTGCTGCTGACATCCGCGCCCAGGGGCTGCAGCACTTTCTTCGCGTAGAATCCTCCGGCGCCGTTGCCCGCGTCCACCGTGATCTTAAGCCCCTGCAAAGGCTGGTCTCCCATGCCGCAGCCATCGATGATCAACCGGCGCAGGTGGGCGCTGTAGGGAGTGATGATATCCGCCCCTTCCGCAGGGAAGATGATCTCCCCGCTGCGGTGGACGAAACCATCTGCGTTGACCTTTTCGCCCAGGACCTCCAGCTCCTCCTCCGGGCTGCGGTTTCCCGCAAAGTCCAGGATCTCCGTGATGTCCTTCTTGTTCAGCCCTCCCTCAGGCGTGAAGAACTTGAACCCGTTCCGGTTAAAAGGCAGGTGGCTTGCCGTGATCATGATGGTCCCGTCACAGGCAAACTCCGGAAACACCGTTGCCATGAACATAGCCGGCGTCGATGCCAGACCGCAGTCCAGGACCCGGCATCCGTAGGGGCCAAAGCCATTCATCAGGCCATCGGTCAGCTTGGCTCCCGTGATCCTGGGATCCCGGCCCACAGCCAGCTTCAGCTCCTGAGGCTTCTTCCCGGTCCTGCGGCAGAGCCAGGCCAGAAAGCCTGTCGCTATATCCGCCGCCGCCTCCTCCGTCAGGTTGGGCATCTGCACCGGACGTCCGGCGGCCGCCTCGCCCCGGTCGACGATCGCGATTCCCCGGATGTCGCTTCCATTCTGCAGTTTGCGGTAATCAGTCATTTTGTCTCCTCCTTAGAAAATGGCCAGCAGCAGATTCCCGTCATACAGGTTCCCTGCAAGGTATGAAAATCTCAGGCTTTCCGCGATGGCGGAAGCCGTATCCGGCGATGACATATTCATCACCGGGATCAGGGCCGCAAGAAATACGAAGGCCAGAAGCAGGCCCTCCGCGGCGCCCAGGATCAGTCCCCCCACCTTGTTGGGCAGAAGGATCTTCTTTTTCTTTTTGGTCAGCGGCCGGATCACAAAGATCAGAATCAGCCGGATCAGGACAGCGACCAGGAGAAATCCCAGCACCGTCAAGATGGCCCCCTCCACTGCCTGGGTCATCATCTCCGCTGTATTATGGACCGTCTGGTCGATGGAGTCGCTGAGGATGGACGGCAGGACCTCCGTCTGGTCCGTCACGCCGTCCGCCGCCCCCGAAAACTGATCCGACAGCAGGTCATGGATCCGGTCTCCGACAACGGTCTGTCCCAGGAAATCCCTGGCGTAGGGCGCGGCAAAAAAGCCTGCCGCCAGAGAGCCGATCCAGCCCAGCAGTCTGACCAGGACATATAAAAATCCTCTCCACATGCCGATCCCCATAGGAATGATGATCAGCGCCGCCGTGATGATATCTAATATCATATACCTGTCCTTTTGAAAAAAGCGGAGTGCTTCACTCCGCTCTTGATTCCCTGTTTCACTCTTCGTTTACCAGATTCTGCTGGACCCCTTCTTCGATGACCAGCTGTTTGAGCCGGTCGATATGTACATCTGCCGCGGCCCGCGCCCGGTCCTCATCTCCGCTGGCGATAGCGTCGATGATCTCCTGGTGCTCCGAGGGCATGTTGTCCGCCCGCCGGAAATTATCGTAGTAGATATACCGGAAGCGCAGGACCAGCTCCTGCAGCTGCTCCACCATATTGACCAGGATCTTGTTGTTGCAGGAATCTACGATCTGCCGGTGGAACTGGGTGTCATAGCGGATCATGTCCTGCATGCTCCCTTCTTTGACGGCCGCGTTGTAGTGGTCAGCGATCTCCCTGAGCTCCTCCATCTCCACAGGAGACATCCTGGACGCAGCGAAATAGGCTGCCAGGCCCTCCAGGTCCTGACGCACTTCCAGGATCTCCACCATATCCTGAGTAGAGATCATCGACGCGTAGGCGCCCCGGCGCGGCTCGATAGTCACCAGACCTTCCTTCTCCAGCTTACGGATCGCCTCCCGGATCGGGGTCCGGCTGACCCCCATCTCCTCGGCCAGGTCCACTTCCATCATCCTGGTCCCCGGCACGATGGCGCCGGTCAGGATCTGTATTTTCAATTCCTCATAAACCATTTCACGAAGGGGTTTATGGTTATGTATGTCAAAGTTCAGCATCATGATATCCTTCCGCATTCCCTGCGCCTTACCTGGTCGTCCTGGTCCAGAAGCTTTCCCGGTTCCCCTCCCGCATCTTCTCACAGATCCGCTTAGCTTCCTCCCTGCTCCCGCAGAGGCCGAACACCGTCGGGCCGCTCCCGCTCATCAGGACCTTCCCATTCTTGCACAGGTCTTGTATTTTGTTCTTTGTATACACAACTATAGGATACCGCTTCAGGGTGAAATTTTCAAGTACATTGATCATATTTTTTTGGACCGTGTCAAGGTCTCCGCAGGCCAGAGCCCGCACCATTTCAGCCACATCCGGATGCTCCGGGACCTCCTCTTCCTCCACGCCCCTGTAGGCCTCGGCAGTCGATACGCTGATGGGCGGTTTGGACAGGATCAGATCGCTGACCAGCCCCTTCACCGGCTCCAGGTCGGTGCCTCTGCCGCTGGCCACCGCGCAGTGGCAGGCCAGAGGATCTCCTGCAAAGGCTGGGGCGAGCACCGGGTCCGCCGCCGCCTGACCCATGACGCAGAAAGGAACATCCGAGCCCAGCCTGCTGCCCAGCCGGCACAGTTCCTTCAGGCTCAGCTTGAGATCCCAGAGCACGTTGATCCCGTGGAGGACCGCCGCGCAGTTGCTGCTTCCGCCGGCAAGGCCGGCCGCTACCGGGATCCGCTTCTTCATGTCGATCCGGATCCTGCCTGTCCTGCCTTTGCCGTACTCCCCGATCATCAGCTCCGCCGCCTGCCAGGCCAGGTTCCTGCGGTCCGTCGGAAGATAGGGCCGGTTGGTCCCCACAGAGATCCCGATCCCGGAGCCCTCCTGATCATGGGGCCGGTCCGCAGCCTGCCCCGCCGGCCCAAACCGGTCCGCCGGTTCTTCCGGCCCAAACCGGTCCGCCTGACCCTCCGGCCCGGCTTCCCAGAGGATGGCCACGTCGTCGTGCAGCAGGATCTGCTGCATGATCATATGGACCTCGTGGAATCCCCCCGGGAGAAGTCCCTTGACGTCCAGGCAAAGGTTGATCTTGGCGTAGGCCCTGATCTCCACGCGTTCTGTCTGCCTCATCTTGATTCGCTCCTTCTTACGAAATCGCAGGTGAGTTTCCCCACCTGCGATCCTCAGTTCTTATTTCTTCTTTTTCTTGCCGGCGTTCTTCTTCTTGCCCGACTGGTTCTTCGGGTTCGTGGTCCCCTTATTGGACTTCTTCGGCTCCTCCGCCTGGCTCTTTTTGACCGGTACCTTATAGGTGCCGCCGCCCTGGCTGATCGGCTTGGGTCCGGCGACGCGCTTGTTCTTCTCTCTGCGCATCTCTTCCAGGATCTTGGCCTCCAGCTCGGCTTCCTTGGCCTTTCTCTTCTGTTCGGCTTCTTCCTTCTTGGCCCTCTGCTTCTCGTTCTTGGCTACGATCTGGTCGACCGACTTACCGGTCTTCTTGGCTTCCTTGTACGGATTCACACCCTTGGTCGCGTGCTCTTCCTTGTCCTTCTCCGCAGCCTTCTTGGTGCTGCGCATGGTGAAGAATACCATCCCGCCCATCATGGCGAACATCAGGATCATGTAGACGATCATGGAACGCTGCTGATTCAGGGTCTTCAGGGTCAGCTTGGTGGTCGTATTATAGCGGGTCCCGTCAGCTGCCTGCAGGCCGTCGCCGATGGTCAGGGTGTAGGTCATGGCGCCCTTGATCTGAACATCCTTCTCGTTGTTGTTGCTGTAGTCGGCGGCGACCATCATCAGGCCCCGCTTCTTCTCTTTCTCGCTGTAATAGACCTTGACCGGGATCGAATCTCCGTCCGCGTCCGTGAGAGTGAACTGCTTCTCATTGGCCTTGCGGACCGCGTCAGACTTGGGGAGCATTTCCTTGCTGAAATACATCTTCACCGAGAAGTTGTCTACCGCGACTCCAGTCGCTCCGTCCTCAGGAGAAGAGGTCCGCAGCTCGAAGCCGGGCTCCGTCACCTGAGCGGTATCGGTCTGCGCCGCGTCGGTCTTGGCCGCGAAGCATGCCGGCGACGCCATACATATCGTTAGGATCATCGCGCATAACAATGCACTTATTCTTTTCATTCCTGTCCATCCTCCGGTTTGTTTTTTTTCTTCTTGTTTCTCAGATCCCTGAAAAACCCTTTCATCAGATCCGCGCACGCCTCCTGCATGCATCCGGTCTCTATGTCCACATGGTGGTTCAGCCGCGGCTCCTGTACGATATTGAAGACCGACCCGCAGGCTCCGCCCTTGGGATCCATGGTTCCGATCACCAGCCGCTCAATCCTGGACCAGACGATCGCCCCCGCGCACATGCTGCAGGGCTCCAGCGTCACATACAGACTGCAGCCGGGAAGCCTCCAGCCCCCCAGCGCCTTTGCGGCGGCCCGGATCGCGATCATCTCCGCGTGAGCCGTCGGATCCCTGTCGGTTTCCGTGCGGTTATGCCCCCGCCCGATGATCTGCCCGTCCTTCACAACAACAGCTCCGACCGGGATCTCCCCCATCGCAGCCGCCTTTTTCGCCTCTTCCAGGGCCTCTTCCATGTATTTGTTCATAGACTTAAAGATTCTATCACAGTTCCTCTGACGGTTCAAGTGGAAGTCATCCAAAGGCTGGACAGCTCCTCGTATTCCTCCCGCAGCATAGAGTAGACCCGGCTGTCACGGATCTCGTTGTTGTACATCCGGTAACACTGCCGCAGGGTCCCTTCATAATGGAAGCCGCACTTCTCGATGACCCGCTGGCTCCGCTGGTTGGATTCTCCTGTGCGGATCATCACCGATGCCAGGCTCAGCTCCTCGAAACCGTCCCGCAGCAGGCGGCGGGCCGCTTCCGTCATCACTCCCTGTCCCCAGTAGTCCTGGTTCAGGGAATAGCCCATCTCCCTGCTGTTGATGTTGGGCCGGTAGGCGTCCGGCTCGAATCCGATGCTCCCGATGGGGACATCGGCGGGCCCGTCCAGGCCGCAGCCCGGCTTGACCGTGATCGCCCAGGTGGTATTCTGCTGAAACATCTGGGTGATGATCATCCTGGATTCCCGCACATCCGCGTGGGGCTTCCAGCCGGCATTTGGGCCGACGTTGGGATTCTTCGCGTACTCGTAGAGGGCTCCCGCGTCGTGGCGTTTCCAGCCGCGCAGGACCAGCCTTTGCGTTTCTAACCTTGGGACTTTGATTCTTGCCATCTGCAGCGCACCTGTCTATTCTGTCGTGCTCAGCACTTCCTTGTTCTTCTCTACCTGACTGACCTTCATCTCGGAGACTTTTTCCGGATCCACTTCCTCGCTCAGGGCCAGGATGGTCGGACCCAGGTAAACGGTCTTCAGGACTTCGCCGTTCAGGGAGATCCTGCTGTATTCCGTGAAGTTCTGTCCCTTGATATAGTAGCGGTCGCCGATCTTGACGATCTTGTCGATGGCGATCTTCTTGACCCCCATCTGCATGTCGGTCGCTTCGAAGGGACCCTTCTCTCCGTAAATGTATTTCTTGCCGTAGAGCATGTCGTAGGCCAGGGCCTTGAAGTTCTTCTGATAGTTCTTCTTGCCGCTATAGTTCTGGTGGTACTGGGTCAGCATGCCCGTATGGATCCCCAGACGTTTGGTCACTTCCGCGTGGATGTTGTATGCCTTGAGGTTTTTCTCGACCCGCTTCATGCCGAAGTTGTCCCAGATGATGTACTGGGTCTTGTACAGGTCGCCGGATTCCATCATATCCTCGGTCATGTTCAGGGCCGGAAGGTGGTCGCCGTACATGACCAGTACGATATCCTCGTCGTAATCCGCCAGGGTGTCCGTCAGCTCTTTGACGAACTGGTCCATTTCATAGATCTGGTTGGCGTAGTATTCATAGGGCCATTTCAGTTCCTCATCGGGAGCCTTGGTCACCTTGATCTCAGGATCGTCCAGGACCTCCTCGGTCGGATACTTGCCGTGTCCCTGGACGGAGATCGTATAGATGTAGTCCCTGCCTTTGGTGGACTTCAGGGCGTCCAGGATGTTCTCGGTCAGGACGGCGTCCTTGGCCCAGTTCTTGGGTGTCTTCACCACATTGTTCATGTATTCCAGGGATGTGAAAGTGTCGAAACCCAGGTTCCTGAAGACCGTGTTCCTGTTATAGAAGGCGCCTCTGTGGTTGTGGATGGCGTGGGATGTATATCCCAGCTGCTTCATATCGAAGGCCGCGGATTCGCAGGTCTTCTCGGTCAGTACACTCTTATGGGGATATTCGCCCGGTCCGAAGAATCTGGCGCTTATGCCTGTGATCGCCTCGAACTCTACGTTGGCTGTCCCCGCTCCCACCGCCGGAACAGTGATGTATCCTGAGGAGTATTCACTCATCAGCTCCCGGTAATTGGGCATGGGGTCCTTAGAGTATTCGAAGCCCTTTACCTGAAGGGGATCGATGAAGGACTCCAGCTGCAGATAAATGATGTTGGGGGTCTGATCCGCCGTCTTATCATCATCCTGTCCGGGGGTGTAGATCCCGTCTTCTCCCATCTCTCCGTCTTTGAAGATCCCCCTGATCATCTCGTCGCTGTAGTTTCTGGGTTTGTCGATGCCCGTCTTGACCCAGGTGATCATGAAGGAATAGGGAGTCCCGTTTTCTTTATAGGCCAGAGGCAGGCTTCCGAAGAAGGTGTCCAGCACGCCGACCTTCATGCCGCCCTGCAGCACCCCGAAAGAAAGGGCCACGATGAGGACGATCCCGATAATGGAATTCCGGTAGTTCACCTTCCGGTCCAGCTTCGGCAGCTTGCGGAAGAGGACGATCACGATCACCACGAGGATGGCCACGATGGCTCCGATCAGGATCAGGTTGGTGACAGAGAAATAGTTGCGGAGGATCTGGGTCCCCTCCTTGAGGTTGCTCAGGTCCTTGACATTGAAGGGGGTCATCCGGTTGGTCAGGATCACGCAGTTGGTGATTCCCAGCGCCACCCAGATCAGGGCAAACATGCACAGGGCAAAGGCCCGCCGCCGAAAGAGCATGGCGAGAGACAGGACCGCGATGATCAGCATGCAGTTGCACAGGGTGACCAGCGGATTCTGCACCATGAACAGGGCAGCCTCCATCGGGTTGTGCCTCGAAAGGGCTTCCACGATAAAATCCACAACGATCGAAGCGATCGCCAGGATCACGATGCTGTTGTGAAAAATTCTATATATCAGGCTTTTTTCTTCCATTATGCACCTTCCCTCGATGTCAGCTGGTCCGCGATCTTCGCGAACTCCTCAATGGACAGGGTCTCCGCCCGGCGGTTTTCCTCGATCCCGGCTGCTTCCAGGACCTGACGGACCAGGTCTTTGGGAAGATTGCCCGCTCCGCTGAGGGCGTTGACCAGAGTCTTTCTCCTCTGGCCGAAACCAGCCTTTACGCAGGCGAAAAACCTGGCCTCATCCTTGACCTCCGCCGCCTTTTGCTCCCGAAGCTCCAGCAGAAGGACCGCCGAGTCCACCTTGGGACTGGGAAGAAATACTTCCTTGGGCACGGACACGATCCGGGATACCCTGCAGTAATACTGGACCGCGACTGAGATGGCCCCATAAGCCTTGCTGCCGGGACCGGCCTCGATCCGGTCCGCGACCTCCTTCTGCATCATCACGGTGATGGAGCTGACCGGAAGCTCATCCTCCAGCAGCTTCATGATGATGGGAGTAGTAATATAATAAGGGAGATTGCCGATGATCCGGACCTGACCGGTTATTCCGTGCTGCCGGATCTGATCTCCTATCAGCTGCGCCAGGTCCGTTTTCAGGACATCGGCGCAGATCACTTCGATATTGTCGTATTCCCTGAGGGTCTCGCCCAGGATGGGGATCAGCCGCTCATCCACTTCGATGGCGACCACCCTGCCCGCCGCTTCTGCTGCCGCCGCGGTGAGCACTCCAATGCCGGGGCCGATCTCAATGACCAGGTCCTCCGGTCCGATCCCGCTTCCTTCCACCATGGCTTCCGGTACGGACGGATCGGTCAGGAAGTTCTGTCCCAGACCCTTGGCGAATCGAAATCCGTATTTTTCCTTCAGTTGTCTGATCGTTTTCGGTGAGTACAGATTCATTATTATTGTGTCATATTCTCCGGAAAAATGTATAAGGTCTCGCCCGGCTTGATCAGCCGCATCTGATCCCTCGCCTGCTCCTCCAGGTTCTGCAGGTCGTTGATCTCCTGCAGGTCCTTCTCCAGCTGTTCCTTTTCTTCCTGATAGGCGGCCTGCTCTTTTTTGGCCACGTGCAGGTCGTGCTTCAGGATCAGGATATGGCCGACCGAATAACCGAGTACGCCAACGATGAACAGCACGGCCAGGACCGCGACCGCCCTTCTCTGGTTCCTCCGTCTTCGCAGGGCTACTCTGCGGCGGCCCTGACGCTAACCCGAAGTACCGGTCCGCTCCTCGCCTTCACGCAGGGACTGCTGGCTGCGGCCGGATCTGGTCGGGCGGGAGGCTCTGCGCTCTTCCTTGCGCTCCTGCCTGGTCTGTTCCCGTTCTTCCTTGATCTGTTTTTCCTGTGTTCTCTTCTTTTGGCGCTCCTGTCTTTCTTTTCTGGCCTGTTCCATATCGATGACAGCGCTGCTGTCCTTGAACTTGCTGCTGCGCCTTTTCTTTCTTCCCATATCCTGTCCCCCTGCCGTGATCACGGCTGCCTTCTGCCTGATTTATGGCAGATCCTGCAACGGATCATGGGACTGTCCGTTGGTATGGATCTCAAAATGCAGATGGGGCCCGGTGCTTGCGCCGGTATTGCCCGACTCTGCAATGTGCTGTCCTTCGTACACTTCATCACCGACGCTGACCAGGATAGAACTGAGGTGTCCGTATCTGGTCATCTGGCCGTTCTGATGGTCGATGTCCACGCAGTATCCGTATCCGCCGAAGTATCCCGCGCGGACGACGATCCCGCCGTCCGCCGCCAGAACGTCATTGCCTGTCGGCGTTCCCAGGTCGATGCCGGCATGGAGTCTGCCCCACCGGTATCCGTAGTGGGATGTGAGTGTATATCCCCCGGCCAGAGGCCAGATGTATACGCCGTCGCCCACCGATGGCGGACGCTCCGCTGTTCCCTGCAGAATGATCTTCTTGACCGGCTTCTTGGTTATCTCATGCTTCAGAACGTCCAGACTTTCCTGTACTCCGTTGATGGAGACCGTCCGTTCTGTAATATCCTCCGAACCGTCTTCACCTTCCTGCTCGATGACCTGTTCATCTTCGTACATCTCGTCAGTCTTCTTCTCGACGGTCTCATATTCGATGGTCTTTGTATAGGAACGCCGTTCCGTCATCCGGACCGTCAGAAGGGGGGCGTTCTGCTTGATCAGCAGGGTGCTTCCTACTTCCAGCTTGGTCGGATCGACCCCTTCGTTATCCCTCTGGAGATTCTCCTCGGTCGTTCCGTACACTTCGGCGATATCGCTCAGCGTCTCACCGGCGATGACCGTATGCACGGTCTCTTTCTCGCCGCTGGTGCAGAGCAGGTCTGCCATCCGTTCAGCGGAGTAGACGTTACGGAGGTTGGTGTTGCTCATTTTGACATCCACCGTCTCCAGGATCTCCGCCTTTTCTATAACTGTTCCCTTTTTATCACTGGCGTAACGGTTCTCGATCTTTTTGAGAACATCGGCAGCGACTTCCTTGCTCCGGACGCCTCCGACCTTCTTCCCGTTCACGTAGATCCCGTAGGCCTTGACGTTCAGGTCGCCCATGTAGGTCAGCCGGCGCAGGACCTGATCGGATGAATCCGGGACCACGTCCTTGTCCAGGGTCGACACCTTCCGGAAGGATATGTCGTCCTTGGCGTCGATGATGACCTGCATCTCCTTATCCTCGGTCAGGGCCCGCTGGACCATGTCCGTGATCTGGAGGACTTCATCCTTGCTCTCGACGTAGCCCAGAACGTGTCCGTTATATGAATATTCATAAGCTGTGCCGTAATTGATGACTCCGGCCGCTCCTACGCAGACCAGCAGGACCATGCTCATACCGGTCAGCAGGAGTCCCTTGTGCTTGTCGCAGGCTTTCTTGAAAGCGTCCAGCCTGCGCCCGAATGCGCTGTTATGATACCGGCTTGCCCTTACCCGGGAAAGCTGGGTCGCCGTCGCTCTCGCTTCCGCGGTCTTCTGTTCCTGCTCTTCGATCAAAGCCTGGAGCTCTTCCTCTGACGAGGCCGCCCGCTTCTGTGACCGGGGCAGGATCCCCAGAAGGTCTCTCCACGAAAAACGTCCGACCGGCTGGATCTCCGTGCTGACGGTGGTATCGTGGAGATTGATGATCCCTCCGCCAAGCTCGGCGGACTTGTCCGCGATCCTTTTCTTTCTCTTGACTTCGGCCCGAAGCTCCCGCTCCTGCTGCTTGCGCTTGGCCCTTGCCCGCCGTTCTTCTCTTCGCTCGGCGTTCCGCCTGGCTTTCTCCGCCCGGTAGGCTTCTTTCTTGGCCTGTTTGACCGCCCGCTGCCTGGCCTTCTCGTCCTGCTCTTTCTGGACTACCTGCAGCTGGGTCTCCATCTGCTGGCGGAACTGGTCCTGGAAGGTGGCCTGGGGCGTCGCCTTGGCCTGGGCCTCCGCAGACTTTACGACCTTCTCCGCGGTCCCTGCCGGCCCAGCCGCAGCTTTTACTGCCGGTCCTTTTTCGGCCGCAGGTTGCCCGGCCGGTTTCTGGGCCGGTCCTTCAGCGGGTTTTTCCACCGGTCTGGCCGCCGGACCTTCCGCCGCTTCGGCCGCCGCCTCTTCCGCCGTACTCTGCGGATCCGCTTTGGGCGTCTTCTCCTCCACGAAGGAAGTGTCGATCACCTCCGTATGTTTCAGCGAAGTCAGGTCCTGCTTCAGTTTCTGTATCTCATCAAAGAAATGCTGCGCTTTGACGTCTCCCGACAAAAGCGCCTCTCTTTCTGTTTCATCTATATTCAGTTCTGTTGTTTTGGCCGGTTCAGAAGACTGTTGATCTGATCCCTGGTCACCTTTTCGTAGCATTGGCACTTTTCTCCTGTTTCAAGCATTCCCGTGTCTTTGCATAACGGACAGGTATAATGTATGTCCATATAGTCGAGTTCGTAATCGTTCTCTGTCAGAAGGAAAGCCTTCTCCATGTTCAGGCGTTCCATCTCCTGCCGGATCCTGGCTCCGGCTTTTTTCTTATCCACCGTATCCGAGATGATGATCCTCGAAAGCTCTCTGTTGAGGCCGGTGATCTCATCGTCGATCCCCCGGATCTTGGGTACTTTGGCGTATACTTCTTCTGTGCGCTGCCGGGCCTCTTCCTCCTCGGTCCTGCGGAGCAGATCGTAGTATTCCATGATCTCTCTGCCGCCGGGGGCGTCCGTGGCCGGCTTCTCTGTCTTCCCTTCCTTGTTCCAGTTCTGCAGCACCTTGTTCACATAATTGATGTTGGGACTGGAGATCCCCGATGTCCTGCTGCAGGCATCCAGCACCGTTTCGAGGGACATGCCCAGATCATCGAACCAGCTGTCGATGATCCTCTGCTCCTCCTCGGTGGCGTTGCGGCTGAAGCCCAAAGCCTGGAAGACCCGCCTTTGCATAGTATGCCTGCGGTCCTTCTTGCCCAGGTCCTCCTCGACGGAAGCTACATCCGCCAGCCCCCGGCTGCCCCAGTCCTGTACCAGGGCCTGCACATACTTCAGGCTGGTCTTTCGCTGTTTCCTGGCGTAGGAAAAGGCGTAGGCTATGGTCTCGGGGAGCATCTGATAATCCTCGATCCATGACAGGATCTTCTGCAGCTCCGAACTGGAAAATACCCTTCCGAAGACCTGCTCTATATCCATGATCATCTGCTTGACCGGAGGATCCTCCATCAGCCTGCTGATGGTCTGCACACTGGCCTGGGGCGCGGTCTGCTGGCCGTAGAGCTGTTCCTTCAGCATGAGGAACTCCACGTCGTAGTCGAACCCGCTCTCGCTTCCCTTCATGTGCTTGCGGATCAGGTTCTGCTTCTCCCAGTAGGTCCATGCCTTGAGGACATCCTCCGGCTCAAGACCCAGGGCCCTGGCCAGGTCGGCGTTGGTCAGCTTCACGTCGAGCCCCGCATGCATCAGGGCGAACAGATAGACCTTGACGTAATCTCCCGGCGCCGCCTTCATATATTCATTTATGAACAGATTCTCTACCGGAGTGTCCAGCAGAAAATAGTCATTGACCTTCTCTCTGTAAAATCCCATGTATGTCTTCCCCTGCTGTTCTAGAAGCCGCCCATGCTGCTTCCGGCGCTGTCAACGAACTTGGTGATCTTCTCCAGCCAGGCGACCTTGACCGTTCCCGTCGGGCCGCTTCTCTGCTTGGCTATGATGACCTCGCACTCTCCCGGCACGGCGTCTTCCTTGTTATAGTAATCGTCCCTGTAGAGGAACAGTACGATATCCGCGTCCTGCTCGATGGAACCGGACTCTCTCAGGTCCGAAAGCATGGGCCGGTGGTCGGTCCTCTGCTCCGGCGCCCGGGACAGCTGGGACAGGACGATGACCGGACAGTCAAGCTCCCTTGCCATCAGCTTCAGGTTCCTGGAGATCACGGAGATCTCCTGGGTCCTGGAATCGGCCCGGCCTTCCGGGTTCATCAGCTGCAGATAGTCGATGATGACCAGATCCAGGCCTTCTTCCGCCTTGAGCCTGCGGCACTTGCTCTTCATCTCCATGATGCTGACTCCGGCGGTATCGTCGATATGGATATTGGCCCTGGACAGGATATCCAGAGCGTCGTTGATGTCATCCCAGTCCCGTCTCTGCAGGTTCCCCTTCTTGAGGCTCTGCATATCGACCCGGGACTCCATGGCCAGCAGTCTCTGGCCCAGGGATTCCTTGGACATCTCCATGCTGAAGAGGAGGACCGATGCCCCTCCCTTGACCGCGGCGTTTCGCGCGACCGTCAGCGCAAAGGCTGTCTTTCCCATGGCCGGACGGGCCGCCAGGATGATCAGCTCGGACTTCTGAAGTCCCGATGTCTTCTCGTCCAGGTCCCGGAAGCCTGTCGTGACGCCGGTCAGGCCGCCCTCCATCTGGGCCGCCTTGTCGATGATCTCGATATTCTCCAGCAGGACATCCTTGATGTGGGTATACTGGCCCTTCTGCCTCTGCTGAGAGATCTCAAAAATTCCGCTCTCCGCGTAATCCAGCAGGGAACCGGGATCCATGGATCCCTCATAGCCCTTCTCGATCACGTCATCCGCCACCTCGATCAGTCTGCGGGCGGACGATTTCTGGGCAATGATCTTAGCGTATTCCTCCGCGTTGGCGATGGTCGGTGTGCCCGAGGAAAGGCTGGCGATATAGGCTCTGCCGCCGACCATTTCGAGTGTCCCCCTGCTCTTCAGTTCCTCTGACACCGTCAGAGCGTCGACGGGGGCGTTTCTTCTGGACAGATTCAGGATCGCTTCAAATATTTCCTTATGGTTGGCATCATAAAAATCTCTGGCCTTGACGTTCTCTACAACGCCGTACAGAGCATCCTTCGAAAGCAGGGCCGCGCCCAGAGCGGAACGTTCCGCGTCCAGACTGTGCGGCGGGATCCTTCCCTCCATCATATCTCTATCCTCCTAGACAGTGACCTTGACCTTCAGCTTGGCCGCGACTTCGGGGAACAGCTTCAGTGTCACGGTCTCCGTGCCGGTCTGCTTGATCGGCGCCGCCAGATCGATCTTCTTCTTGTCTACCTTGATCCCTTCCTGGGCCTCCAGCGCCTCCGCGATGTCCTTGGAGGTGATGGAACCGAAGAGTTTGCCGTTCTCTCCGCCCTTGGACTGGATGGTGACAGTGAGCTTCTCCAGCTTTTGGGCCAGTTCCTGAGCCGCCGCCTTCTGCTCCTGTCTCTTCTCTTCTGCCAGAGCCTTCTGCTTCTCCAGGCTTCTGACGTTGCCCTGAGTCGCTTCCTTGGCCAGGCCCTTGGGCAGCAGCATATTTCTGGCGTAGCCGTCGTTTACCTTGACGACATCGCCTGCCTTGCCCTTGCCTTTTACGTCCTGTAATAAGATTACTATCATTATTCTATCCTCCTATTGTGAAGTTTTGAAGAATTCCTCGATTTCTGTCAGGATCTCTCTCGGAGTCTGGCTGCCTCTGGCTCCCGCTGTGTTCAGGTGGCCGCCGCCGCCGAACTGCTCCATGATCCTCTGCACATTGATGGTCCCCAGGGATCTGGCGCTGACGACCGTCTCTCCGTTCTGATCCTGGCCGGCGACGAAACTTGCCTCGATCCCCTTGATGGTCAGCAGTTCGTCCGCCACCTGGGAGTTGACGATCTGGGCGTTGTTGTTCCTGCCCTCATGTATGGACATGGCTATGCGGTCGTCGATGATCTTGGCGCTGGCCACGCAGGCTGCTCTCACCCGGAAATTCTCAGCGTTTGCCTGGAAGTAGCGGCGGACCGTCTGCAGGTCCGCTCCGTTGCGGCGGAGCCAGGAAGCCGCTTCAAAGGTCCTGACGCCGGCCTTGACCGCGAACCGGTTGGTATCCAGCATGATACCGGCCAGAAGGGCGTCCGCTTCGACCTTGCTCAGGGACTTCTTCTCGCAGGCGTACTGGACGACTTCCGCCACCAGCTCCGATGCCGAGGACGCGTAGGGTTCCATGTAGGACAGGACCTGATGAGGCAGGAGGTCTTCCGCTCTGCGGTGATGGTCGATGACGACCAGCTTTTCCGCCATCTCCACCAGATCCAGACTTTCGACCAGTCCCGGACGGTGGGTGTCGACGACGACCACCAGGGAGTTCTTCTTGTAGAGGGAGACTGCCCGCTCATCGGAAATGAACTCGTAGTCTCCGGTGTCCTTGGCGTCCTGGATCAGGTCGTCCATGGTCTCATCATAGGAGCCGAGAAGGATATAGGTGTCCTTGCCTACGGACTGGGCGATCCTGCTGATGCCCAGAGCCGCTCCGAAGCAGTCCATGTCCGGGTTCTTGTGTCCCATGATGAAGACTCTGGATGACTGGTTCATCAGGGCCCGCAGGGCGTGGGCGATCAGTCTGGATTTACCCTTGTTGGACTTCTCGACCCCCTGGGTCCTGCCTCCGTAGTATTCCAGATCCTGCACGTCCTTGACCACTGCCTGGTCTCCGCCCCGTCCGAGGGCGATGTCCAGGGCGTCCTGAGCGTAACGGTCGCTGACGGCCGGAGTCTCTCCGCCCATGCCTACGCCGATGCTCAGGGTCACCGGGAAATCCGCTCCCGCGTCGATCTTGCGGGCTTCATCCAGGATCCCGAAATTGTCGGCCTTGAGCTGCTGGTAGCATTCCTGATCCATGGTAAAGCTGTAAAGGTGATCCTTATATCTCGTGATCGCTGCTCCGATCTTGGTCGCCCATCCGCGGATGAACTTGTCGATCTGATTGATCAGCTCCAGCTGCCAGTCCTCAGCGATATTGATCAGCTCGTCGTAGTTGTCGACGCTGACCAGGCCGATGGCAAGCTTTCTCTTCTCGTATTCTTTTTTCAGTTCCTCGTAGTCGGTCACATCGATGAAGTAGAGGAGCAGGGAAGCTGTCTCCCCCTCTCCCAGAAACTCGCCCAGAAGCTTGAACTTCCGGTCGTTGCGCTCGATGTAGAGGGGCATATGCTCTCTCACCGCGTCGGCGATGACCGGCAGTTTCAGTCCCGTTAACGCGAAAATATCGCCATCGATGATGCCGTCATACTTAAAAACTTCTGCGATCGTCCCGCTGGCCCTCGTGACCTTCCCCTGCATGTTGATCGCCAGCATGGGGATGGGCGAGTACCTGCTGATCAGACGCTCTATTCTTCCTGCGTACATTTCTTCCTCCTAAGGGTCCTCCGGACCCAGATTTTCGGTCGTAAATGATCGCCTAAAATAACACTTTATTATATCATTATCAACGGTTTCTTTACAACACAAAACCCGGAATAGCTCCGGGTCCTGGGTTTGATTTCTCGATTAGTCCTGCGTGTAAGGCAGCAGAGCAACGATTCTGGCTCTCTTGATCGCCTTGGTCAGCTCTCTCTGGTGCATCGCGCAGGTGCCCTTGATCCTCTTGGGAAGGATCTTGCCTCTCTCGGTGACGTAATCCCTCAGAGTGTCGACATCTTTGTAATCGATCTCTTTTGTTTTATCTGCGCAGAACTGGCATACCTTACGTCTTCTCATGCCGCCGCGTCTTCTGTTATCCATTGCCATGGAATGATCTCCTTTCTTCTAGAACGGAATGTCATCGTCCTGAATCTTCTGGAATCCTTCCGGGATCCCCGGATCGGATCCTCCCTGTTCATCCTGGAACTGGCCGCCCTGACCGTAGCCGCCCTGGGACGCCTGCTGGTTCTGGCCGTATCCGCCGGACTGCTGGCCGAAGCCTCCGTCATGTCCGCCGAAGCCGCCGCCCTGGCCGCCTTCATTCCTCGGTGACAGGAATTCGATATTGTTGGCGATAACTTCAGTCGTGTAGACCTTGTTACCTTCCTTATTGACATAACTGCCGGTCTGGATCCGGCCGTTGACTGCTACCTTCCTGCCCTTGGAAAGGAATCTGTCGCAGTTCTCCGCCTGCTTGCCGAAAACGACAACAGGGATAAAGCTGGGACTGTCTTCCCACTCCTGGGTCTGCGGATTTCTCCGGCGCTCGTTGACCGCTACGGTAAATCTGCAGATAGCCGTCTGGTTTCCCCCTGTGGAGTATCTCAGTTCCGGATCTCTTGTAAGGTTCCCAATCAGAATAACACTGTTCATAGTTGATCCCCTCTGTGATTATTTCTCGTCTTTGTTAACGATCATGTGTCTCATGATGTGGTCTGAGATCTTGAGTCTTCTGTCGAGCTCCTTCGGCAGCGTCGGCGGCGCCTGGAATTCGATGACGACATAGTATCCTTCACTCTTCTTCTGGATCGGATACGCAAGCTTTCTCATGCCCCATACGTCTGCCTCTCCGATGACTTCGCCTTCGGTAGCGATGATCTCCTTGACAGCCTCTACTGTGGCAGCCTTGGCATCGTCTTCGAGTGCAGGATCGATGATGAACATCAGCTCGTACTTGGTCATTGTTTCACCTCCCTGTGGACTAAATGGCGGCAGCTTCCTGCCGCAAGGATACGTGCGGTTTTCGCACAAAATGATAGGCACGTCGAAAATGGCGTGCCTATATATTATATACTACATTTTTTCAAATGCAAGCTTTTTCTGCAAAGGATTTCACCGCCCGGTAGAGGTCCTGCCGGCAGGTCCTCTCATAATGGTCAGGATCCGCGCAAAAGCTGGTGGTCCGGATCACCCCGGTGATCCCCCGGTCACGGATCCGGGCAGGGATACCGTCCCCGGGGACTCCCTCTTCAGTACCACCTTCTGCGATACCGCCTTCCATAAGGTCCTGGTCCACCTGGCCGACTACGGCGACCACGGGAACGCCCTGTCTTCGGGCATGATCGCCGATGACCGCGACCACCTTGCCCCGGAGGCTCTGTTCATCCATCTTCCCCTCTCCGGTGAAGACCAGATCGCAGCCCGCCAGCTGCTCATCGAACCGGTTCATCTCAAGGACGATCTCGGCGCCGGGCCGCAGGGCCGCTCCCAGGAAGGCGCAGGCTCCCGCCCCCGCTCCTCCGGCGGCTCCTCCGCCGGGGATCTCCGATACGTCCATGGCCAGATGGGTCCGGATCAGGTCCCCGTAGATACGGAGGTTCTGATCCAGCCTTTGGACCATGGCCTCGTCCGCCCCTTTCTGGGGAGCAAAGACGAAGGCCGCCCCCTGGGGCCCGTACAGGGGATTGTTGACGTCGCACATGACCTCGAAGGAAACGCCCCGGATCTGGTCCCGGAGCAGGGACAGATCCATGGTCCGGATCCGGTGGATGCTGCCGCCTGTGGGGATGAACTGCCTGCCCTCTTCATCGGTGAAGCGGGCGCCCAGAGCCGCCGCCATCCCCAGGCCTCCGTCGTTGGTGCAGGATCCGCCCAGGCCCAGGATGATCCTGCGGCAGCCGCTTCCGATGGCATGGCGGATCAGCTCCCCCACCCCGTAGGTCGTGGTTGTTTCCGGATTCCTCTTCCCGGGATCTTCGATAAAGCCTGCCGCGGCCGCAAGTTCCACCACGGCGGTGTCGCCCTTCTTCCAGTACCAGGTCCTGCGGGGCTCCATAAAAGGATTGGCCGCCAGGCAGGAGACCTTGTCCCCTCCCAGGGCGAAATGAAAACAGTCGCAGGTCCCTTCGCCTCCGTCGGCCATGGGGATGGCCGTGACGCTGGCCCGGGGATTGGCGTCTGTGATCGCCTGAGATATGATCCGGCAGACTTCGGTCGCCGTCATCGTTCCTTTGAAGGAGTCGGGTATGACTATGATCCGCATCTCTTTCATCGCATCCTCACTCCTTGTCCTTACTGTATTCCGGGATCGAAAGGTCTCCGATGATCTTCTTCATGTTCTCGTCATCGAGGACGGCGTTCCATCCGTTGTATCCGTCGCTGGTCAGGGGCAGGTAGATGGTCTCCTCATGGGTCTTCCCAGCATTTGCGACCTTCTCGATCTGGGACACGTAGATGTCCAGGCACTTGTCGTTCAGCCAGTCTTTGTCAGTGATGTTCTCATCGTAGAGGTGGTCGGTGACGTAATCGTAGGAAGTCTTCCTGTATTTTTTCAGGACCTTGCTGAAGTCGCACTGGGTGATGGTGACCTTGGCCACGGCCAGATCGTCCCGCTCCAGGACCTCTTCGATCCTGTAGTCGAAGTTGCTGAGCAGGGCCTGCTGCATCCGCTCCACGGTCTCTTCGTCTCCTTCCAGGTTGACCAGGAAGTTGACATAAGTATTTCCTGCGTACCGGTCCAGGGTCTCCTCCTGCATGGTCTTGATCCCTTTCATGCACTCGTCGGCCACCTGCTGGGGATCGACCTGGGTCGCCTCCGTCGTATTCGTATGTATGCTCAAGGCGAAGATCACGCTGAAGATCAGATTGAGGATGGCGCTCATTGCTCAAGATTTCCTTTCCCGTCCGTTGCAATTCACAACTGCTTTCCTTATAATATGATAAGAGAAATTCGCTGCGATTGCAAGCAGCAGAGCGGAGAAAGCCATGAGCGATCAGGACAGAAGCAAGACCGGAAATACAGAGGAGAACTTCGACCGGGCGGTCTACTATGTGGACCGCAAGCGTCGTTTTTTCAGCTGGAAAGCGGCCCTGCTGGCGGTCGTGGTCGCGGCTCTTTGCTGCTACGGCTACCAGGCGACCCTGGATCACTCCATCACCGAGATGCAGGACAATGCGATCAAAGCGGAGCAGAAGCTGCTGAAGAAGGCCTCTTCGGAAGGGGAACCGGTCAGCATCTCGCAGGCCCTGCGGGAGGATACGGTCAGCCGGGTCATCGAGGACCAGAGCATCCCCTCCTATTCCTATGATCAGTGCTGGAGCCTGGATGTGAGCAAGCCCAGCGGCGTGACCCTGGCCGACCTGCAGCTGGTCTCCCGGGGCGCATTCGTCGGGATCGAAGACGCCTTCCTCAAGGCGGAGCAGGACTACGGGATCAACTGTCTGTTCGTCATGGCCATCGCATCCCTTGAGAGCGCCAACGGGACCATGTGCTTCAAGCCCAACAACATGTTCGGCTTCGGAAGCCGGGGATTTTCTTCTAAGTCGGAGTGCGTCGATGTGGTCGCCCGGTCCCTGGAGTACAATTACCTGACTCCCGGCGGCAGCCTCTATAACGGCACCCGGATCACCGACGTCAACAAACGGTACGCGGCCAGCTCCACCTGGGACGACAAGGTCTGCCGGAACATGGCCCGCTATTACGCGACCATCGCCCCGGCCCACAACGCTCAGCTGGAGAAGCTAAAATAAAGGAGTGTGGAGTATGAGAAAATGGCTAATCAGTTTATTGTCAGTCTGCTGCC
>ODAI011022884.1_pt1 | contig 21997 bp, 18 predicted proteins | sample 1539321 | NCBI WGS metagenome assembly ODAI01 (sample SAMN02144231, study PRJEB22623) | gut metagenome | biome: sheep rumen | host: Ovis aries | place: New Zealand | reverse complement strand
TCCGTTTTATATGGCGCCATAGCCAAGTGGTAAGGCAAAGGTCTGCAACACCTCTATCACCAGTTCAAATCTGGTTGGCACCTCTAATTTAAATCCCTCGACCCTAGTAAATGGGGGCGAGGGATTTTTGTTTACATAAAAACTAACTGTTCAAAAATGTGAGAAAGGAGAATTTTGCAATGACAATTTATGACGAGTTAGTAGCTCGTGGCCTGATTGCCCAGGTGACAAACGAGGAAGAAATTAAAAAATTAATTAATGAGGGCAAGGCAACTTTCTATATCGGCTTTGATTGTACTGCAGATAGCCTTACTGCTGGTCACTTTATGGCCCTCACATTAATGAAGAGATTACAGATGGCTGGCAATAAGCCAATTGCCCTTATAGGCGGTGGTACAACTATGATTGGTGATCCATCAGGTCGTACTGATATGAGAAAGATGCTTACTAGAGAAGACATCAATCATAATGCTGAATGCTTTAAGAAGCAGATGGAGCGTTTCATTGATTTCAGCGATGGTAAGGCTCTTATGGTAAACAATGCTGATTGGTTACTTGACCTTAACTACGTAGACCTTTTAAGAGAGGTTGGAGCTTGCTTCTCAGTTAATAACATGCTTCGTGCAGAGTGCTACAAGCAGCGTATGGAAAAGGGTCTTTCATTCCTTGAGTTCAACTACATGATTATGCAGTCTTATGACTTCTATCATATGTTCCAGGAATACAATTGTAATCTTGAGTTTGGTGGTGATGATCAGTGGTCTAACATGCTTGGTGGTACAGAGCTTATCAGACGTAAGCTTGGTAAGGATGCTCACGCCATGACTATTACTCTTCTTACAGATTCACAGGGTAAGAAGATGGGTAAGACAGCTGGTAATGCAGTATGGCTTGATGCTAACAAAACATCTCCATTTGATTTCTATCAGTACTGGAGAAATGTTGGTGATGCTGATGTTCTTAAGTGCATCCGTATGCTTACATTCCTTCCAATGGAAGAAATCGAAAAGATGGACAGCTGGGAAGGTGCACAGCTTAACGAAGCTAAGGATATCCTTGCTTATGAGCTTACTCAGATGGTTCACGGTACAGAGGAAGCAGATAAGGCTCGCGAGGCTTCTAAGGCACTTTTCGCAGGTGGAGCTAATTCTGAGAATATTCCATGCCACAAGCTTTCAGATGAAGATTTCCGTGATGGCAAGGTAGACATCCTTCAGATTCTTGTATCTTCAGGTCTTACAGCTAGCCGTGCAGAAGCTCGTCGTGCTGTACAGCAGGGTGGTGTTTCTGTAAATGGTGATAAGGTAGCAGACCCATTCACAGCATACGAAAAATCAGCTTTCGCAGAAGAGTTCCTTCTTAAGAAGGGTAAGAAGTCTTTCTGCAAGATTGAAGCTTAATAGTATTTTCACAATAAAAATATACAATAGTGCCAAGGTGAAAAGCCTTGACACTATTTTCTTTTAGGGAGGAAATTATGGACGCTATAATTGAGCAGTCAAGAGTCTTCTATTTTGATTGGGAGTTAGATTTACTTCATTGGTTTCAGAGTATACATAATACCGTGTTAGATTGGTTAGTGCCAAAGATTACCATGCTTGGAAATGCAGGTTGGTTTTGGATAGCTGTTACTCTTCTACTTTTAGTTTTACCATTAAATAGAAAAATGGGCGTTCAAGCTGCAATATCTCTAATTCTTACAGTGATTATATGTAATATAATATTAAAGCCTAGTATCATGAGATGCAGACCATGTTGGTTGGAGCCAGAGGTACAGTTGCTTGTTAAAGTACCTCATGACTATTCATTTCCATCAGGTCATTCAAATGCAAGCTTTGCAGTAGCAACAGCAATTTTCACTAGAAATAAAAAGCTTGGCATACCAGCACTAATTCTTGCGGCAGCCATTGCTATTAGTAGATTATATGTATTTGTTCATTGGCCAACAGATGTATTAGTTGGCACATTAACAGGTATATGTGGCGGCATCATAAGCTACTTTATAGTGAATTTTATTTACAAAAAACTTAAAAGAAGCTAAAGGTTGAAAAATCTAGCGAATTTTAGTATATTGTATACATCTTCGTGAGGGAGTAGCTAGCGCAAAAGATTGTGTTGTTTGTCAACAGACTCGGGAATATCCCTGGCAAACATTAAATAGTGAGACTCACGTGTAGTTAATTGCTACACGTGGGTCTTTTTTATATTTTCTTACTACTACCCCATTGATAGTAAAAGGAGTTTATATGAGTTTTTTAGACATATTCTTACTTGGAGTAGGTCTATCCATGGATGCATTTGCTGTAGCCATCTGCAAAGGACTGGCAATGAAGCAGGTTAACAAAAAGCAAATGTTTGTGATAGCCCTATTTTTTGGTGTATTTCAGGCGTTGATGCCTCTTATCGGATGGGCAGTTGGTAGCACCTTTGCCAAAAAGATTGCTGCCTTTGACCATTGGATTGCCTTCGTACTTCTATCCATCGTAGGCGGCAATATGATAGCCGATGCTATAAAGGAATGGAAGGATGAGGATAAGGTTGAAGTCATGGACCCACCTCTTGATTTAAAGGAGCTTACTTTACTTGCAATTGCTACAAGTATTGATGCATTAGCCTGTGGAGTTACCTTCTCATTCTACGAAAATTTCAATATCATAAAAGCTATATTAATCATAGGAATTACTACGTTTTGTATATCTTCAGGCGGTGTTTATGTTGGAAATATATTTGGCGGCAAATTTAAATCTAAAGCCCAACTCACCGGTGGAATATTACTTATATTTTTAGGAATTAAAATATTATTAGAACATACACTGGGGATTAAAATTTTATTTTAGGAGGAAGATATGATTACATTTTTTTCTACAATTCCAGGAGCATTACTACTTCTTATAGTTGGCTTCGTATTTCTTATTAAAGGCGCGGATTTCTTCGTTGAAGGTGCCTCAGCAGTAGCTAAAAAGCTTCATGTTCCAGCACTTGTTATCGGAATGACAATTGTTGCTATGGGAACTTCTCTTCCAGAGCTTTCAGTTTCAGTAACAGCATCAATTGCAGGAAGTAACCAGCTTGCTATAGGAAATGTAATAGGTTCAAACATTTTCAACCTTATGGTAGTACTTGGAAGCTGTGCTCTCTTCTCTGCTCTTGAGGTTAGCGATGATACTATAAAAAAGGATTTTCCATTTTCAGTAGCATGTGCCATTGCACTTATGATAATGGGACTTATTGGAAATTCAGTTGGACACATTGATGGAGCAATTCTTATTGTTGTATTTATCATTTTCTTAGCATCTATGCTTAAGGCTGCTAAAAAGTCTAGAAAAGATGCTGCAAGTCTAGCAGAAGAAGATGTTGAAAAAGAAGTAGTTGATATTCCTACATGGCTTTGCTTTATCTATATCGTTGGTGGTGCGGTAGCTATTAAATTTGGTGGTGACTGGGTTGTAGATTCCTGCACTACTTTAGCATTAAAGTTTGGAATGTCAGAAACATTAGTAGGACTTACAATTGTTGCACTTGGTACATCACTTCCAGAACTTGTTACATCAATTGTTGCAGCTAAGAAAAACGAGCTTGATATGGCAATCGGAAATGTAGTAGGTTCAAACATTTTCAATATTCTATTAATACTTGGTACAGCAGGTGCCATTTCACCAATGACATACCTTACAGTAAATGCTATTGATACCCTTATTCTTGTAGGTTTTTCAGCAATTGTTTGGGCTATGTGCCTAAAAAAGAAAAATCTTAATAGAGCAAACGGTATTATCATGCTTTTACTATATGCTGCTTATTTAGGATATATCATACTAAGAGATGGAGTTTAAAATCTCCCAATATATCAAGTAATTATAATTGTGGAAAACGAAACCTCTTTGTGGAAAAAGTGGTAAAAAAGCTATTATTGTGTTAAAATCAAAAGGTTTAGAGGGGATTTTTCGGCTAAAGGGAGGTAGATATTTATGGGACTTTTAGATGAACTTTCAGATAGCATTGCAAATACAACGAAAGACCTTGGAAAAATGGCACAGAATGCTGGTGATATGACAAAGCTTCAGTACGATAAAAAGGTCAAAGAAAACGAACTTACCAAACTATTTGAAAAGCTTGGAAGAAAGTATTACGAAGAGCAAAAAGACGAAGACCGTGAAGAAATAAAAGAAATCAAAGCTTGCGAGCTTCGTCTGCAAGAAATTAACAATGACATTATGGCACTTAAAGGGGGAAAGGCTTGTCCTAAGTGCGGTGCATTAGTTAAGAATGGCTCTAGGTACTGCAGTGCTTGTGGAGAGAAAATAGATGATATTTTTGAAGAGTAGGAGTTAAAAATGGGTAACAAAGGCAATTATTACATTACTACAGCAATCGCTTACACATCAGGTAAGCCACATATTGGAAATACTTATGAAATCGTTCTTGCAGATGCAATCGCACGTTTTCGTCGTCAGGAGGGATATGATGTATTCTTCCAGACAGGTACAGATGAACATGGTCAGAAAATAGAGCTTAAGGCCGCTGAAGCAGGCATTACACCAAAGGAATTTGTTGATAATGTTTCAGGTCAGGTTAGAAATATCTGGGATTTAATGAACACATCTTATGATAAATTCATCCGTACAACAGATGAAGATCATGAGAAGCAGGTTAAGAAGATTTTCAAAAAGCTTTATGATAAGGGTGATATCTATAAGAGCTCATACGAAGGACTTTACTGTACTCCATGTGAGTCATTCTGGACAGAGTCACAGCTTGTAGATGGTAAGTGCCCAGACTGTGGTCGTGAGGTTCAGCCAGCTAAGGAAGAAGCATACTTCTTCAAGATGAGCAAATACGCTGATAAGCTTATCGATTACATTAACACACATCCTGAATTTATTCAGCCTGTATCACGTAAGAACGAAATGATGAACAACTTCCTTCTTCCAGGACTTCAGGATCTTTGTGTATCACGTACATCATTTACTTGGGGTATTCCAGTAGATTTTGATCCAAAGCATGTAGTATATGTATGGCTTGATGCCCTTACAAACTATATTACTGGTATTGGTTATGATTGCGATGGTGAGTCTTCAGACCAGTTTAAAGCACTTTGGCCAGCTGATCTTCACCTTATTGGTAAAGATATCATTCGTTTCCATACAATTTACTGGCCAATCTTTTTGATGGCACTTGATCTTCCACTTCCAAAGCAGGTATTTGGTCATCCATGGCTTCTTACAAAGTCTGCAGATGGTGGCGATGACAAGATGTCAAAGTCAAAGGGAAATGTTATCTATGCTGATGAACTCGTTGACTTCTTCGGTGTAGATGCTGTTAGATATTTCGTATTACATGAAATGCCATTCGAAAATGATGGTGCTATTTCATGGCCACTTATGGTTGAGCGTGTTAACTCTGATCTTGCAAACACACTTGGTAACCTTGTTAACAGAACTGTTTCTATGAGCAACAAGTACTTCGGTGGCGTTGTTGAGGACATGGGTGTTGCTGAGGATGTAGATGCAGATCTTAAGGCTGTATGTACTTCTACTGTTACTGCTGTTGAGAAAAAGATGGCAGATTTACGTGTAGCTGATGCAATCACAGAGGTATTTAACTTATTCAAGAGATGTAATAAGTACATAGACGAGACAATGCCTTGGGCACTTGCAAAGGATGAAGCTAAGCAGGATAGACTTGCAACTGTTCTTTACAACTTAGTAGAGGGTATCTCAATCGGTGCTACTCTTCTCAAGTCTTTCATGCCTGAGACATCAGAAAAGGTATTAGCACAGCTTGGCGCTAAGGAAATCCCTTATGATGAGCTTTCTACATTTGGTCATTATACAAATGGTGGAAAGGTTACTGAAAAGCCAGAGATTCTCTTTGCTCGTCTTGACCTCGATGAGGTTATGGCAAAGGTCGCAGAGCTTCACCCAGCACAGCCAGAAGCTGCTGACGAGGATGATGAGGAAGGCATCGATATCGAGGCTAAGCCAGAGATTACATTTGATGATTTTATGAAGCTTCAGTTCCAGGTTGGTAAGGTAGTTTCATGTGAGGCAGTAAAGGGTTCTAAGAAGCTTCTTTGCTCACAGGTTAAGATAGGTTCTCAGACAAAGCAGATTGTATCTGGTATCAGCAAGCACTACTCTCCTGAGGAGATGGTTGGTAAGAAGGTAATGGTTCTTGTTAACCTTAAGCCAGCTAAGCTTGCAGGCGTATTATCAGAAGGAATGCTTCTTTGCGCAGAGGACGCAGAAGGTAATTTATCACTTATGACACCTGAAAAGCCAATGCCATCAGGTGCGGAGATTTGCTAGTATGATTTTTGAGACTCATGCTCATTATGATGATGAGAAGTTCGACGCTGATAGAGTCGAACTTCTTTCTCATTTATTAAGAGAAAACAATATAGGAAAAGTTGTAAATGTCGGAGCTACTTTCAAAGGCTGTAAGGAAAGTATAGCCTTAGCAGAAAAGTATGATGATGTTTATGCAGCAATAGGAATTCATCCAGAGGAAATCGATGAAATAAACGATGACGTAATGGAATATCTTCGCCAAAATGCCAGCCATGAAAAGGTGGTAGCTATTGGTGAAATAGGTTTGGATTACTATTGGGTTAAGGAAGAAGAACAGCGCAAAAAACAGCGTATATGGTTTAATAAACAAATGGATTTGGCAAAGGAATTAGAAATGCCTGTTATCATCCATTCGAGAGACGCGGCAGAAGACACTTTAAACACAATTAGGCTGTATAATAATAGTCATGTAAAAGGTATTGTCCATTGTTATTCATATTCTAAAGAAATTGCAATGGAATATGTAAAGATGGACTGGTATATAGGCGTAGGAGGTGTTGTCACCTTCAAAAATGCTAAAAAGCTGGTGGAAACAGTTGAAGCTATTCCACTTGAAAGCATTGTTCTTGAGACAGACTGTCCATACATGGCGCCTGTACCTCACAGAGGTGAACGTAACTCTTCTATCTTTTTAAGTCACGTGGCTGAAAAAATAGCAGAAATAAAGAATATCAGCGTTGAAGAGGTAGAAAAGGTTACCTACCAAAACGCGTTAAACATATATAAAAAAGCAAATAGATAAGGAATATAAAATGGCATATTTAAGCAATCCAACCTATACAAGAGCTGTTTTAGAGGCTTATGGATTCTCATTTCAAAAGAAATATGGACAAAACTTCTTAATCGATGGAAATATCCTTGATAATATTATCGACGCAGCAGGAATTACTAAAGATGATTTTGTTTTAGAAATAGGTCCTGGAATAGGAACAATGACACAGCGCCTTTGCGAGGAAGCAAGGGAAGTTGTTGCTGTAGAAATCGATAAAACACTGATTCCAATTTTGGATGATACTCTCTCATCATATAAGAACTGGTCAGTAATCAATCAGGATATCTTAAAGGTTGATATTAAGAAGCTAGCTGAAGAAAAAAATGGCGGAAAGCCAATAAAGGTTGTTGCTAATTTGCCTTATTACATTACAACACCAATTATTATGGGATTATTTGAAAGTCATGTTCCACTTGAATCAATCACTATTATGATTCAAAAGGAAGTGGCTGACAGAATGCAGGAAGGCCCAGGCTCAAAGGAGTACGGTGCTCTCTCACTTGCAGTTCAGTACTATTCAAATCCACAGATTGTTTGTGATGCACCACCAAGCTGTTTTATGCCACAGCCAAAGGTTACTAGTACGGTAATTACACTTAAGTGCCATAATAATCCACCAGTTAAATGTGATGAAAAGCTACTATTCCAGATTATTAGAGCATCCTTCAATCAAAGAAGAAAGACTCTTCAAAATGGATTAAGCAACGGATTACATTTTTCAAAGGAACAAATAGCTGAGGCTATCGAAAAGGCAGGTTTTAGTCCAACTGTCAGGGGAGAAGCATTATCTTTAGAGGATTTTGCAGCCTTAACAAATATTTTAAAAGAGTATTAGAAGGTACGTGGGAGTTTATGATTAATGAATGTTCTAGGATATAACAGAGAAATTCAATTATTGATTGGAGACATTCAAAAAAATAGGGGAAAAGATCCAAGAGCGGTAATCAAAGCATGTGATAAGCTCCTGAAAATTGGAAAGAGCATGAAGGATGATGCTCTCATTGGTTATGCTTATTTTTCTAAGGGTGAAACTTATTATCTATTAAATGATGCCTCTAATTTTTATTCTCATATGCTTTCTTGTATGGGACCGATGGAGCATGTAAAGGAATGGGGATATGTTGCAATGGCTAACAATATGCTTGGCATAGTTTCTCTAAACCGTGGCAATGCTCCATTTGCTCTTGACTATTACATCAAAGCTATCAGTATATGTGAGGACTATTCACTCCCAGATATAGAGTGGATGATTCACATGAATCTAGGCTCTTTATATCTAAATATCGAGGAATATCAAAAATCAATTTCACATACAGAAATTGCTCATCGTTATTTGCAGGAGCACAAAGATATTGAACATTATATAGAAAGCATGACTGCTATCCTACTTGGAATGGGTAGAGCCTATCTTAAGCTGGATATGCAGGAAAACTTCCTTGAGGTGGAAAAGAGATTAAGATTAGATTGCATGCCATTTCTGCAGGAAATGGATAAGATTGTAATTTATTGTTTCTTTGCCAGAGTCCATAGGGCTATAGGGGAGAATGAAGCCAGGGATTATTGGATTGATATGGTAAACAAAAATGCCAGCACCAGTATGCCTATATTGGATGTATTCGATGATTTTTATGACTATCTCCACATGCTTTTATCTATAGAAAAGTATGATGACTTTTTCAATGCATACACAATACTGGATGATTTGACAAAGCATACTTCAATCAAAAATCTAGAACGTAAGCTTTTGACACTGAAAATCAGATATTATCGTAAGGTAAAACAGATAGAGGAATATAAAATTTCATCTGTTTTGTACTTTGAGCTGTCAGAATTTATGGAACGAGAGAATCGATTGATGGTAAGTAACATGGTCGTTATGCGTAATTCGTATATGGAGCTTACACAAATCAACCGAAAAGTAGAGGAGAAGAATACATTCTTGCAAAAACGTTCAGAGACAGACCCACTAACAGGAATGTATAATAGACTGAAGCTTAATGAATATAGTGAGGATGCCTTTAAAAAGGCCTTGGCAGCAAAGACAAGTATTGCTGTAGAAATATTGGATATAGATTTCTTCAAGCAGTTTAATGATAATTACGGCCATCAGGCTGGTGATGATTGCATTAAATTCATTGCAGGTATGCTGCAGAAGTTTGCTAGCGAAGGCAGTGTATTTGTGGCAAGATATGGTGGCGATGAATTTGTTGTTATTTATGAGGGCTTATCTCGTGAGATGGTAGAAGCCAAGGCTAATGAATTAAGAGATTCAATCTATACTGCCAAGGTAGAACATAAATTTTCGTTAACGGACGATAGAGTTACCATTTCTCAGGGATTATGTTATGGCGTGCCAGTTAAAGGGGATACCATGTTTGCATATCTTCAAAAGGCTGACAATATGTTATATGAGGTTAAGCAAAAAAGTAGAAATGCAATAAAAATCTGCAATGCAGATGATAATGAATAAGGGAAGAATTTAATGAAAACTGTTAAAAAGATTTTTGTTGATGATGTTGTTGGATTAGCAAAGAATTTCTTTGCATTAGTAATTGTTATTGGAATATGCTTTTTGCCAGCATTATATGCCTGGTTTAATATATATTCCAACTGGGATCCTTATGGAAATACAGGCGCATTAAAATTTGCGGCAGTATCTTTGGATAAGGGATTCACAGATGAAGATGGTGAATATCACAATCAGGGCGATACCATTATAGAAAATCTTCATGAAAATACAGCTGTTGACTGGCAGTTTGTAGATTCAGCGAAGGAAGCAACTGATGGAGTTTATAGTGGTGAATACTACGCTGCAGTTGTAATAGATGAAGATTTTACATACAACATGTACAACGTTCTTACAGAAGAAGTAGACCGCCCTATCTTACATTTCTATGAGAATCAAAAGAAAAATCCAGTTGCAACTAAAATATCAGACACTGTGGTACAGAGCCTTCAAAACAATATCAATGTAGCTTTTACAGAGGTAGTTGTTAGCGAGGTCTTTTCTAGCGCTTCTAATTTCTCTGAGGAATTACAGGAGCAAGGAGGCGTTGAGAAAATAACCCAAAAGCTCAAATCTCTCAGTGCTGATTTAACAACATATCAGAACGCTTTTACAACAATTCTTGAAAATGATGCAAAGCTTCAGGCTGCATTGGCTGTAGCTAAGCAGGATGCTGTAAACCTTGAAAATCAGGCTAAGGTAAGTGCTGACGCAGTTAAAAATTCCCAGGCCGTAACAAATCAGGTTAATGTTACAGTTAATAGCTATTCTAAGGATGTTCAGGACGTCTTTGACATAATTAATGCCAAGGTAGGACAAATGAATAATTACTTAGATGTTGCAGCTGCAGCAGACAGTATAGAGGAACAGGCAAATGCATTAAAGCAGGCCGCAGTTACAGCTTCTGAAATTGAAATTTTGATTTATAATCTGCCAGATGAAATAGGCCAGGATAAAATCGATGAAATAAAGAACACTGTTCTTCCACCACTTAAGCAGATACAAGCCTTTGCTCAGGTTTTTGGTCGTGATACCAAGGATTTGGACAAGGTAATAACAGACTTGGAAAACATTGACCAGTCTATCGCAAATAGCGAAAACAAGGCTGCTGAAGCTCAAAAGAAGAAGGAAATGATTGAGCAGATAGATGTAGGCGCAATTGTTAATCAGGGTGAAGATTTAGTTAATCAAGAAATCGCCGGAGCTAAGGGAAATGCACTTAAGGTTGAAAGTATAGTTACTGGAGATTTAAAAAATAGAATTAATAGTGGCTTAGGCTCATTATCAGGTATGCTTGGTGATACTAATACCCTTCTAAATACATTGAGTGATACCTTCGGTAACCTAGTTGTAATGTTTAATGCTATAGATACTAGTGTAGATTGCGCAAATACAAGTATTCAAAAGACAAATGAAGCTATTGTTTATGTAAATGGTAGATTAATAGAGGTAATCAACAAGGTAGAAAAAGCCAGCGAAAACGATAAATTGCAGGTTCTTATAAATGCATTATCAGGAGACCCTGAGGTTTATGGTAAGTTCTTCTCAACTCCAGTAAATGTTGTTACAGAGGCCGTTTACCCAATCGAAAATTATGGCTCTGCTGTTGCTCCGTTTTATTCAACATTAGCATTTTGGGTTGGCGCATTAATTCTTACAGCAATAATTAAGGTAACACCAGATAAAAATAAATATCCAAATGCGTCTCAAAGACAGTTATATTTTGGAAGATATGCCCTTTACTGGGTATTAGGACAGTTTCAATCAATAGTCATTGTCGCAGGAGACATTTACTTCTTACATGTACAGTGTGTTCATCCTGGATTATTCTTCTTAGCAGGCTCATTTATTGCTACTACATTTACAATATTGATTTATTCACTTGTAGTAACATGGGGAGATGCAGGAAAGGCATTAGCCGTAGTTTTAGTTGTTATTCAGATAGCAGGAAGCTCTGGAACCTATCCAATTGAGTTACTTCCAGAATTCTTTAAAAAGGTATATATCTTCTTCCCATTCCCTTATGCAATCAATGCTATTAGAGAATGCTTATGTGGAATGTATAAGCTTGATTACCTTAAGTATTTAGGCACACTTGTAGTATTTATGGGCGTTTCATTAGTAATTGGACTTCTCATAAGAATTCCATTTGAACCAATTAATCACTATATGGAAGAAAGAATGGAAGATACTGAGATGATGTAGGAGACCGTGATATGGGCAAAGAAAAGGAAATAGTTTACGAGAAATTCTTAGAATTGCAGCAACAGGTACATCTGAAAAACCAAAAGAAAATAAAAGTTGGATTGAAGGTTAATATTTTATTACCACTGGTTTTCTTGATAATAAGCTTTGTATCCGACCGCTCTAAGCTAGTCTTTTTGGTTTTATGGATAGTTTCACTGTTCGGAATAGCATTTTATCTTTTATATATTGAATATATGGATTTCAAGCTTCAGGAACAGCTTCAGGAGTTAGGAATCATGGAAAAAGAAGCTGAAGCACAGGCATTGATTGGAAATGAAGTTGTTCAGGGGATGACCGAAATCAATAATGCCCGTAAAGAAGTTAAAAAAGACATCAAGGATTTCAGTGAAGGACTTAAAAAGGAAATAAAAACTGATATACGTACTATGGGAGGCAAGCTTAAGAAATGAAAAATATCATAAAAATAATTGCCTCAGATATTAAGAGATTATCAACTAATGTAGTTGCAATGGTGGTAATTATAGGCTTAACAGTTATTCCATCATTGTATGCATGGTTTAATATTCTTTCCAACTGGGACCCTTATGGGCCTAGCGCAACTACAAATCTTCAGGTTGCCGTAGCATCTTCGGACCAGGGTATTGTAATAGGCAATATAGAATTAAATGTGGGTGATATAATCATCAGCCACCTTAAGGAAAACACTACAATCGGTTGGGTATTTACTGATACAGCCCAAGAGGCGGTTGCAGGAGTTTATTCTGGTGATTACTACGCCGCCCTTGTAATCGATGAAAAGTTTAGCGATAACATGATAAGCTTTCTTAGTGGTGATATAGAAAATCCTGTTATTACCTACTATGAAAACGAAAAGAAAAATGCTATTGCACCAAAGATTACATCCAAGGTAAAGACAACAATCGAACGAGAGGTAGACCATGCCTTTGTAGGAACAGTAGCCGAGGCATTACTTAAGGGCGGAGAATACGTTGCAACTCTTGATGAAGAAGGCAATATTACTGGACAGGGAATTGCTAAGCTTGAAAGACTTGACTCGGATTTAAATGGTATTATTGCTATTTTGGATTCATATATTGCACTGATGGATTCAACTGAAAGTATTTCAGAAGCTGGTGGTGCTATAACAGATAGTGCCAATTCTATTACAAAGCTTGCTGAGCAAATGGCGGATAATGCCCAAAAGGAAGCGGCTTTAGGAAAACAGAATCTTCAAAAGGCTACAAATTTAGCCAACGAAAAGCTAAAAGAAGCGGATTCAACTCTTAATACAGTAGATGGCGTAATGAAGGTCATTGGCGATAAGGCTAATGGCGTAACCATACAAAATCCAGGTACAATAGATGATTTGGCAAAAACAGTAAATGATTTTACTGCTAAATGGGGTACAAAGGATACAGTTGGTACATATTACTACATGCTTTCTAATGTAAACCTGCCAAATGAAGATATTAACAATGCTATTCACAATTTAGCAGATAATCTGGATATAAAGATTAAGGACATTAATGAGGATGTTAGAATTCTTCAACAAGCCTCAGATCAGGGTGAAGAGGTCTTCAACAACGCTAAAACAAAGCTTATTAATGATGTTGTAATTTGTATTAATGGAACAAAAACTGTTAGAGACAATTATTTCAACACAGTTGCTCCATTAGGACAAAATGCCATGAACTCAGCGGCAAAATCAGTTGCAGAGATTGAAAAGCTATTAAATTACAACGCAACCAGTATTGATCTTGTAGTCGATAGCCTGGATAGCTATTCAACAATTGTTGACCAGTCTAAGGATACATTAGTGAAATCCCGCAACGAGGCAGTCGACATGGAACGTCAGCTTTCTGCTCTTATTGCAGATATTAAGGGTATTGGAGACAATGAGGCATATCAGAAGTTTGTTACTCTCCTACAAACAGACCCTGATTTGCTATCTGATTTTATCAGTAGTCCAGTTGAAGTATCGGATGAATATATTTATCCAGTAGATAATAATGGTTCAATGACTGCCCCATTCTATATCGTTCTTTCAATTTGGGTAGGTGCACTTATTATGTCTACTATCCTGAAAACACCGGTAAAGGATACTACTGGTATGAGAAATTTAAAGAACTGGCAGTGTTTCTTTGGTAGATTTTTTGTGACTTTTGTCATAGGCCAAATTCAGACAATCATCACTGTAATGGGTGCATTCTTGTTTGTTGAAATTCAGTGTGAGCATCCATTCTACTTCTGGTTGGCTTGTGCTTGGACATCACTGATATATTCACTACTCTTATACTCTTTCACCTATTCCTTTGGAAATTTAGGTGAGGCATTATCAGTAATACTTATGGTTATCCAGGTAGCTGGTGCAGGTGGAACCTTCCCTATAGAGGTTTTACCAAAAGTATTCCAGGTACTTTATAAGTTCATGCCATTTAAGTATTCAATGAATGCATTAAGAGAATGTATAGCTGGATTCTATCAGGATACATACAGAAATTGTATGCTAACACTAGTAATTTACGGACTTATAGCTATATTTGTGGGAGTAGCTTTATACTATCCATTTAAATTAATTAATGAAAAAATTGAGAACAGTAAGGAAAATTCTGGCATTCTCATTTAAAATAAAGGCAGGGCAACCTGCCTTTTTGTTGTATAAGGGATTGGAGGTTTTCATGCGAGACATTGAATGGGTTAAAGAATCAGTTTTCTATCACATCTATCCGCTTGGTGCATTTGGCTGTCCAAGGGAAAATCAGGGAGAAAAAACCAAAGGCCATAGAATACTCAAGCTTATAGATATGATACCTCACCTAAAGAAAATAGGCGTAAATGCGCTATATTTGGGGCCTATTATGGAGTCAAGCACCCATGGTTATGACACTGTAGATTACTACAAAATAGATAGCCGCCTTGGTGATAATGATGATTTTAAAAAGGTGGTAAAAGCCTGTCATGACAATGATATAAAGGTTGTGTGTGATGGTGTATTCAACCATGTAGGCCGTGGCCATATAGCTTTCATGGATGTTTTAAAAAACCGTGAAAATTCACCTTATAGGGATTGGATTGCAGGATTAAATTTCGGTGGAAACAATTGGCATAATGATGGATTGTCCTATGAATGCTGGGCCAACGCTGAAGAGTTGGTAAAAGTTAATCATTGGTGTGAAGCTGTGGATAACCACATATTAGATGCTGTAGGAATGTGGATAGATGAATTTGATATAGATGGTCTTCGCCTGGATGCGGCAGATTGCATTGAAAGAGGCTTTTTCAAACGACTTAAATCATACACTGAGCAGAAAAAATCAACCTTCTGGCTCATGGGCGAAATAATCCATGGAGATTACAATATCTATGTGAATGATGAAATGCTTGATGCAGTTACTAATTACGAGTGCTGGAAGGGTATTTATTCAAGTCACAACGACCATAATTACTTTGAAATAAATTACGCCATGAAGCGTCAATGGGGCCAAGGTGGCATTTACAGTGGAAAATATTTATATAACTTTGTTGATAATCATGATGTAAATAGGATTGCAACATTGTTAAACGACAAGGAAAATATTTATCCAACCTACACTCTTCTATTCACAATGCCAGGAATCCCATCAATCTATTACGGAAGTGAGTTTGCCATTGAGGGAAATAAAAATTCTGGAGATGGTGATTATGCTTTAAGACCAGAGATTGATGTTAACAAAATGGAAAATCCAGATTTAGTTGACCATATCAAAACTCTTTCTGAAATAAGAAAAACATCGAATCCGCTAAAGATGGGATTCTATGATGAGGTTCAGGTGAGAAATGAAACCTTAGTTTTTGCCAGAGTCTATAATGATGAATACGTTATAGTAGCATTAAATAATACAGCTGATAAGAAAAATTTAAGCTTTGACTACCGTGGTGAACACTATGATATAGAATTAGAGCCACACGGCAGTAAAATCATTAAATAATCAGTTATCAGCTAAATAAGCATACACGCAATGATCGAGGCGTTCTCCATTGATTATAATTTTATCATGGAGAATGCCTTCGTATTTGAAGCCAAGTTTTTCAACCATATGAATAGATGGATTGTTGTCTGGTAAAATTAAAGCCTCAAAACGATGAATGCCTAACTCTCCTGCTATAACAGGTATGGTGGCTCGTATTGCTTCGCTACAGTAGCCCATATTCATATGATTTCTATCCATTTTGTAACCGATTGTACAGCTTTCGTAGATTGGGCGAACGATATTTCTGTAGCTTACAGTACCAATGATTTCGGTTGGATTATTTTTATCAAATATCCAGTATCGAACCATAACAAGCTTAAGAATGTTTTTGTGCTCAAAATCCAAAATTTTCTTTTGATGAGACAATGTATAGAAGTCATCTCCTATCACAGGCTCATATTTTTCAAAGATATCTCGATTTCGCTGGTAAAAGCTTAGCACCATATGGGCAGCTTCAGGTCCAAGAATTTTTAATACTAGTCGATCTGTTTGAATTTCGAATTTCATCATAATCCCCCTAATTTACATAGAATTTAATCAACACCTCTAATATTTGTGTTAGGGATGTATGGCTTAATGATATCAACAAATTCCTCTAATGTCTCAAGGCTGTGACTTGAAAAAATAGGATTAATAACCTGCTCACTTTCTTTATAGCTTTGAAGATAATAGGCACTGGCGCCCTCCAGCCACCTAGCTATTGAAAGCATGTCTTCTTTTGTGTGGCATTCTTTCATGATTGTAGTGCGAAATTCATAAGAAACCAGGCCCTCTTTTAGTAGGTTCACAGAATCTGCTATAGGAGTTATATCAAAATTGGCCATGCAGGCAATATCATTATATTTTTCCTTGCAGTTTTTTATATCCATCGCGATATAGTCAACAAGCTTATTTTTAATAAGATATTCAAGCATTTGAGGATTAGTTCCGTTTGAATCTAGCTTAACTAATAATCCTAAGTCTTTAATTTGCTTGATAAAATCAGGCAAATCCTTATGTAAAGTAGGCTCGCCCCCAGTAATGCAAACACCGTCCAGTACCTTTTTCTTGGCGATGAGATGCTCGAAGAGCTCTTCTTCGCTAAAAGAAAAAGCATCGGCTGGCGGAAAAACAAGGTCTTTATTGTGACAAAAAGGGCATCTAAAGTTGCATCCTCCTGTAAAAATCGTTGAGGCAACCTTACCAGGATAATCTAATAGAGTTGTTTTTTGTAAACCTAGTACAAGCATAAGCCTTTCTTTCCTTTTGTATGTAAAAGTGATATAAATAAAATAGCAAAAAAATGGGAAATAATACATATTTCCATATAAAAGTATAGCAAAGTAGGAGGTGAAAATCTATGTTATCCAAAGAGGAGCGCCAAGAGAAACGAGAAGCAAAGCTTATCGAAAAAGAAGAAAGGCGCAATCTCAAGATTTATGAGAAATACATGGAGCAGGCCTTAAAAGAAGCAAAACGCGCCTATGATATAAATGAAGTACCTATTGGTTGTGTAATTGTTCAGGATGATAAAATCATCGCAAGAGGTTATAATCGTAGAAATACTGATAAAAGCGTATTAGCACATGCAGAAATCGCAGCCATTTCTGAGGCATGCAAGAAAACAGGTGACTGGAGATTAGAGGATTGTACATTATATGTAACACTTGAGCCATGTCAGATGTGTGCAGGTGCCATTGTTCAAGCAAGAATTCCAAAGGTTGTTGTAGGAGCAATGAATCCAAAGGCTGGATGCGCAGGCTCTATCATCAACATTCTTCAGATGCAACAGTTCAATCATCAGTGCGAGGTTGAACGAGGAATTATGGAAGACAGATGTAAAGAAATGATGACAAAGTTCTTCGAAGAGCTGAGAGAACAGAAAAATCAGGTAATGTAATAACAGTAGCTTATTGACAAAGGAGTCCTTGTTATCATAAAATAAGGACTCCGAGCAATATATGATATCATTTGGCGGTCGCTTTGTAGGATGCTGATCTTTGGGTCCTGCGTAATGGACACCTACGAATCGTGTCAGGGCAGGAATGCAGCAGCACTAAGTAGGACCGTTCATCTGACGCGGGGTCGCCTGGAGGGAGTCCCACAGAGCGGCTACCAAATGATATCTAAGTGTAGCTCGGTATTTTTATATATAAAAATAAAAAGGGATTAGAGTATGGGAGCACAAGACAGAACAGAACGAGTATTGAGAGATATGCATGTATTATTTTCTAAGGCGCAGCCTTATGAAGGTAGTGCAAAAAATGTTATCGTGGACAAAAATGCCATGATGGACCTTTTAAAAGAATTAAATGAGTGCATGTATGACATGATGGAGGAGCACGAACTCACAGTTAAAAGCCGAGACAAGGCAAATCGTGAGATGCAAAAGCAGGGTGATGATATTGTATTTGAGGCCACAAGAAAGGCTGAGGATATCTATGCGGCATCTCTCATGTACACTGATAATGCGTTGGATTCAATACAGGATATTATTAAAGAGTCCCAGGAATCTATCACAAAGATATACGAAGAAGCTACTAAAAAGATAAAAGAAGAGACAAAGCTAGTAAAAACAAATCAGTTAGAGCTAAAGAGTCATCTCAATGATTTGATAGATACACAGAAGTATTTACGATTAATTGATGAAGAAAACATGCGAATCCGTAAGGAAAAAGCAGAAGGAACTACAGAGGAATTTGATGATGCACCTAAATATGCAGCACCAGAAATCCGAATTGATAAAGATTATTTTGCAAAGGCTGGTATAGCAATTGATGATGATTTGGAACAGCCAGCAGATGGAATAAATGAAGAAAGCACTATATCCTCAGAGGACTTAGATGCTGAATACTTTAAATGGCAGGAGGAAGAGGAATCTTCAGAAGGAAAGAAGGCGGCAAAAAAAGGTCTATCAGGACTTTTTGGATTAAAACACTAAAAGGAGAATAAAGGATGAAGCTTTACAACAATGGAGTGTACCTAGTAGGCGGTAGTCAGATTGTGGAGGATGGCCCAGAGGCAATTACAAGAATCAAGGCTACAACAGGAAAAGACGTAACTAAAGATTTGGCGCACAAGGAAACAATGGCGTATGGTATTTTAGCTAATCACAATGTTTCTGGTAACATGGATCACCTACAGATTAAGTTTGATAAGTTGATTAGTCACGATATCACATACGTAGGTATTATTCAGACTGCAAGGGCTTCAGGCCTTGAAAAATTCCCTATTCCATACTGTCTAACTAATTGCCATAACTCATTATGCGCAGTTGGTGGAACAATTAACGAAGATGACCACATGTTTGGACTTACATGTGCTAAGAAATACGGTGGAATTTATGTACCACCACATCAGGCTGTTATTCATCAGTTCGCACGTGAAATGATGGCAGGCTCAGGCAAGATGCTTCTTGGTTCTGATTCCCACACAAGATACGGTGCCCTTGGTACTATGGCCATGGGAGAAGGTGGACCAGAGCTTGTTAAGCAGCTTTTGAATCAGACTTATGATATCAGTATGCCAGGCGTTATTGCAGTTTATATGACCGGTACACCAAGAAAGGGTGTAGGTCCTCAGGATGTTGCCCTTGCTATTATCGGCGAAGTATTTGATAAAGGCTATGTAAAGAATAAGGTCATGGAATTTGTTGGACCAGGTGTAGCTAATCTATCTATGGACTTCAGAATTGGCGTAGATGTAATGACTACAGAAACAACATGTCTAAGCTCAATTTGGACAACAGATAACAAGACTGAAGAATTCTACGAGATTCACGGCCGCAAGGAAGAATACAAAAAGTTAGAGCCAGGTGAAGTAGCATATTACGACGGAATGATTGAAATCAATCTTGATGAAATCAAGCCTATGATTGCTATGCCATTCCACCCAAGCAATACATATACAATCGAAGAATTAAACGCGAATCTTATGGATATCCTTGATGATTGTGAAAAGAGAGCCAAGGTTTCTCTTGATGGTCAGGTTGAATTCTCATTAAAGGATAAAGTAAGAAACGGCAAATTATACGTAGATCAGGGTATTATCGCAGGCTGTGCAGGCGGAGGATTTGAGAATATCTGTGACGCTGCAGATATTTTAAGAGGCTCAAGCATCGGCCCAGACGAATTTACATTATCAGTTTACCCAGCATCTACACCTATATACATGGAATTAGTTAAAAATGGCGCTGTAGCAGACCTTATGGAGACAGGTGCCATCGTTAAAACTGCATTCTGTGGCCCATGCTTTGGTGCTGGAGACACACCATCAAACAATGGATTTTCAATCCGTCATTCTACTAGAAACTTCCCTAACAGAGAGGGGTCTAAGCTTCAGAATGGCCAGATTGCATCAGTTGCACTTATGGATGCTCGTTCTATTGCAGCAACAGCAGCAAATAAGGGCTATCTTACAGCAGCAACAGATATTGATGTTGATTTCAGCAAGCCTAAATATCATTTCGATGGCAGAATTTATGCAAACCGTGTATTTGATTCTAAGGGAGTTGCAGAGCCTGATACAGAGATTCATTTTGGTCCAAATATCAAGGATTGGCCTAAGATGAGCCCATTACCAGAGAATTTATTCCTTCAGGTAGTATCTGAGATTCACGACCCAGTAACAACAACAGATGAGTTAATCCCATCAGGAGAAACATCATCATATCGTTCTAACCCACTTGGCCTTGCAGAATTTACATTATCTCGTAAGGATCCTGAATACGTAGGTCGAGCAAAGAACATTCAGAAAGCTCAAAAAGCCTTAGAGGCAGGAGAATGTGCAGGTGATGCTGTACCTGAGCTTAAGAAGATTGTTCATAAGGTAAAGGAAACATATCCAGATGTAAACCATGATAATTTTGATGTTGGAAGCACAATCTTTGCAGTGAAGCCAGGTGATGGTTCTGCAAGAGAGCAGGCTGCATCATGCCAGAAGGTATTAGGTGGCTGGGCAAATATTGCTAACGAATATGCAACCAAGAGATATCGTTCAAACCTTATAAATTGGGGCATGCTCCCATTTGTTATTCCTGAGGGAGAGCTCCCTTTCAAAAACCTGGATTATTTATTTATTCCTGGCATTAAGGATGCAGTTGTTAACAAGGCTGACACAATAAAGGCGTATGTTGTAAGAGAAGAAGGGCTACAGGAGTTTACCATGACCCTTGGAGAGCTTACAGATGACGAGCGAGAGATTATACTAAAGGGATGTCTGATTAACTACAACAGAAGATAATCCCAAGGAGGAGAATATGCCAGAAGAAATCGAAAAAATTGAGCAAAAAGCCTTTAGAAGAAAACTTTGGAGCTATGTTATAGCAGCCTGTGTAGTTATTATGTTTTACTTTTTGCTTAGAAATGGCAGAAGTGTATCTGCGGCATTAAATCATGTTATTGCGGTCATTCAGCCAATCTTAATAGGTTTTATTATGGCATTTTTGATGAACCCTATAATGGGATTTATCGAAAAAAGACTGAAAAGGTTGTTTTTAAGATTTTGCAAATCTGAGGAAGTGGCAAATAAAGGAAATAGAACCTTATCATCAATCCTCGCGCTAATTGTGTTTGTAGGATTAGTGGCCTTTATTATAGGTTCTATTGTGCCAAATCTGATAAATACAATTATATACCTGGCAAATCATATCGAAGAACAAATAGCAGGGGTTCTAGATTGGTGTAATGTAATCACAAAGGGACATTATGAAGATGTCCTCATGAAGGCAAAAGACAATAAAATCGGTGATATGGTTAATCAAGGACTTGATTTACTTGACAAATACATCGACTACGACCAGTCTGATATGATGTCCATGGTTACAAGTAGCGTTTTGTCGGTAGGCAAATTTTTCGTTAATATCATCATTGGTATGTTTGTATCCGTATATGTTTTGATATCAAAAGAAACATTTAAGGCCCAGGCGAAAAAGCTTATATGCGGTATATTCAAACCTAAATATTCAAACATAATCCTAGAAATCAGTAGAAAATCAGGAGAAATCTTCTACGGATTTATCATTGGAAAAATAATTGACTCCATTATCATTGGAGCAATATGCTACATAGGATGTTTGATTATGACAATGCCATATCCAGTGCTTGTTTCAGTTATAGTTGGCGTAACAAATATTATTCCAGTTTTCGGCCCATATATCGGAGCGGTTCCAACTGTA
>ODAI010412381.1_pt1 | contig 22001 bp, 13 predicted proteins | sample 1539321 | NCBI WGS metagenome assembly ODAI01 (sample SAMN02144231, study PRJEB22623) | gut metagenome | biome: sheep rumen | host: Ovis aries | place: New Zealand | reverse complement strand
CCAAATATTGATTCTGGCACGGAAACGACACTTGATTTCGTGTATGCTCTGAAGGAGGATTTATCGAAGTTCTTGGAGTTTAGAGTAAAGGTAACTTTTGAGTAAAAATAATAAGGTGCCAGTCATATGGCTGGCACCTATATTACTTCATTCCCAAACATTGAATTCGGGTACAAACCTTGTTAGTTTCTTTATCCCGATGACGGCAAATGTTAGTAAGACAATTTATATAGCAATCAACTAATATGAAGAATATTTCAAGACTCATGAGCAAGAGCGCCCTCGTAGCGCTCTTCGCTCTCGGTCTCTTCGCTTGTTCGGATGACGATGAAATCGTTGTCGGCAATATATCTATTGCGGAGAGTGAATTAAATAAGACGGTGGAATGGGACGAGGTGGAGAGCTCCATCACGTTCACTGCCAACGACGATTGGTCGGCCAGCGTCAGCGATGTGACCACCCGTGCCGCCAATACCAAGATTGAGTGGATCACCCTGACTGTGAATACTGGTAAGGCTGGTGAGGTGAAGATGCCGTTCTGTCTGACGAAGAACAACTCTGAGTTCTACCGCGACGCGCAGATTGAGATTCGTTGTGGCGACAAAGTCTCTGTCATCAATGTTCACCAGAACCAGAATCCCGATGCTGTGCATATCATGGACCGCTCGCAGGTGCAGAACTTCGACAAATACACCTGTCCCGGCCCGTGGAACGAAGGTTTCGAGAAAGGTGTAGACAACATGCTGCGCGACGATGCCAAGTGGTCGTTCTGGCGCATGAAGCAGAGTGAGCACTTCTTCGTGTTCTGGGAGCCCGGCTTCGGCTATGATCCCAACTCTACCGACGTGCCCGCATCCCTGCGTGTCGACATCGACGACCTGCTCCAGAAGGCCGAGCAGTTCTATACCACCAATGTGGAGAAGCTGAAGATGGTGACTGTGGGCCAGGGCAAGAGTAACCTCGACAACTACAAGATGCAGATCTATCTGCTCTACCAGCAAGACTGGCTCGCCACCGGCTCAGGCTACGACAATAAGATTGGTGCCCTCTGGGTGAACCCCTCTACCTGTCAGCCCGTCGGTTCGACTATCGGCCATGAGATTGGTCACTCGTTCCAGTACCAGGTGGGCTGCGACAAGCTGCTCAATGGTCAGGCTCAGGAGACCGAATACGGCATGAACGGCGGCTTCCGCTATGGCTTTGGCGAGAATGGTGCAGGTGGCTGTGCTTACTGGGAGCAGTGCGCTCAGTGGCAGTCGTTCCAGGACTATCCCGAGGAGTGCTTCACTCAGGAGGCTCATCCAGCAGTATGGCTCCGCAACCACCACCGCCACTTCAACCACGAGTTCATGCGCTATGCCTCTTACTGGCTGCCTTACTACCTGACACAGAAGCACGGCATCGAGGCCTACGGCCGCATCTGGCAGGAGAGCACCTTCCCCGAGGATCCTCTGCAGACCTATGCCCGCCTGTTCTGTGGCAACGACATGGAGAAGTTCTACGACGAGTACTACGACTATGCCGCCCGTGCCGTGAACTACGACTTCGACGCCGTACACCAGTACCTCTCTCTGAATCCCGGTGCTGCCAACTACACAACCAATGTGTTGCCAAAGGACGGTGGATTCCAGCCTACCTACGACAACTGTCCCGGTACAACCGGCTTCAACGCCATCGAACTGGACATTCCTGCTGCAGGCACAACGGTGAAAGCCGACCTGAAGGCAGTGACTCCAGGCAGTGCGCTTCCCGACGGTGATGCCGGTAAGGTGGTCGACGGCGATGGCAATGCCAAGGGCAATGTCTCGACCTACAACCAGCAGTCGAACAACTCTTCGGCCTATCGCGTGGGCTTCGTAGCCATCTGTGGCGACAAGTCGGTCTATGGCACCATGGCCAAGGGCAAGAACGCCGTGGCTGAGATGCAAGTGCCCGCCGGCACCGACAAGCTCTACCTCGTGGTGGTGGCCACCCCGACCAACTATCAGCGCCAGGCTTGGGACGACGACGAGACCAACGACCAGCAGTGGCCCTACAACGTGAAGTTCCAGGGCACCAGCGTGAAGGGCTTCATCGAGATTCCTGCAGGCGATCCTGAAGACGTGGCTGTCTCTTTCGACGTGAAAGGACTCGACGCTGCCTTCGAGGGCTATGAGGTCACTCAGATAGACCTGCTTGGTGAGGGTATCATGGAGAAGATTGGCAAGGCTTTCAAACTGCAGCCCGCAGAGATTCTGGCTCTCACAGCTTCGCGCGAGTCTTCTGGCGTGGAAGGTGAGGCAGACCTTGTAAGACCCGCAGAAGGTAAGATTGCCATTGGACTGACGCAGCCCGACGGCACCATCGACTACCATTGCACGACCAATGGCATTGGACCGTGGATTAGTGCTGCAGGCTATTCTTCCACATGGGGCGATGGCCAGTTGTACTACGAGTATAGCGGTACGTCTTATTACTTCCCCATCGGCTTCAAACCCGGCACGGTGGAGGCTGGCAAGTCTTATTCCATGAAACCTACTTGGGTATATACCAAGGACGGCAAACAGTATAAGGCAGTGATGACAATCAAACTGCATTTTTAAAGCACCGTTTTTTAGGTTTGGGGAGCGGAGCCAGTGGCCTTTTCGGGTCGGGTTTCGCTCCCGCTATTATTCCCCATCGGTCTTTTAGGATATCTGACGTGAATGGACTCTCAAAACAAGGAAAACGCTCCTGCTGTCAGTTTAAAGACCGATTGAGAATGATGCAGAAAACCGATATGTTGAATACAAAGAAGATGAAGAGAATATTTCTTTTTGGCCTGTTGGCCTTGCTGGTGGTAAGTTGTTCGAGCAACAGCGACGAGCAGGAACCAACGTCCGACGACGAAGTCACCATCACATATCCAAGAGACACCTCAGAGCACGAGCTGACCGACTTCCGCTGTCAGCTGGTGAGCGACGAGAGTGGCAACCATTGGGAGATCAAGTTCGAGCGCGAACAGGTGAATCCCTTCATGGGAGGTGGTGACGAGGAAGGCGTCAGCATCGTGGTGACCAACATGAAAGACGAATGGAAGGCGCTGAAAGACGAGACGGTAGTCGTCAGCGGCAAATATCGCGCACTGCACACGAAGTACTTTCATCGGAATCAGGCCACCATCACCTATTATTCCTTTGAGATTACACAGGTGAGAAAATATGAGCCCAAACCGACAGAACCTAAGTATCAAGTAGCAAAAATCACCATCGATGTAGACAACAATATGGCTGTGACCAGCAAGAAAGATTATCGCGGCTGTAACATCAAGATAGAGTCGGACAACGACGAGTGGGACTACGAGGGCAGGGGGCGCATCCGCGGACGAGGCAACTCCACGTGGGAGTGGTATCCCAAGAAGCCCTACCGTCTGAAGCTCGACGAGAAGGCATCCATTCTGGGCCTTGCCGAAGAGAAAGACTGGGTGATGCTGGCCAACTACCGCGACCCGACCCACCTGATGAACACCTTCGTCTTCGAGATGGGCAACGGACTGGGCATTCCCTATACCAACCACACGCGTTTCGTGGAACTGACGCTCAACGGCGACTATAAAGGCCTCTACATGCTGACCGAGCAGGTGGAGCAGAGCAAGAGCCGTGTGAACATCAGCAGCAAGAAAGGCTGGCTGTTGTCGCTCGACGTCGACGACGGACCCGAGGAGGTTCCCGGTGAAGGCGACAACTTCTGGTCGCAAGTCTACAGGATGCCCGTCTGCGTGAAGTGCCCCGAGGCCGAAGACTATGCCACGCCCGAGACGCTCATCAGCGACGCCCGCGCCGCCCTGAGCCAGATTGAGAACCTCATCCTGGCCCACGACTACGACGCACTGGCCAAGGTGATGGACATCGGCGTGATGATCGACTATCTGCTCATCCAGGAGCTGGTCTACAACGTCGAGGTGGCGGCACCGCGAAGCATCTATCTCTACAAGGACGACGGCGCCGGTTCGCTGTGGACCTTCGGACCGCTATGGGACTTCGATGCCGGCTACGACTTCGACTGGGGACAGATGCGCACCGGCCACACCTTCTTCACCGACTATCGCGAGACGGTGCTCGGCACCGACCCTGCCCGCCACATCAGCAACTACACCTATGTGCCGAGTTTCTTCACCGACATGTGGAAAAGCCGCCAGTTCGTCAGTCAGGTGAAGGCCCGTTGGAAAGAGATCAGTCCCCGCATCATGAGCGAGTTCTGGCCCGAGGCCAGGCGCTATGCCATCTGTGCCGCCGAGGCCATGGGGCGCAATGCCGAGCGGTGGCCCATTGATAAAGACTATCAGACCGAAATCGACCGCATGGAGAAATGGCTCCAGCAGCGCACAGCCTTCATGGACCAGCTGGTAGCCAACTACCCTGCAGGAAACTGAACGAATAACAAACCTGAATACCGATATGAGAAGAATTGTAACGTTGGTGGCTGTGGCCTTGCTCTGCTTGAGTGCCAGTGCCCAGAAGAAGATATTCATTCCTGAAGACTTGCGGGGCATCGACCTGCAGGCCGACACTTCACGGTGGTCGTTCGCCAGGAGCATCCAGACCGACGACCTCATCTTCATGTGGGAACGCGGTTTCGACCGGCAGCCCGCGAATGGCATCGTCAGCGGTCCCGACCTCGACGGCCATCCCATGCGCTTCAGCCTGACGAATCTGCGCGACCGGGTGCAGTCGTTCTACCACTTCTTCCGCGACACGCTGGCTTTCTCTCTGCCCGGCAGCAAGTGCGACCGCTATAAGATGATGGTCATGGTCAACTACTCGCTCGACGGCACGGCCTACGGCGGCACCTACGACAACTTCATCGGGGCGCTATGGGTGGCGCCCAACCGCATTCAGGACGAGAAGATGAACTGCATGGCCCACGAGCTGGGCCACTCGTTCCAGCTGCAGATACCTGCCGACTCGGTGGGCGACGCCTGGGGCGGCAGCGGCTTCTTCGAGATGACCTCGCAATGGATGCTCTGGCAGGTGAACCCCGACTGGATCACCGACGAGAACTACCACTTCGAGGCGTTCAAGAAACTCACCCACAAAGCCTATCTCCACCTGGAGAATATCTACCATTCGCCCTACGTCATTCAGTGGTGGAGCGACCTGCACGGACGGAAGTCCATCGGCGAGCTCTACCGTCAGGGTAGGATAGGGGAAGACCCCGTGATGACCTACCAGCGCCTGTACCACATGACGCAAGGGCAGTTCTGCGACGAGATGCTGCGCGGCTACCAGCATCTGGTCAACTTCGACTTCCAGCATGCCCGCCGCGCGACGCGCAAGTATGCCTGCTCCTTCACCACCGAGCTGACCGACAACGGCGGGTGGCTGCGGCCCCGCAACTATCCCGAGGAATACGGCTTCAATGCTATCCTGCTCGACAGTCTCGTGAATCTCCGTGCCACGTCGTTCAGCCTCCAGCTCCGGGGCGACCAGCTGCGCTACGGCTTTGTGGGCATCACCACCGACGACAAGGAAATCTATAGCGATGTGAATGCCACGACGTTCACCGTCCCGCAGGGCGTGACGCTCCGCCACCTCTACCTCATCGTCATGGGCGCACCGCAGGAGCACTATCAGATACCCATGCCCAGCGAGGAAAACCCCGAGCCGAAGGCCGAGCTGCGGGAGTTCCCCTATACCTTCCGCGTGACCGACAATGCCGCCCGTTGGAACACCCCCGGTGCCGGCAACCCCTTCATTCCCGGCTATTTCGCCGACCCCACCATCCGTAAGTTCGGCGACACCTATTACCTCTATGCCACCACCGACGGAACGGGCAACGGCTACGGACCCGCCCAGGTGTGGGTGTCAAGCGACTTCCGCAACTGGAAGAACATCGTCATGAACTGGCCCACCACCGAGGTGGTGTGGGCACCCGACGTGGTGCAGCAGCCCGACGGCACCTACCGTTATTATTACTGCGAGCCCTGCAACATCAATGTGGGCGAGGCGTCGTCGCCCATCGGCCCCTGGCACAACATCCTTGGGAAGGCCGACGCCGTGATGGTGCCCGACCGCTATGTGCACAATGTCATCACCCTCGACCCCCAGCTGTTCCGCGATGACGACGGCCAGGAGTATCTCTATTTCACCACATGGGGCATCTACGACGGCTTCGGCTGTGGTGTGGCCCGGCTCAGCGGCAAGCGTCCCGCCCCGGGTGCCGCCGATGCGCGCGGCTGGCGCGAAGACGCTCCGTTCCCCATTGCCGCCGATGAGTTCTTCGCCGAGAAGCGCCTCATCCCCAACACCGAGCTGAAGGATGTCTTCGAGGCGCCCTTCGTGTTCCGCCGAGGCGACACCTATTACTTCACCTACTCCTCGGGCTCGTGCCATGACCACACCTACCGTGTGCAGTATGCCACATCCAGCGTCGGACCCATGGGCCCCTTCGAGTATAAGGGCTGCATCCTCTCCACCAATGCCGACGGCACCATCCACGGCCCTGGCCACCACAGCATCCTGGAAGAGAACGGCCGCTACTACATCGTCTACCACCGTCACAACAATCCGCACTCCGTTCATGGCTTCAACCGCCAGGTGTGCATCGACGAGCTGCTGTTCGATGCCGACGGCAACATCCTGCCCGTCGTCCCCACCCACGATGCATCGAAGGTGGGACTGCTCACTCCGCCCGCCTGTCAGAACCTCGCCTATGGTGCCAAGGTCACGGCCAGCAGCTACTACGACGAGTGGTTCAAGCCCGAATATGCCGTCGACGACAATAACGGCACGCTCTGGAAGGCCCGCCATACCAATTGGGACCCGCAGCAGCACGGTGAGTGGCTGCAGATCGACCTCGGGCGCACCACCGCGTTCAACGAGGTGTGGACACAGTTCGAGTATCCCACCTTCTTCTACCAGTACAAGATAGAAACCTCTACCGACGGCCGCCGCTGGACCCTCTATGCCGACCGCACCGACAACACCATGCAGGGCTCGCCGATGATCGACCGCAAGAAGGCGAAAGCCCGCTATGTGCGCATCACCATCACCGACACCCAGAAGAACGGCCACATGCCTGCCATCTGGAACGTGAAGGTGTGGAAGAAGGCCCCTCTGTTGCCCGACACCGATGTCGAGTCGAACGATGGCTATCCCGGCATGCACCGCAAGGATGTCAGTCCTGCTGACCGCCGTCAGGCCACCATCACCCTCGATGCCGCCACCCTGGCGCAGGGCCGCACGCAGCCTGCCGACGTCAGCGAGGTGACCACGGCCGAGGGCATCACCCTCAAGGCCAACAAACCCATGCGCCTCCGCGTGAAAGACGGACGGTGGGCCCTCTTCTTCAACGGCTCACAGCGCCTCACGGCCCCCACACCCGTTGCCGACGCCTATCGCTACAATGCCCCTTACACCATCAGTGCCTGGGCCTTGCAGACCGAGGTAGGTCCCGTGGCCACCCTGGCGTCGCTCAGCAGTTCGCAGGCCGACCTCGCCACCACAGAGATGCGGCTGGGCACCGACCCCGCCACCGGACTCGTCAACCATCAGGGCTCGTTCGAGAGCTGTGGCGCCCCCGAGGCCGTGAAAGCCGCTGAGGGACAGTGGCACCACTGGGTGGTTACCTTCGACGGATGGATGGAGCGCATCTACCGCGACGGCCAGCTGCTGAAAGAGCACAACAACTTCATCATGCTCCGCCCCGAGGGCAGCGTGGTGATTGGAGCCGACGGCCAGGGCGCCAACAACTTCAGAGGCTATCTCAGCTCACTCGCCATCCTGCCGCAATCCGTGACCGCCGACGAGGTACGTACGATGTACCACCAGAGGAAAGACGACCGCACCCCCTCGCTGGGCGACGACGACTTCGACGAGAGCGATCCCGACAGCCGCTTCACCCTCTCGCCCCTCATGACACCCGTCTTCGAGCAGCCTGCCGAGCAGACCCTCGCCGCTGCCACGGCCCTGTTCCAGGAAGACCCGCTGCAGCATGGTGGTCATATTTATAAGGAGGTGGAGGGCGATTTCGTCATGATGGCCCGCTTCACCGATATGGAAGGACTTGCCGAGCACAAGCCGAAGGCCTACAACGAGGGCGGACTGCTCGTCACCGATGCCGACGCCGTCTATCAGCTGGGCGTCTTCCCGCTCTACAACTGCGGCAACATGCTCACCGTCACCCGACCCGACGGGCGTCCGCAATATCCCAACTACAAAGGCTACGACTTCGACCCCATCCTGCAGTTCGAGCGCCGCGGCCGGCAGCTCTTTGCCCGTACCAGCCGCGACGGACAGACCTGGCGCAACATGCCCGGCTCGCCCATCGAGGTGACCTCCGACAAGCTGCAGGTGGGTGTCTATCAGACCACCTACACCGAGCGCCTCTCGTGGGTGAAGCTGAGCGACATCGTCATCTATCAGCCGAAGCGCTGAATCTCTTGTAAATGATCAGGCCGCCTGCCCTGAGCGGGCAGCCCGGTCATTTCCAAAAAAATGACAGATAACATTGGCCGTTTTGCGTTTTTTTTGTATTTTTGCCACATCATGATTCGCATACTGTTACTCGCGTTATGCCTTCTCGGCCTGCTGCCAGCCAGTGCCCGCGACGACTATAGCTACCGGCTCATCACCATGAACGACGGGCTGGCAGCCAATGCCGTGCGCAATATCGTGCAAGATAAGTACGGCTATATGTGGTTCGGCACCGACAACGGCCTCTGCCGTTACGACGGCCGCCGTGTGCTGCCCTTCCGCATTGCCAGCCTGGGCGTCAACCAGTACATCTCCTCCCTGCTGGCTTCCGACGAGGGCATCTACGTGGGCACCGTCCAGGGCGTGTTCTTCTTCGACTTTCCCCGGCAGACCTACACCCGCCTGCCGCTCGACATCCATTCCGAAGTGACCTATCTCTCCATGGACGAGGAAGACTGTCTGTGGATTTCTACCATGCAGCAGGGCGTGTGGGAGTATATGCCCAAGACGGGTCAGTCACGACAGTACAACATCAAGGCAGCCGGCAACTCGGTGGCCCAGGTATATGTCGACAACAGCAACCAGATATGGGCCGTCACCAACCGGAGCGTGCCCGTGCTGCAGAAGCTCAACCGCCTGCACAACCGTTTCGAGCCCGTCAGCGTCAGCTATCCGGCGTCGGCGGCCTCGCTGCGCATGCTGCAGACCCGCGACGGCCGCCTGTGGCTCGGCTCGTGGGAGCAGGGACTCTTGCTCATGCACGACGACGGACGGCTCGAGCAGGTGCTCCATCCGCAGCTGGCCAAGGTGGGATGGCATATCCATACGCTCTACGAAGAGGCCGACGACCGCATCACCATCGGCTGCGACGACGGTCTGGTGTGCTTCAACCCCAAGACCCGCGAGTGGATGAAGTTCGACGACCGTTTCGTCTATGCCTTCACCACCGACAACGAGGGTGGCAAGTGGATAGGCACGTTCTACGGGGGTGTTCGCTACATCTCGCCGGTGGGCAAGCGCTTCGACGGCTTCTCCATCGACAACGGCCTCTCGGGCAATGTCGTCTCGCGTTTCTGTGAAGACAAGAAAGGGCGCATCTGGATAGGCAGCGACGACGGCGGACTCATGTGCTACTCGCCCCGGGAGGGCCGCTTCGTGGCCTATCCTCATCAGGACATCCTCTCGAAGCGCAATGTCCATGCTCTTACCATCGACGCCAACAACGAGCTGTGGATAGGAGCCTATACCGACGGTGTGGCGGTGATGAACCTCGAGACGGGCCAGCTGCGCCAGTACCAGCAGACCGCCGACCCGCACTCGCTCGACAATACCAGCTGCTATGCCCTGCTCACCGACGAGCAAGGCTGGGTGTGGGCAGGCACCATGGAGGGACTCAACCTCTACAACCGTACGGCCGACCGCTTCGAGCGCATCGGCAAGACCAACGCCATGATTGTCGACATCGACGAAGACTGGAACAGCCACCTGTGGCTCTCTACGCAGGGCGGCGGCCTGTGGCGCTGCGGAAGGGAGAACCGCCAGCTGAAGACCTACCGCCACGCTGACGGCGACGACTACTCGCTGCCCGACGACCAGGTGAACTGTGCCCTTGTCGACGAGAGCGGACAGCTGTGGGTAGGCACCCAGAGCGGCCTCTGCCGCTACGACAGCGGCCACGACCGCTTCGACCGTGTGACCCTCGAGGTGCCCAGCCGCAACATCATGGGCATCGTCGAGGACAATGGCGCCCTGTGGCTCTCTACCGACCGCGGCATCGTGCGCTACGAGCCCAAGCAGGCCGTCAAGACCACCTCCGAGGGCAATGCCTATGGGAAGATGAGCGAGGCCGTGCAGCGATTCACGCTCCACGACGGACTCGTCAGCGAGCAGTTCCAGCCAAACTCAGTTCTGAAGGCCAGCGACGGCAGAATCTACTTTGGTAGCACCAGTGGCTTCAACAGTTTCCTGCCCTATCAGATTAAGGCTAATCATGTGATGCCGCCTGTCTATATCACTGGTATGAGCATCATGAACCGTGAGGAATATACGGCAGAAGGGCTTCCGCTCGACTTGTCACAGACCAAGGAACTGACGCTTGGCTACGGCGATGCGCGCATGGTGACACTGTCGTTTGCCTCGCTGAGCTACTGCTCGCCAGAGAAAAACCAATATGCCTATATGCTCGAGGGCTTCGACCGCGACTGGAACTATGTGGGCAACCAGAACCAGGCCACCTACACCAACCTGCCCTCTGGCAGATATCTCTTCCGCGTGAAGGCCACCAACAACGACGGCGTCTGGTCCACCAACGAGGCCAGGCTCCGCATCATCGTCCAGCCGCCTTTCTGGTGGAGCTGGTATGCCAAGCTCTTCTATCTGTTGCTGCTGGGAACAGCCATCTGGTATTATGTCCACCTGCGTCTGCGCCGCGCCGAACACCGCCATCAGCTCGAGATGCAGCGGCTGCACGAGGAGAAGGAGAAAGAGGTGCGCGACGCCCGTCTGACATTCTTCACGATGATAGCCCACGAGATACGAACGCCCGTCTCGCTCATCATCGGTCCCCTGGAGAAGATGATGAAGAAAGGCACACCCTCCGACGATTTGCGAATCATCGACCGCAACGCCCACCGGCTGCTCGAACTGGTCAACCAGCTGCTCGACTTCCGCAAGGTAGAGCAACAGAGCCTCGTCATGCACTTTGCCCCCCAGAACATCCACGAGCTGATAGAGAATGTGAGCGTGCGCTTCGCACCCACCTTCGAGAATAGCGGTAAGCACTTCTCCGTGGCCTACCCCGACGAGCACTTCACCGCCATCGTCGACCGTGAGGCCGTCACCAAGGTAGTGAGCAACCTGCTCACCAATGCCAGCAAATACACCAAAGATGAAGTGTGCCTCACCTGCGACGTAGAGCCCGACGGTCAGCATTTCCGCATCGCCGTGGCCGACAATGGCGTGGGCATCCGCCACGACGACCTCAAACGCATCTTCGAGCCCTTCTTTCAGGCACAGGACAATAAGCCCGGCACGGGCATCGGCCTCAATATCGTCAAGAACATTGTCGACCAGCACCACGGAACCATCACCATTGACTCGGAAGTGGGCAAAGGCTCCACCTTCACCGTCGTGCTGCCTGTGAGCCAGCAGATGGCCGCAGAGGCCGGCACGGAGGCCGCCAAGGCAGCAGTGTTACCCGCCGGAGCACAACAACCCGACGACACCCAGGCCGCCGGACAGCATGCGGCCGACATCAGCCCAGCCGAAGCCGGCCAGCGGCAGAAGATGCTCATCGTCGACGACTCCGACGACATGGTGGGCTTCCTCTCCGAGAACTTCCGCGAGAAATACGAGGTGCTCACCGCCGGCGACGGCATCGAAGCACTCGACGTCCTGTCGAAGCACGAGATCAATATCATCATCTCCGACTGGATGATGCCCCGCATGGACGGTGCCGAGCTGTGCCGCCGAGTGCGCCGCAACCCGCTCACCAGCCACATACCCTTTGTCATGCTCACCGCCAAGACCGACGACGACTCGAAGGTGCAGGGCATGGACGTGGGTGCCGACACCTACATCGAGAAACCCTTCTCCGTGCAATACCTCGAGGCCTGCATTCGCAACATGCTCCAGATACGTCAGCAGCTCATGCGCAAATTCTCGTCCATGCCCCTCGAGCCCGTCACCGAGATAGCCCAGAACCCCACCGACAACGATTTCCTGCTGCAGATGAATCAGATCATCGAGGAGAACTTCTCCAATACAGCCCTCAACGTCGACTTCCTCGCCAAGAGCCTGAACATCAGTCGCAGCGGACTCTTTGCCAAGATCAAGACCCTGGCCGACGTCACGCCTAACGAGATGATACAGATTGTGAGGCTCAAACGGGCCGCCCAGCTGTTGCACGACGGCGGCTACATGGTGAGCGAGGTGGGCTACATGGTAGGATTCTCCAACCCCTCCTATTTCTCCAAGTGCTTCCAGAAACAGTTCGGCATCCGTCCCGCCGACTATATGAAAGCCAACCAAAAGTAAGTCAGGCGTGGGGTTCCCCCGATGGTGCTATGCAAACGTTGTGACAAATCTCAGAACGAAACAAGAGCGACAGAAAAAGTAAAGGCTTATGCGAGTATTATTGATCAATGGAAGTCCGAAGGAAAACGGTAACACATCGTTGGCACTCGGCGAAGTGGCACGTGCGCTCAACGCCGAAGGCATCACCACCCAGCTGGTCAGCATCGGCAAACAGGCCGTGCAAGGCTGCATCGCCTGCGGATGGTGCGGCAGGACAGGCAAGTGCACCTACACCGACGACCTCTACTACAAGGTGTGGCGGGCAGTGAAAGACGGCATCGACGGACTGGTGGTCGGCTCGCCCGTCTACTACGGAGGCCCCAACGGTTCGCTTTGTGCCCTGCTCGACCGCGTGTTCTATTCCCTGGGCCAGCAGCTGCAGTATAAGCCAGCCGCCAGTGTGGTGGTGTGCCGCCGTGGCGGTGCGTCGGCCGCTTTCGACCGCCTGAACAACTACTTCAGCATGATGAACATGCCCGTGGTCAGTTCGCAGTACTGGAACATCGTTTACGGCCAGACCCCGGGACAGGTGGCGCTCGACGAGGAAGGCATGCAGACCATGCGCACCCTGGGGCGCAACATGGCATGGATGATCAAACGGCTCAATGTCGCCGTTGACGGCCACCCCGAGAAAGAACAGCCCGTCTGGACCAATTTCATCAGGTGAGAGAGGGAGTAGGTGGCATGGCAGCTTTTCATCCCCGTGATGCATATCATCATCCGCAGTGACCATAAGTCTGACGATACCTGCCTGATGGTTGATAACACGGACTTCCCCAAGACGGGGCGCCGTATGGAGAATATTGGGCGTGTCCACTCCCATCTTGAACACCGCAGTATCCTCGAGGACATCGATTCCATTGTCAAGGGCTTTAAGTTGCATCAAGAACTGCAAGCAGCCCCACCGAAGAAGAATAACTAACTACATCGAGTTCCTGTATTCTGACAAGGAGGAACATCAAAAGGACATTAATAGGCTATGGGAGTTGCGTCGTAAGCGACAGTCACAATAATAATCTTATAAGAATTGTACTTACTGGGAGTTGCAGAGTAGTACTCTGTCTATTTCCAAGTTTCCATATAAGGGCCTTAAACTTCTGTGAAGTATTCCCTAGCCAAGTCAATGGCATCTAAACGGGAAGTTTCGTCCTCTTCCTTCAAGACGGCATACACTCCATCTGCTAGCCAGAGCGTCATCAGTTCCTTCTCGTCAACTTTATACAGCTCTGCTAACTTGGGAACCTGGTCGCGTCTTACACGTCGTGCTCCCAACTCCATCTTGCTATACATGGGCATGTCTGTCCCTAATAATTCAGCCAACTGTCGTTGCTTCAACCCTTGCTCCAGTCTCATCGCCTTTATTTTCGGGCCAAATATGCCGTAAATTCTTTTATCCTTCATATTCTTCTTATTTTGCTGTGTTCTGAGAAATCTTTTTGTATAATGCGATGCCCTTAACTGTCAAAAGATATTTCTGACGCGGATGCCTAGGCGATTGCGGGTAAAGCTGACGAATGACCCCATCATTTATCGCCGGATTTAAATAGTTTTCTAAGAATGTGGGCCTGTGTTTCAATGATAGACGTTCCATCATCTGAGTTACCGAAACTTGTTGATCTGCTACCGCTATTATCAATTTTTCAGTATTAGGGTTGTCAGTTTGCAAGGCATCATAATGCTTGTTCGGTACTTGTTCGGTACTTGTTCGGTACTTGTCCCGAACTTGTCCTGCACTTGATGGGGCATCCAATCGAGGTTGTACCTTCCATTCTTCCGTAGCCTGTATATGCAGATATCTGTTTCGCAGGTCCCATTGCTCGCCTAACAGCAAGTTACGGAAGAAACGCTCCAGATATATGGGAGTATAGTCGATACCTAATCGTGCGTTCTTGTAGTTAGCTCGTACCAGGGCATTACGGAAATACCAGGAATGCCTGGCAAAGAGGGCGTTGTTGATGTCGAAGCCAATGGAGCGAAGATACTGAATGGTAAATACCGCTGTTGTGCGGGTGTTTCCCTCGCCAAACGCATGTATCTGCCAAATGCCTGATACAAAACGTGTGATATGCGCTATCATTTCATCAGTGGATAGCCCTTTATAGCTAAACTGCCGCTCCTGCTCAATATCATAATCTAGAGCACGACGCAAATCCTCGCTATTAAGATAGTTCACGGTATCACCATTCAGCACCCACTCCTTCTTGGTAATGTCATAATTACGTATCTTGCCCGCGTGCTTAAAAACCTCCTCAAAGATTCTCCTATGCAAAGAAACATACCCTGCAGTAGAGAAATCCAGAGTACGAGCTGACAAAATCTTGCTGATGTTGGCTGCTGCCTGGTCTGCCTCCTCTTTTTCATCATCATCAGGCTCACGTCGTGTCTTTGACTGATAATAGCTCTTCACCAGTCTACCGACTTCATCTACGGTTATTTCACCCTCGATGTTCCGCTTGGCAGCTTCCTTCAAGTACTCTGATGTAGTCAAACCATCAACCGCTTGCAGTCCAATAGCCGTCTGCCAGATATAAGCTTTTTCTTTCTTATCTGGTTCGCCTTGACGGATATACTCGTCAAAATCTTCTATGTTAATTGGTAATGCCATATTATATCTGGTCTCTTATTGTTTCTTTAGTCTAAATCTCGGACATTGCTTTGCATATTCAGGACTGACCCTTTGACGTGGTAACCCCAAACTAATATAACCGCCGCAGTTAGCCCATCCATCTCTATTCGCCCATGTTAGATTAGACTGACAATTAAGACAGTTCCTTTGCTCTCCCTCTACGACAGTCATCCTTTCATCTGAAGAATAAACGTTAGCGGAAGAATCTATTGGAGCTATATTAATCTTATTCCTTTCTTCTTGTATTCTTGCCTTACTCTGCCTCTCTTCTTGCAAACGTCTTTGCTCCTTTTGCCATTCAATCCGTTCTTTCCGAACTCGCTCTTCTACCTCCAAACGTTCTTTCCAGGCTTTTAGCTTCTGCTCATAAAACTCGGTCTTGCATAATCGATATCTGATACCGCTATTCTCAATAACAAGGGGAGAGTATGATTGAGTTACTGCACAACAATCGTACCTTAAATTACAATGCTCACATTCCGCTTCATTAACTATCTTGACGGCCTTTCCAGCCTTGTGATAAGTTTCTTCGATTCGATTAAAGTAATCTTCACTATTTAGCCATTTTCTATCCTCAGATGAAGAGAGAAGAAACTTCTCTAACGATTCTAAAGATTGATTCGACAAGTCGATTTCTATACATGTAAGGTTCTTATAGTCAAGTGCCTGTTTGTGTTGGACTTTGTATTTGAACACAAATTCTATCAGGTACTGTTTACCATCCTTGGTTGTAGCAATTACATCTGGTTGTTTATCCTCACGTTCATATTGGCTGTCTATTATAACATTCTCAAACTCAATGTCCGTCTCTTTAAATATACCATAATACGAAGGTGCATGAATTCTTTTCTTTGTTTGAACAATTTGTTCAGCCAATTTATACATAATCACCATGTAGCAAATTTTCAGATTGGCTCCACGAGTTTCACTATGATGAGCAAAGCCATGTTCATTTACTTCACCATGACGGGCAAGAAGTGCTTCATGGCAATTAGGGCAGGTACAACCACAATTCAATCCCCGTGGTACATCATCAACATGTACCATCTTTCCTTCTGCATTTTCTGCCCATGAAAAAACAAAGCCTTGTGTCATAATTTACAGATATTGACGGATTATTTCCTTTTTACGTTCGGAACAGTTAGTCATTATATTCTGCGCATTTTCAATCTTTTCATACCAATTAGCAATTTCGTCTGCCAGCCTTCTTTGCTCGCTCAAATCTGGCAGGGCAATTCGATATTGAATAATACCATCTTTATTTCCACGTGGCATTTTCAAACCTTTCGTACCGGCTTCGCTCATAATATAGTCAAAGAAAATATCACGGCGAAGGCTGTAATATAAGAACCGTTCATCCACTTTATCTGTATTAGGGCGTAGTACCAGCACGTCTGGTGAACAGCTGCCATCCCGATCAGCCTGCCATATTTTCTTCAGATAGGGGCGGATGTTCGATAGCAGAATGTCGCCTTTCTGATATGCGATGGCAGAAGGGATATTATCAGTACCATCGTAAGGACGAATTCCCTCGCAGTTCTGGAGCATATTGTCTGTGGTGATGTATGTATTCATGTCGATATCCGTTGTTCTGAGCGTAACGTATTTACATAACTCATTGATTTTTACCCCCCCCCGATTTCTGGAGACAACTTCAAGTCTGTCGAATATCTCCGCAATCTTCTGACGATAGGTGTCAATGCTCATGCGACTAGTATTGTATTCCTCGTCTATTATGTCACACGCTTTTATTATTTCCTCTTGAACGTTAATCGGAGGAAGAGGAATTTTCAAAGATTCAATGTCACTCTTGTTAATACTGGGATATTGACCTTTAGGCATTTTCTCCATGATTTGTTTCATGAGAGTGTCCATATTCATAAAGTAGATAAACAGGAGTTTAGGCAACAGAATTTTCTTGTCCTTTGGCATTAGTATTGCGAAACCTGTGGAAAATACCGTATCTTCAAAATCTCTATCTGCATAAGCAAAGGCTTTTAGATTGGGTCTAACAGTAGATATAATAGTATTACCTTTTTCTACCAATCTTCTTGCGCGTGAAGGCGCATCTTTGCCCAGTATCTTTTGCCCTACATTGATTCTACCTGTTCCATTTTCGATTGATGCTATATCGATGTAGGTATATTCCTTTTCTGGAGTTTGCGTAGGGTTGATTTCTTTCTGATTAATCAAGGAAACTTCTCCTATCCTCACAATAGGGAATCTACTTTGAATATCGAAATTACTTGCTATAGTTGTTTTAATAGAAAGGTTGAAATCTGTTCCAACAAAATTCATTAACGAGGACAGTTTATATGTTATTACGTAATCACTAACGTCATCATTAAGATTTGTAACAGCCCCAGAAAAAGAATTTCTTACGGCGCAAGCCAGTGTACCTCTTGCAAATCGGTCACTGGCATTGTAGAGTTTACCGCCAGGTACCTTTATCTTTATACCTTCTTGCCCCTTTCGGTTGCTCCATTCATATCCGAGGAAATCCTTCTGTTCTTTATTCTCGGTTGGTGCAGTAATTACCAATGTCTGCTGTTGATAGACGAGTGAGAAGTAATATAACTTTTCTTTCTCTATAGCCAATGCCCACGAATAGAACTTCTCCTTGCGAATCTTTTCCTTTTCCTCGCCAGTGCTATTCTTTGGATATTTAATGCCGGCAGCATTGAACGTTTCTGCATATCCCTTCAGGTAGGCATCTGCCATCAAATCTTCTCTCGTAAGTTCCTTCTGTAAGAATGAAAGATAGGTCTCTTTGTCGATTATCTGATGGGCAACGTATGCATCTAAAACTTGTTTGTCTTCCCAGTCTGAATCATCGCCATCTGTCATAATTCCTTCAACGGTATCATTTGCAAGGTGTGCAAGTCGCGGTGGCTCATTATAGCGTTCGAGGAACAAGGTGACTGTATTGGTTCCTGTGGCTCCAAACGTCTGACTGCCAAAGGCCACAATAGCGTGTAGATAGAAGTTCTGCAACAAATTTTCTCGCGCTGCAATGCCACTTGAAGACGTGTCATTGAGTATGGAGGATGGAAGAACTACCGCTGCAATTCCTTTTGGCTTTAGCAGTTGTGCGATACGTTCCACGAACAGCATTTCTATTTCATCGCCATCCGTACTAATCTTGTCGAGGATGGCGAACGAATTGTTTTTGAGTTTAAGGTGTTGCTTAAAACCTTTAACGGCGTATGGAGGGTTGGCTACAAGGATGTCAAACGAGGCAGGGGTTATTCCTTTTTCGGGATAGTTCTCCAAGCCATCACCAAATATTATGTTACTGCCACCTGCTCCGTTCATGAACATAGAGATTTTCGACACGCGAGCCAATCGATAGTCTTTCTCTATGCCATAGATGTGTTTTTCCACCCAAGAGTTATCACCATCGGGACGTACTTCATTGATAGCTTCGACAGCTTCAGTCAAGAAGTGCCCCGCACCACAAGCATAGTCAATCACTCGTGGCAAGTCGTTCTCACTTATATAGTTTTGTAGTGGCAACGAGTCCCAAATAAACCGAGTGATAGGTGTTGGTGTGAAGAACTGTCCCTCGTTCTGTTTGAAGCCCTTATTAAGCAACTGTTCAAAGAGGTCGCCCAGGAACTGGTGCTTGCTAGGGTATACAATACGATAAGGCTGGAACAGTTGAACCACCTCGACTAGAATTTTACCATTCTGATAGAAAAGTTCCTCGTTATGTACATCCTTGAATGCAAAATCATTGTTGCTATAGAATTTCAAAATGCGGATGGTGCGGTTTAGATCTTCAATCGCTGCTTTGCGCTGTCGCCCTGTGTATTGTTTGAAAAGACGTTCTGCATAGTCAGCTTCAACATAGAAGATTTTCTCCTTCATGAACTCTTCCATGCCTTGCTGGTGAAGATGTTGCAAGCGGTCTTGTAGACTTTCGTAAGTATCCTGTCCTTGTTTGTATTGAAAGTCAACTACGTCAAAGTCCTGTTTCTTAATTTCATCCACCAATTTACAGATAAACAAAGCCACAAGGCGGTTGAAAGCATTCTCCTTGTCGCTCACATTGTTATGGCGTAGGATTTCCTCAAATCGGTTTACAATCTTGTCATCGGGAGTAAAGTCTTTCAGCTTTCCTTTTCTCAATGGAGGAATGCCAATGTTATATGCTTGGCTCTCCTCGTTGAAGATCACATCATCAAGCCATTGCTTTTGATAGGTTTCTTGCCATACTTCAAAACGTTCTTTGTCATTCCGAGCATTAATATATATCTTGACATCTTTGTCCTTTTCCGCCATCTTGACGATGTTGGCATCATCAGAACAACTGATGACAAGGCATTTATGCGACAAACTATCATCATGCCAATCGGAAGCATACAAGGCAAGCCAACGTGTCGCATTTTCCTGTTGCCAATAGCTGAAAAGTTGTCCGCCATAGTCATCAGTATTCTTTTTCTCTTTGTTAAATTCCGTTCCTGAGGTTTTACATTCTATTATAATTAACGACTTTCCTTCTGCGTCCTTGACAAGGATATCTGCTTTTCCACTTTTTGCCTCTTGACCACGTCCTAAAGTCCATCTAGGTTCTAATTCTATATGCTCAGGCCTGTAACCCTTTTCTAATAAGTGGCACACGCATTCAAGAACTACGAAGTTTTCTGGATGCTCAAAGTTGCTAGTCGTTTTGTCATGAACCTTAAGCCCTTTATCTTCCGGATATATTATTTTCTTGTTATCGAAATCCACGCCAATAGCACAAGCGTCATACTCGTGCTTATAGTATTCGCCAATAGATTCTTTAACGAAACCTATATCTTCTAATACTTTTTTCAGATTTGTCAACTGTATCATATGTATTGTTATCGTTTTACGACTTCACCTAATTTATGCCCCTCTACATCTTTCCAGTCATCCCAACCATTGCTTGGACGACCTAGTATTATTCCACTTGCACCACTTGGAGTATCCATCGGCACATCGTGCTGAAGGATAATTTGTCCTTTCTCCATCTTACAATGTTCATCAATAAACTTTTGGCGTGAAGCTATAGACTTGTAACTTGAAACAATTTGGCTGGCAATCATGCATCCCTTAACAAGAACAAACTGTTTCGAGTTCTCATCATAATAGCCGACTCCTTCTGCTGGACGGTCAGTTGCGTGAACATAAAACAGATGCTCAGGCTGTGGCTTCGCTATCGGAGCGTCAAAGATTCTGCATCCATAAAAGCGAGTGAGCAACTGAATATCACGGAAGAACACTTCCATGTCATTGACACGGAAGGGAGCAATGTTTGGTTTACGTGGATTTGCGCCATTGAGTAATGCGAATGATTCAACGCTTTGCGCAGCCTCAATGCCAAGATATTCCAGGTATTTTACATCATCTCCGTATATCTTATGGTTATCTGAGACAAAGACAAGAGCTGTTTTCCAGAAGTCCTTCTTCTGAACATGGTCGTTCTTACGATTGGCAAAATCTGTCGTTTGACCTATGTACGCCTCTGGCTTTAATGCATTGGCATCACCAAGCAAAATATAAAAGGCAGGTTGCCCTACTATATCTGCTATACTGTTGGCAATGTTAATCTCGTCACGTGGAATAACATAGAGGTGGCAAGTAGAGTTTGCTCCCATATAAATATTCCTAACTCCAGATAGAGTGCCATCTATCAACTCTGTGTGGATGGTGAAGGTGTTCTTTGCTTTCATGACCTTGGCTCTATTCTTATAAGTTCTATATAGTTGCGCTGATAGGCAGGAATCACAAACTGCACTCCTGACGATGCCAGCAGCAGTTCCAATAATTCAACCTTAGCAGGTGTATTTTCTTGTATCATATCTTCTTTACTCTTACAAATCTAACGTTCTAATTTGTTCTTGAAAGGCATTCATCAACCTCTCATATTCAAGTTTGTAACGTTCCAGCCTTTCCATATCCTTTTCTGTTGGCTCTGCAATGCGACTAACATCCATATTACTACGGAGATCGTTTAACTTCACTTTGAGAGCGAGGATGTTGGAACATATGCGAGAAAGGTATTCTTCCCTGTTTGGCGCCGTGTGGTGATTGAGCAATTGAAGGGCGGTAGCAATCTCATCCCACTCTTCCTCGGTAGGCATATGGCACAGCTCCGCTGGATACTGAAAGAAGTCCTCTTCAAAGTCATCAATCCATGATTTGTCGTCTGGATTGTTCATCCATGTCTCTAATTTCGACTTTACTAAATGTATAATCGTGGATATGTCGTTGGTCGTGTCTTCTGCGGCATCATGCAGTAGTCCTACCACCTGTTCTTTCCAATCATGTCCACTCTTTCCCACAGGAAGCAAATGAGAAATAAAATAGTCGTTGCCACCTTTATCTTTTTGCCCTTGGTGCAATTCCCTGGCTACATGAGCCGCTGCAAACACAACATGAATTTTGTATCCCAAATGTTCATCTAAAGACTCTTCGTACTCCTTGGCCTTTTGAGGATTAAAAGTTGCTACATGAGCAAGGTAATCACGATAAAGAGATTCTGTTTCACCCCCAGGGTCCATGAAATCAAACAGGGTATCCATATAGCCATCCATATATGTAAGGTCCTGCTCATTGGTTGCCTTAAATCCCGCGACCAATGTCTTACAAAGTCGGAACTGAGCATTGTGGTGCTCAGCAATCTGTTGAAACATATCATGCATCTCTTTAGGAAACTCCATATAGCTTTGTGATGACTTTTGCGATGTTTGCTATTTTACCATCTCTAAGATTGTCTCTGGCGATGCTGTCAGTTCAGTGACAGCACATAATCCGGCGCCAATATCTTTTACGCTGGCACCAAGGAGATACACCTTATTGTCGATAATCAAGAAGCGGTCATGATTTCTGTGGGGCAGTTG
>ODAI012437915.1_pt1 | contig 22004 bp, 19 predicted proteins | sample 1539321 | NCBI WGS metagenome assembly ODAI01 (sample SAMN02144231, study PRJEB22623) | gut metagenome | biome: sheep rumen | host: Ovis aries | place: New Zealand | reverse complement strand
GAAGAATTTGTAGACCGCTCGAAGGGCGATCCTGAATTATATAAATGAGATTATGTTAGGAGCAATAATTGGTGATATAGTAGGCAGTCGTTGGGAGTTCAATCCAACAAATGACTACAGTTTTGAGTGGTTATCGAGCGAAATATAGTATTTTTGCAATCACAATGCAATTAACTTTTAATCTAAACAATTATGGCATATCAAGCAATATTAACAAAAAGAGATATGAAGAATTAAAGAAGAATCCTTTACTTCTTCTTAAATTCGGCCAATGGAGCAAGCAATAGAAAGCCATGCCAAGAAGTCAGCAAAAAAGGGGCAGGCCTCACGGCTTACACCTTCACAGCATCAGCAGTTATTCGGAGCGTCAGAAACGTGCAAATTCAAAGAAGAATACCGATGAATAAGTGCAAACGTCCGCGCTAAAAATATTATCAATTTATTGTTTCCTATATAGAGTATCAGGATAGTTTTCAACCGTTTCCATACAATTTGGACAAACACTAAGTTCTCCATCATAAGCTAAAGGACCTCTGTCATAATAGTATTTATACCACTGCAGCTTCTCAGACCTTGTTCCACACCTCATGCACGGCATTCTATTCTGTCGAGGTTCCAAGTCTTCACCTAAATTTGAGACAAATAGGGTTCTTTTTTAAATGACAAAGCTTCGTGGTCTAAATCCCAATATCTTATCGTTATGGGTTGAAGAGGATTCGGAGCAATAAATAAATCTTTTATCTTTCCATTATCAATTCTGGGAACTACAAATAATGGGGTTGCTCTAAAAGCTTTAATTTCAAGAGCGTTTCTATTAAAATATTTACAATAACGAACCTTATATTTATTCCCATTACAAGGTTGTCCATAGTTATCTATCCATTCACTAAAGTAATTTATTACTTCAGAGATGCCTATATTAGAACCTTTACCATAGCGAGTTAAAACAATATCTGTCGATAAATACTTCTGAAATTCATCGAAGCTATTGGATAGAATTGCTTCACCGAGCAATTTTGATACTTGAAAGTAAAGATCTTTATTTAATTCATCTTCAAGTTCTAAAACGCTTGGTGCAAAATGAGGATCTTCACGTCCTTCTATTTTGATTACTCCACTATCGTGAAGCATATTAAGCAAATCCTGTCGTCGCTTTGTCTCACTTGACATGAAAAGCTTAGAAAAAAACTTTTTTAGTTTCATATAAAATGTGGAATTTTAGAAAAAGCTTGACATTGTAATGTTGAGCATAACAACCTTTCCTTTATCGTTGAAATCGGCAACGAATCCAATTGGAGCACCTTAAGGGGAACGTTGGTTTTTACAAGTAGTGCGTGATTATGCATTCCACCTTTAACAATCTCAAAATCCATCTTTGTATTGCGCTCTTTCATCGTTTGCAGTTTCCCAGATAAATAATCTAAATATTCCTCTTTTGATTTAAGCTCTTGAAAGACCCACATAGAAGTGTAATGCATATTATCGTCTAACCAATTTTCAATATAAGATACGTCGTAATTTCTGTACGCATCTGCCAAATTATTTAAGAATAAAAATTCTTGTTCCATAACAGTTTATTATTTGATAACAAATTGAAGGATAGCAAGTATAATAATGCCGGCAATAATAATCCAGCGGTTTATGTTGATATTTTTTGCTGTGATGTTGTACTTTTCAGTAATTACATTTTGTAAATTACTGGAAATATCTTGAAGATTGTTTTGCAAAGCCGAAATGGATAAAAAAATTTGTTCCATTTTGTTTGCAACTGCTGAATGGTTATTAGCAACAGAAGTAGCAATAGCTTCTATATTATTTGTATGTTGAGTTAATATAGTATCTTGTGCATTAAGAGATGAGATGATTGTATTCTGATTTTCTTTTATTTGTTCTAAAACGAGATCTTGCGCCTTTTGAGATTCTGACAAATTTTGTTGTAATGTTTTAACGGTGGAAACCAATTGCTTTGTTTCAGATGAAATGTTTTCAACCTTATTTGTTAGTGTGTTAGCTTTCTCAATAGTAGTGTTAAATCTGTCAATCTGGCTTGTCATGGAGCCAACGTTTCTATTTGTATCATCTGCAAAGTGCTGAGCTGTTGCAGAAAACACATTCTTTGCATGGTTTATAATCGTGTCACAAGATGTCTTCAAATTTCTGACTGCATTTGATGACTGTTGATCTATTACAACCTTATTATTCTGCAAGAGCGCGATTATGGAAGAAATTGATTTCTCAATTTGTTCCAAGTTTTTAACATAGGAGTGTATCTCCCCTTGGGTTTGAGAGTAAGCTCGAACAGTCTCGGAGACTTGCTCACGGGCTGAAGAAACATCCGTAAGAGTGCTCTTCAGTTGTTCAATTGTTTGAAAAAGTTCATTATTTTCCATATGCTTATCAATTATTCATTTACATATTGTTTCTTAAATCTCTTCATCCAATCCAGTTGAAATTCAACTTCACTGAGTTGCTGCCATTCCTCTATCTGAGATAGTCCCTCTTCAGTCAAAGCATTCTTTTCCTTTAATGTCTTTATGAAATGATCTATCTTCTTATAGAAGTCATTATATTCAGATGTGCGCGACTTGAACTCTTTATATCCATTCACAAAACTATCTCGCAACTCTTTTCTAAGGTTGTCGTTGTCTTGAACACCGAGATATAGCAAGCAATAAACATTCAAGAAGTCCAGCGCAGGGTTACTATCTGTCAATGAACGGCGTATTAGACGAATGGCACCTTGAAGATGTTTTATATTGTCTTTCGGAGAACCAGATGAGCCGACGACATTGTCATCCACCACTTTCATATACTTGAAAAGAATATCGTATGATGATTTCTTGCCGTGTTCTGTATCAACAGTTAGGCTATAAGGTTCACCAAGCTCAGTTACATAATCTTCACGAGCAAATTTTGAATTGAAATAGAAGTATATAAAATCTTTTAGATCCTCATTTGTTTCCAACCAATCCGAATTCGAGTTAACGGCTTGTTCACAAAATGTTTCTATGTCACGAATTGCCCTTTCCCTCTTTGTCGCAATCTTATTATAAACAAATTCTGTTATATAGCCAAGACATTTTTGCATGGCATTATTTCCTCTATACGACAAAGCATTTTGCATCTCCACATCTGCACGTTCTTCTGTATAGTATCTCATAAGGAATAGTTTCAGATGCATAAAATAGTCATTGTCGCTTTTACGTTTGGTCACAATCCTAAATTGGCTATTGGCATAGTCTCTTGTATAGTCATCAATGATTCCGACGCAGCACATTCTGTAAATGGCTTTTTCAATAGTTGCCACAAATTCAACTTCTCCTTCACGCAAATCTCGTGCATCCCTAAAAACTAAAACAGGATAGTTCTTTCTACGAAGCCAAATGTTTATTTCTTCAACGGATTCAGCATTTATTTCAGGTGAATACGAAATATATGAAACTAAATTATCACCAACTTTGGTAGATAGAAGTTCCTCCATAAACCCATCTACTTGCTTATGGCTTATGTGGTTAGTGACAGTTATTTCTTCATCTGTCACATCCACCACAGATTTTGTGAGAAGATAGAACATTATCATCTTCTCGAAATCCTCACCTATAAAATTGTTATCAAAGAAGAATTTATGAACGCCATAGTCCACAGGAACCGTTTCCATTATACGTGTCCTGGGATTTTGTTCTAAGCACTGTTTAGGACAATACAAGATTGTTGCAAGTGCCATCTTCCTGTCTCGTCCTGCGCGACCTGCTTCTTGAACAAATGCTTCTAATGATCCAGAGAAATTGACATTGTAAGTAAACCTAACATTAGGTTTGTCAATACCCATTCCAAATGCTTTTGTTGCAACCATTATAGAGGTCTCACCTGAAATAAATCTGTCTTGTTCCGTCAATATGTCACCTCCGACATATGTGCTTATCCGGGCATTCACTAGACTGCTCCTGAGCGATGATGCTATTCCAACATTAGCTTGCGTGTCATAAACCCCAATACTTCCTCTACGATGCGGACAAAAAACTATAGCGGCAGACTTGTTAGGTTCTTCGCTATACCAATCTTCGGAAACATCAACATAAAGATTGGCATCTGCCACATCTTTTAGTATAGCCTTATCTTTAATAGATTCTCTATCAATAAATCGTTCCTTGATTCTTTTAACATTTTCTGGCAGGAGCAATTCTCTAAGTTCTTGAACACTATCTTCAATAATAGCCGGAAGCAAATCATTTTTTCTTCGGTAAACGTCCCATTTATTAACACACGTGGTGCCATCTATAGGAACCACATGATACTGAAGTTCTAACCTGTTAGTATTCTCATATCTTACAATAGCATCACTATCAAGAGGGAATGCACCATTTCCCGACAACTCTCTTTCAACATCAGCGAGGACATCGAATGAAGCTGTAGCTGTTAATCCAAATAACGTTAGATTTGTAAATTTGCCTTCAGTTTGTTTGGGTAAGACGTAGTTGTAGAGATTTCTGCCAAGATGCAGATATGTAAATCGAAAGTCATGGCCCCATTCGGAAACGCAATGCACTTCATCAATTACCCCATAGGCAAAATACACATGGATGTCTTGCATGTTGCGTAGGCGATTTCTGAAACCTCTAATACAAAGACGTTCTGGGGAAAGAAATATGAATTGTATCTTCGACCGTTCCATCATTTCTTCCCTGCGAGCTCTGTCTGTAACAGTAGAGTTAATATAGGTACAACTATCTATGGATACATTCATTAGCCCATCATATTGGTCTTTCATTAGAGAAATCAATGGGTCAATTACAATTGTTATGCCTGGCTGTAACATGGCGGCAAGTTGATAGGTAAGAGATTTACCGCTACCCGTCGGAAGCAACCCTATAACTGAGAGGTTACTCATGGCCCTAGTCAAGATAGGTAATTGACCATTTCTAAATTTTTCTTTTCGGAAAAGTAAATTCAAGAAGTATGTTAACCTTGCAGACTGTTCGGTGATTTCTATAAAGTCCCCTTGAGGATTTTTCTCAACAAATGGTTTGTACTCAACTCTGTCAGAAGTATAAATATATCTTTCCGCGGTCAAATTATCTTCATCGGCAGAAAAAATGGCAAAATAGCAATTGTTCTTTGCTTTATATGTACTAAAGGTATAGTCCTGCTCTTTTCTTTTCGTTGAGTAATGTATTACTAAATCGTATTCGAAGTTTTTAATTTCTTCGGTAACATGTTTTACACAATACTCTCCAATGTGCAATGGAGAATTGCAGTACGTCTTATTACTAACAATCGTGAGGTTTATCTTGGGCAATTTTAGAGACTCATATTTAACACTCATACTTGTCAATGTGTTAAACATTTGCGTGAAGTCTTTAAAAGCTAACGCAGCGCAAGGAACATCATTCTCTTCAACGAGCACATTCCATTCTGGCATCTCCAAATTCAATCGACCTGAAATGAGAATTTCAACAAGTAATTTCTGAATTCGGGCAATGCCTAAAGGCGAATATGCGACCTCATTCTGTGGTATAAAATCCGAGAATAAGAATGAGTCTCTACCCTCTAAGGCATTGTATAAATTCTGAATTACACATCCTGTGGCATGTTCTCCGACCAAATCAAATGATATTACGCCATTGTCAGAAGTTTCAATCATGAAACTATTGGCATCACAGAAAGTTCTTTCCACAAATGGGGATGGTATGGTTTCCAACCCTCGCGTTATGATGTTATTCAAAACAGCATAAATAGGGTGTACGTCATCACTAACACTTGCACCCAAATCAAAAGGAGCATATACATCATAATATGTCAGACCGTTATAGTATTCAGCCATACCCTGCACAGCAGACAACTCGTATGCAGCTCTGAATTGAACAGGAGGATAAAATATATAGTTGACAATTTGCTCCTCTGCATTAGGCTGCAGCTTAACGATCTTTATATTGTAGGTATATCCAGTTTGAGTCTTATCTGAAAGCAGTTCACTCTTTTCCAAAGCAAGCGGCTTTTGGAAATAATTGAAGAAACTTTTGATGCGGACATTACCACTATAATAATATGGGCTTACACAAATAATCGTATTGAAAACCGATGTATTTGTATAAACGATTTGGCTTAAATGTTTTAGATCAATACCCCCAATATCCAAAATATTTGAAAATAGATGGAATACAGGTGTGTTATTTCTAAACTTCAAATCGGTAGAAGTAACTTCGTCAAGTTTCTTGTTGATACTTCTAATAGAAATGTTTGGGTTTATACGATTAATTAAATACTCGGCCCGTTCAAGTGCAACGTTAGAAGGCTCAATAAGTATGACCTCTTGAACACTGCAAGCCAATTTTTTAGACTTGATATAATCAATAATAAAGATTGTTGCCAATGCCTGACCACATCCCCAGTCTATGATATTCATCTGGCGTGGCAGAACTTCATCAAGAAGTTCAAAAGCTCTTTCTAGCTTGCCTTTATGCCAATCTATATAAGCTGCAAGATAAGCATCAAGCTGTAATTCTTCCGTATATATGGTATTATTATCGTCAGAGCCACCTTGATTGGTCAAGATCCATGGTGTCCTTCGATACTGACGTGGCAAAGCTTCAATAGCAGCATCTCTGATGCTATCAAGACATAATAGAGAGCTTTGTTCTATGTTATGTTTGAAAGTTGGCATGTTACTATTTACCAGTTATGGTGTCTGAGAATTTATTTTGCTGATGGCGTTTCCAGTTTTCTATTGCCAACTGCTTTGTTGTATTAGCATAACAGTATTCGCAAAGATGTGGGCAAGTGTTGTATTCGCCTATGTCCTTAGAGGCCATGCACTCACAGAATGGACGCTGCCCTTGATCTTTTTTATGTTTGCTGATAAAGAAGTGGCCGTCTGGCAGTGTAATAGCTTCTTCAGGTAGAAATAAAGTTCTATTAATATCTTCAATCTTTATACCCATGAAATCCATGAGCTTCTTATCATCCCATGCTAATCGTGTTATGAGGTCTCCATCAATGCAACGATTATGCAGAATACCATATTTATCAATGTTTATTTTTTCACCGCAGGTAGCCAGTTGAAAGTTCCAACCACGCTTACTATTCATTGTAGATAGTTTTTCTGCGAATTCTTCCATTTGTGTGGTATCCCATTCATGGTAAGGTATACCGTTTACTTCAAGATTATGTTTTACCTTCTTATACATTGCAATATCGGCATAACTAAATACAAGCTTCTCTGTATAATCTTTCAACTGGTCGCCGATATTCTGAACTTTCCTTAATAAATCATCCACCGATATGTTATCAGTCAATATCATTGGGTCAAAGCGCCAGATGACAGCACCCTTGCCAAGCTGCTCAACCAATAATTTGAAAGTCTCAATTCTTTTGGCGAGAGGTGGGACTTTCTCTAGCTTTTCTTTCTCGTAGTCATTTAAGGTGTATTGGATATAGCATCTTATATTTCTTTCCTTCAACAAATGGAGATAAGGCAACAATGGCTCGGGATTCTTAGACCAAAATACGATAAATCGAGTTTGCTCATAGGAAACATACGATTTAACGCCATTAAAAGGATTTGTCCATGCAGAATAACCTTTTTCCAAGCGGTCAAAAAACCAGTCGGCATAGAACGCAGGTATATCCGTACTTCTACTAGCCGACACGATGATGGGAGCCTGTGCTTTCACAGGCTGCCCATCAATGATGATTTCTGTATATTTCCAAGATGCCATATAAAACTATTCCTTAAAGACAATGAGATAATAGAAATCTTCTTCGTTGGGAAGATTGTTTATAATGAATGCAACCAACTTTCCACCTTGACGAGTTATCTGGAATAAAGAAATGTATTCTTTTCCGCTTGTCATTGCGGAAAAAGAGTTTCCGACTTCTGCAGAAGCAAATTCATCCCCTTGTGGATCTGAATTATAAGAGAATGATGGATTAAACGAAGGGTTGGATTGCAGAATTCCTTTTTGCCTTAACTCATCTATATTGCTAATGTCAAAAGTGACGACTCCATCAGACTCCTTTCTTACAATGTATGCTTCAGCAGAAGGAGAAATCTTTACCTCTTGGACTTGGCCATTATAGGGCTGTTTAACAACCTGTATCGTTGAGAATTTCAAATTGAATGTAAAACCTTGCGCAACTGCACTGATAGATACATTATTGTTAAATGGCCTGTTGTTAGTTACTTGAGCAGTAGATTTCTTTTGCATGGATTTCATATATTCAAGGCGTACGTTCCTATCATACATGTGAAGCTCACACTTCTCAACAACTCCATTTTTATAATAAACGATAAAGCCATAGTCGCTATAGTCTACTTCCTGCCAGCCAAACGGAGTTTGAGCCTCGATAGGGAAACCACGCAGTTCTACAGATGAATCAGTCTTACGCACAACTTTCATGGGCTTATCCGACATATTAGGCTTGCCAAGATCATCATTGTATATCTTGACAATATAACCAATACCAGGCTGCAATCTGTACCCAGGACATCCGTTGGTGTTCTTGACAACCGAAACAGTTCTCAAACACTCTTGCAATCCTTTGACAGGAGTGCCGTTTTCATAACGCTGATGGCAGTTAGACTTGAAAGTGAAGGGTTGTAAGGATTCAGCTTGCTCACGTTCAGCCTTCAAACGTGCTTGCCTTTCTTGTTCCTTACGTCGATTTTCTTCAAGACGGCGCTCTCTTTCACGAGCGATACGCTCTTGCTCTAATTTCTGACGGCGTTGTTCTTCTTCAAGACGAAGCCGTTCTTGCTCTTTTTTCTTTGAACCAAATATAAAATCAAATAATCCCATAGTTTTTGATGATTAAAACCTAATTCCACAATTGTATTCAAACAAAGGCTTCTGTTCTATGGAATGGAACGAAGCCTTCCCATTGTTTATAGTAATCTCAACAGTTTCTTGTATTAAGCCACCAAAGTTCGTGAAATAGCAGCACGAAACGTAGAACTTGCCATTGGCGTATATTACATCTGGTGAGATGACGTGTTGTTTCAAGACCTTTCTTAATGTTTGCGTGTCATCTTTTTGGAGGCATTCAATGAAATCTGTAAATTCTGGGAAGAACAGATAATATCGCCTATCGTAGAGGGCGTGCCAAAACATAGGCAGTACATGCCAAAGGTTGTCAAGCAGATATGCATTCCAAGCACCTTCAGCAGATTTTTCTACAGATATATAATCCCATATACTATAATCATAGGCTCCTTTTGGAGTTTCTATAAACAATTTGCTCCTATCGCCGATGCCTTGCTGCTTACACTTCTCTACAAGAAGACTGGTTCCTTCTGGCAACGATAGCTTATGCAGAATGGTCATAATCAAGGGATAATTTTTCTCATCCTGCATGTGAGTATAGAAGTTCGTCGAATAAGAGGACTTCGCAGAAGACAAGAATAGTTTGAAGTCAGAAATATCCTTTTGTGTCCTATTTGCTTTTGCTTGATGCATAGCAGCCAAAGCTTTTGTTCGATATTCTTGCTTTTCCCGTTCCTGTCTTTCCCTTGCTTCAGTAGCTTTTTGTGATTTCTTCTTATCTCTCACTTGTGAAAAGAGCATAAACGGGATAAAAAGAACTACAATAGGAGCAACAAAGATAAGGGCAAATTTTTCAACCCCATCTGCATCATTCCATTTAAATGTATTTTCCTTACGCATGTAAAGATAGATGGCTAATAAGATGAGCCATGATACGCCGTATATAATAAATGTGATTTTCATATAATTATTCCTCAATAGGATATGTTTCATCGTAGATTTCACTCAGTGGCCTTTCTTTATAAAGCCAATGAGGTGTAGGTGATATGTGCTTAGATTTGTAGCCCTTTAATTGGGCAGAAAGTGCACTAATAGAAGCCTCTTCTCCTTCATATTCCACCTTACGGTCGGATATGATGGTGACGTAATAGAAGGATCGTCCTTCCAAACGAGTAGGTCGCCTTTCTGCATTCCAATCTCATAGAAGTTCAAGGCTGGGCGGTGTAACTGAGCCGCCTTGCCTTCAGGAGTAAGGTCATTTTCAAGTTTTACTAATTGTTTCATTAAGATTGATTTTTCAATTTTTCAAAAACTATATATTTAACGCTGAGCATGTTAGCTGTTTTACGGATTTCCTCAGACATTTCATTTTCAATGACGAGGAAAGCATCTACATTAGCATTTTCTCCATGTGCAAGACATTCTGCCGAAAGAACAGCTTTGTATTTAACGCATTGATAAATGCCACGCAGAATATCGGCATCATCAGATATACGAGATTTTACTTCAATGGCTATGTGTTTGCCATCTTTCAAATTGAAATAAACATCGAGACGATCACCTGATAGGAGAGTATGTTCATCCTCTTTCTCCTTGATTTCGTATACATCGAACTCTTTTGGATGCTTTAAGATGTATTCCTTCAGTGCCTTATGATAAGGGCCTTCGGAGCCTCCTTGCTTATATTTGCCCTTACGAATAGAATCTTCGACACTGACATTGTAAGGCAATAGACCTAAAGCTTTCAACACCCAGGGCCAGTCTTTATATGCATATGCTTTCGCATTTAGTTTTTTTGCTTCCTGAATTTTTCTATCTTCGTCCCAATCTTTATATCCATCAATTACATCACCTAGTCCGTCACTTGGGCGCTTGCTATCTTGATTTATCACAAGTGCATTCAGAAGCGGAACATCTTTATGGGCGGCGTTGTCTAATTTTCTTAATATCTTTGCAATAATCCCCAATTGCCTGCCAATACGAGCTGTGTTGTGGCCTATGGCTTTTGAAAGAGTTCCGTAGTATTGTGGGCTGCGCTTCTCTTGTGCCCATGAAATAAGCACAGGTAACATTTGCTTAGCTAGCTGATAAGAGCGTTCCCATCCTTTCGGAGGATTGTCTATGATGTATGAATAATTTTTCATTAACAAATAATTTTAGAATTCTTCCTTTACATAATTGTACCTTCCATACATCAAACGAGCTGCGTATGGGTTGTATTTTTTTGCTACGTCTGCATCATACTTTACTATATCTATAATAAACGCAGCATCATTTTCATTTATAGGAGAAAAGCCACCGATGTAGTATTTGAATCCATTTTTGTCGATTCTGTCATCCATATAATATTTGCCTGAAAGGCGATTATATAAGAGTTCACGCTTTTCTTTAGCATCTTCCGCGGTATTGGAATCAATAGCAAATACGCACCCATTCATGTATGTACGATAACCATCAGATTGAAAGAGAAATAATATGGTGTCGAAACTTATTCCAGCATAGGTTTTGTTTGCAAATGTAAGGCTCTCTTTTGAATGTTTGTAATCATATTCTGCTTCACCATATTTGTTTTCGAGAATTCGTTTAGCATCTTCATAGGAAGTGCCAAATTTAACTCCGCAAATTTCAGTCACTCTTTGTGCTTGTAATTCTTTGAAGAATTTACTTATCGTAACACTATCCCTATTTTCTTCATTTTGTGCAAATGAAGGAGTCAATGCGAAAATGAAAGCGAATAAACAAAACAACTTTTTCATACATAAATAGATTAAGATATTAAATTGCAGCAAAGATACGAATTCAATATGAAATTTCAAAACTAAAAATAGATAATTGATAGATTAGAAACGAAAATTAAGAATATGAAAAAATTATTTTAGAGATAAAAGAGGGCTACCGTTTCGGCAGCCCCCGGCGTTTGCTAATATTCGGTGCATTAGAACCAAGGAAATTAAAAGATGTGAAACCTTAGAATAAGTACTAACGCCGTCCCGTAGTGGAACCTCACGGCTCGGTGTTTACAACCGCTTGCCTTCACAGGTTTAGCGGTGGATTCTGCGTAAAAATTGTATCTATGTTCATTATTAGTTCAGCCAAATCACGACACGAACCTCGTGGATTGGGATGTTTATATATTCTGAACGTTTTAGTTATTATACCATAAAATCAAAATCTTCTATATTTCCTGCCGGGAATGTATCTGCGATGAGAAGCTGTTTCTACATTAAAGGTAGGATTACTTATTATCTTACCTATGCTCAGCAGTTTTCTCAGGGGAACGTATAAGCATCATCGTCCTGTCTCAATTCTAGTTCGTCAGAAACAGAGATTGAAAACATATTATTGAATTGATATATTTTTTCTTGTGCGTGTCCTACAAAGAATACACATATTAGAAATAGAATAGAAGCAAACCTTTTCATTAGAATCGAATAGAATTAATTGAGTTCTGAAAGTCTTTGTAGAACCTATTGTATAGATTGCTTTGAAAGCTGAAAATAACGCATATGGTATTGCCATCAACCATCGGTATAGTATAGTTCTCACAATAGACAGGAATAGGGCTACCATTGCCGTATCTATAATAACTGAGTTTTAAGGCGCGACGACCAGATATTGTAGTAAATTGATAAGGAAGCCATTTCAAGATGTAAGTTCCTCCCTGAGCCATGACTGAAGCGTTCTGTTCCTCTATGAACCTGTCAGTTTTTCGGCTATCTTTACAAAATCCGTTTCAGACCATAAAGTTACGCTTTTGAAGCAGAAGGGGCAGTTTATCATCAAAAGCGTATATGCGTATAACGTATAACGTATAACGAACTCAAAAAAAATAGTAGTACTTATATATTAATTCGCGCGAACATTATATAATGAGCCGGTGTTTTTTCTCGCCGCCACAACTTTTTCAACTTTCATTATACGTTATACGTTATACGCTTTGATATGGGAGTAGAGTTTTTACAAGAATTGTTGCATCAAGTCTGTCTTTGTTAAAACATAGTACGCGGCGTCTTAACAATAAAAATAAAAAGGATTTTATTTTGTATTGTCTTCGACTTGCAGTACCTTTGGAGAAAGTACGCGGCGTCTTAACAATAAAAATAAAAAGCATTTTATTTTGTATTGTCTTCGACTTGCAGTACCTTTGCACAAAATTTGGATAAAGGTAAAAGAACAGAAATAGATTATGAGTAAACAGACAGAGAAAATCAAGGAACTGATTGCCAAGCGCGAACAGGCGCGGCTGGGGGGCGGCGAGAAAGCCATCGACAAGCAGCACCAGCGCGGCAAGTACACGGCTCGTGAGCGTATAGAGATGCTCGTGGACAAGGACTCTTTCGAGGAATATGACATGTTCAAGCTACACCGCTGCCACAACTTCGGCATGGAGAAGAAGCAGTATCTGGGCGACGGCGTGGTGACGGGCAGCGCCACCATCGACGGACGACTGGTGTACGTGAGCGCTCAGGACTTCACCGTCAACGGCGGTTCGCTCTCTGAGACGATGAGCCAGAAGATTTGCAAGGTGATGGACATGGCAGTGCAGAACGGTGCTCCGATGATCTGCATCAACGACTCCGGCGGTGCACGCATCCAGGAGGGCATCTGTTCGCTGGCGGGCTACGGTGAGATTTTCGAGCGTAACATCCTTGCCAGCGGCGTGATTCCGCAAATCAGCGGTATCTTTGGCCCCTGTGCGGGCGGTGCCGTCTACTCTCCTGCCCTGACAGACTTCATCCTGATGATGGAGAACACGAGCTACATGTTCTTGACCGGACCTGCCGTGGTGAAGACGGTGACGGGCGAGGACGTCGACGCTGAGCACCTCGGCGGTGCATCGGTACACGCCAGCAAGAGCGGTGTGACCTCGTTCACGGCAAAGACGGAAGAGGAGGCGATGGAGATGATCAAGACGCTGCTGAGCTACATCCCCAGCAACAACATGGAGGAGGCTCCGCGCACAGCGTGTGACGACCCCATCGACCGCAAGGAAGACCTGCTGAACGAGATTATCCCGGACGACCCGAACAAGGCTTACGACATGTACAAGGTTATCAGCGCCATCACCGACAACGGTGAGTTCTTCGAGGTGCAGCCGAAGTTTGCCAAGAACATCATCGTGGGCTTCGCACGCTTCAACGGACAGAGCGTGGGCATCGTTGCCAACCAGCCGTCAGCGTATGCTGGCGTGCTCGACGCCAATGCCAGCCGCAAGGGTGCCCGTTTCGTGCGCTTCTGTGATGCCTTCAACATCCCTATCGTATCGCTTGTAGACGTACCGGGATTCCTGCCAGGAACAGGTCAGGAATATAATGCGGTCATCCTGCACGGAGCACAGTTGCTCTATGCCTACGGCGAGGCTACGGTGCCGAAGATTACCATCACCCTGCGCAAGTCGTATGGCGGCAGCCATATCGTCATGGGGTGCAAGCAGTTGCGTGCCGACCTGAACTTTGCATGGCCCTCGTCAGAGATTGCCGTCATGGGTGCCAGCGGTGCCGTTGCCGTGCTCTCAGCGCGTGAGGCTAAGGCCAAGAAGGAGGCTGGCGAAGACGTGAAGGCTTTCCTCGCCGAGAAGGAGCAGGAATATACCGACCTCTTTGCCAATCCTTATCAGGCAGCACAGTATGGATATATCGACGACGTGATAGAACCGCGCAACACCCGCTTCCGCATCTGTCGCGGACTGGCTCAGCTGGCTTGCAAGAAGCAGAGCCTTCCCGCCAAGAAGCACGGATGTATGCCGATGTAATGAGCTTCGCAATTGACAATTGATAATTGACAATTCACAATTCACAATTGCAAAATCGTAAAATTGTAAAATCGGATAATGGACAAGAATATATTCGCAGCCATAGCTTTGGCACTGCACGAGTTCAAAGGCAACAACGTGCACGACAGGGAACCGGGCATCATCACCATCAAACCGCGACACACGCTGTGGAACGCCAAGTTTCAGGTGATGACTCCGAAACCGTAACACATTTGAACATTGAAAGTTTTTAAGCAATGAAAGAATACAAATATACCATTGACGGTAAGGAATACAAGGTAGAGATTGGCGACATCACAGACAATGTTGCCGACGTGAGAGTGAACGGTGAGGCTTTCAAGGTGGAAATGGAACCGGAAGCTGAGCCGGAGAAGAAGAAGGTGGTGCTGGGGAAGCCTGCTGAGGAAAAGAGCGCAGACGAGGCTGCTCCTGCTGCCAACGTGAACACGGCAAATGCGGTGAAGGCTCCGCTGCCTGGCGTCATCACGTCCATTGAGGTGGAAGTGGGTCAGGAAGTGAGTGCCGGCGACACCGTCGTCGTGCTGGAAGCCATGAAGATGGCCAATAACATTGAAGCAGAGAAGAGCGGCAAGGTAACTGCCATCTGTGTGAAGCAGGGCGAAAATGTCATGGAAGACGCTCCGCTGGTAGTGATTGAATAAGCAAACGAACTCGCTTCATAACAACGATAAAAGGACGGTCAAAAGAACCGTCCTTTTTTATTGTTGTTGTCATCGGACTTGTCCGACCCGTCCGACTTTGTCCGTTCCCCCATTCGCTACAGTTTGTTGCCAGCCTTGGGGAAGACGATGGAGGGCTTAAAGGCTTTCGCCTCCTCGAAATCCATGAGGGCATAGGAGATGATGATGACGGTATCGCCAGGCAGCACCTTGCGGGCTGCCGCACCATTCAGGCAGACGACACCCGAACCACGTTCACCTTTTATAATATAGGTCTCAAAGCGCTCTCCGTTGTTGTTGTTAAGCACCTGCACCTTCTCACCAGCAATCATGTTGGCGGCATCCATCAAGTCTTCGTCTATCGTAACGCTGCCCATATAGTGAAGATTCGCCTCTGTGACGGTAGCACAGTGAATCTTGCTCTTCATGACTTCTATTTGCATCTTTAAGGATTTACAATTCTTTACACTCATTTCTCATCCCCTAAAACTAATATGGTCTATCAGCCGGATAGGGGTCTTTCCACAATAGACGGTGATGCATCCCACGACAGAGTCGGAAGCATCCCAGGAGTCTACATCGAGCAACGTGTTGCCGTCGACAATAGAGAAATACTCTACGTCAAGGCCCTCAACAGCATTGATGTCGGCAACAACCTTGTCATGGGTTTCCTTCACGCTGTGCTGCTTAGAATAGGCAACGCCAGCCTTCAACGCCTGATAGATGACAGGGGCTATGGCACGCTCGTCAGCTGAGAGCAAGGTGTTACGGCTGCTCTTTGCCAATCCGTCCTTCTCTCTGACGGTTTCGCACTCCACAACCTGTACAGGCATTCCCATATATTTCACCAGCTGCTTGATGACAGCAATCTGCTGCCAGTCCTTCTCACCGAAATAGGCCTTGTCGGGACGAACGATATAGAACAGCCGGCTGACAACTTGGCATACACCATTGAAATGGCCGGGGCGCTTGGCACCCTCCATGACGGTAGAGACCGGCGGGAACTCAAAATGACGGGTGTCGGGAACCGGATACATCTCTTCTACGGAAGGAGCAAATACGTAGTCGGCACCCACCTGCTCCAACAACTTGCAATCGGCGTCGAGGGTACGGGGATAGCGGTCAAGGTCACCCTTGTCATTGAACTGCGTCGGATTGAGGAAAACGCTGACCACAGTGACCGCATTCTCCTTGACACTACGTTCTACGAGCGAAGCATGACCTTCGTGAAGGGCACCCATCGTAGGCACAAAGCCTATCGACTTGCCTTCCTTCCTTGCCAAGAACAATTCGTTTTGAAGGTCTACAATCTTACTGAATACTTTCATTTTCGCTTTTAAATTTCGGGATGCAAAGTAACAAAGATTTTATCAAAAAGACAAGGAATAGTTTAAAAATATGGAAAATGAAGCGCGTTTTTCCACAAATTAAGTAAAAGAAAAGGCATTTTTAATGAAAAGAAGACACGCATCTCAACTTTTTTTCATACCTTTGCATGTTGTTGGCTGACACCAAAACCATGCCGACGTAACTTAAAACTTGCGCAATGGGAAAGAAAGTATTATTTATCAATCAGGAAATTACACCTTACGTCCCAGAGTCGGAGATGTCATCTATGGGCAGTCTGATGCCTCACAAGATGCAAGAATCAGGCTTTGAGATTCGCACATTCATGCCCAAATGGGGGACCATCAACGAGCGACGAGGACAGTTGCATGAGGTGATACGCCTGTCGGGGATGAACCTGATTATCGACGATACTGACCATCCGCTGATTATCAAGGTTGCAAGCATTCCACAGTCGCGCATACAGGTCTACTTCATCGATAACGAAGACTATTTCCAGAAACGGAAGACGACTGTTGACGAGCAGGGTGACGAGTATGCAGACAACGGTGAACGTGCCATCTTCTTTGCACGCGGCGTGTTAGAGACCGTCAAGAAGTTGCGCTGGACACCCGACATCATACACTGTCAAGGATGGATGAGTGCCGTCATTCCCCTTTACGTGAAGACAGCCTATCGCGACGAGCCCCAGTTTGCCAACACCAAGGTCGTCACCTCGCTCTTTGCCGAGCAACCGAAGGGCACCCTCGGCACCAGTTTCAAGCAGAGCCTGGAGTTTCGCGATGCCAAACGGCAGTTGATAGACAAATATGCCGAGCCGTTCAACTTCATCGAACTGGGCAAGCTTGCCATCGACTACTCCGACGGAATCGTAAAGACCAGCGAGCATGTGAATGCAGACCTGATGGACTATGCCAACAACAACGAGAAGCTCATTTTGGACCATCCGTCTGAAGACAAGATAACCGAAACTTATACAGATTTCTATAATCAGTTGATTGGAGAATGAAACTCAAATTTACAGCAACAGGTATAGCAATGCTTTTGCTCACCTTGACATCTTGTCAAGATACAACCGACACCATAGGAAGTACATTGATTGATAACGAAGACAAGCTGAACGTAGCAACGGATACGTTTGACGTTTCGTCTGAATCCATCTATGCCGGTTCGGTACTCTCAAGAAACACAAACGGCTTCCTCGGAAAGATGTTAGACCCGGAAACCGCCACCTTTGTGAAAGGCGACGTCATGACTCAGTTCCATACACTGTCGTCCTACAACATGGTAGACGAGAGTACCATTTCCAGCAAGGACAGCAACGGGAAAATCATCGCCGACTCCTGTGAAATCAGACTCTTCTATGATGACTTCACAGGCGACTCACTGGCTCAGCTGAAGATGAAAGTCTACGAGATGAAGAAACCGATGGAAGAGAACAGGAACTACTATTCTGACTTCGACCCCATCAGCCAAGGATACGTCAACACCGACGGACTGTCTATGAACCGCGTATACACGCTGGCAGACCATACACAACCCAACTCCGAACGCTACTCAGACAGCTACACGAATAATATCAAGATAAAGCTGGACAAGGAATATACCGACCGCAACAACGTGACATATAACAATTACGGTACGTATCTCTTGCGGAAGTACTATGAAAATCCTGCCAACTTCCATAACTCATACAAGTTCCTGAACAACATCTGTCCGGGATTCTTCTTCCAAATCACAGATGGCTATGGGTCTATGGCGACGATAAGCAGAGTCAGCATCTACATCTATTTCAAACATATCAGTGACGGAAAAGAAATCAATGCCGCAACGTCATTCACCAGCACTGAAGAGGTGTTGCAGACAACTACCTTCACCAATGACGAGGCAGCACTGAAGGAACTGGTCAACGACGAGACATCTACCTACCTGAAAACACCTGCAGGAATCTTTACCGTGCTGACACTGCCGATAGAAGACAAGGTGGTGAACGTCAACGGAGAGGCAAGAACCATCAACGGTATCTTGACCGGCCATGAAAATGACAGCATCAACACGGCAAAAATAGAAATACCGCGAATGAACAATCAGGTCATCAGCGACTATTCACTGCCCGTTCCCCAGACACTGCTGATGATTCCCGTTGACGAAATCGTCAGCTTCTTCGAACAAAGCAAGATTGCCGACTACCGTACAAGCTATCTGGCAACCTATTCAAGCACTGCCAACAGCTACACGTTCAACAACATCTCCGGACTTGTCAACAGCATGATCAAGAAACGGAATGACGGAACGGAATCAGAAACATGGAACAAGGTCGTCATCATTCCTGTCAATACGGAATATGGCAAGTCGTCATCCTCATCCTCTACCAGTACGCTGAGCAAGGTCATGCACAACATGTCGCTCACCAGCACGCGCCTGCTCAAAGGAACTGACTTCAATTCACCCATCAAGATGAGCGTCATCTACGGTAAGTTCTATGGCAGATAACTTCTTAGAGCGTCACCACGAAGCCTACGAAAGACGAAAGGAAGCGTGGCTGCGAAAGCAGAAAAAGCTCCCTAAGGCTGTTGTCAGGAACATACCGAGACCTGAAGACGAAGCGTTGTAGTGCTTTTTGGCACACCTTTTGCCTTTACGTCTGCAAAGGTATTAACAACAACATCAAAAAACTTGGAGGATTACTAAAGATGAACCAGTTTTCACCGAAAGTCTCTGAAGTGCTCTCTTTCAGCCGGGAAGAAGCTGAAAGACTTGCCAGCACATCAGTAGGACCAGAACATATTCTTTTGGGCATTCTCAGAGAGAAGGACGGACCTGTCAAGGCTCTCTTCGAAAGGATGCATCTCAACACCGAAGCCGTCAAGTATGGATTAGAAGAACGCGTACGACAGCAAAATATCGGGCGCACCTTCTTCAACACCGACATGTTGCTCAACGATATGGCAAACAACATCCTGCGGCTGGCGGTGCTTGAAGCACGTATCCAGCGCACTCAGACGGTTGACATCCAGCACCTGCTGCTGGCCATCCTTCACGATAACACCGACAATGGTGCCAAGCTGGTCTTGCAAGACAATGACTTGGACTACCAGACCGCTGCAGACCTGCTTTCACAAAAGGCAAGTAAGACACGTGACGGCATCGACATCCCTGATGAGGAAGAAGAAGAAGAAGAAGACTCCATGCTGAGGACAGCTTCCTCTCAGAAGTCTCAGACTGCCCAGAAAAACAAGAAAGGACAATCAGACACACCCGTTCTCGACAATTTTTCTACAGACCTGACCAAGCTGGCTGCTGACGATAAACTCGACCCAGTAGTAGGGCGAGAAAAAGAAATCATACGTGTCAGTGAAATTCTTGGCAGGCGCAAGAAAAACAACCCCGTACTGATCGGAGAACCTGGTGTCGGCAAGAGTGCCATCGTAGAAGGACTGGCACAGATGATCGTCAAGCACCACACTTCACCCATGCTCTTCAACAAACGTATTGTCAGCCTTGACATGACCGCCGTCGTCGCGGGCACGAAGTATCGCGGGCAGTTTGAAGAGCGCATACGTGCACTCATCAAGGAAATAGAACAGAACGACGACCTGATTGTCTTCATTGACGAGATACACACCCTCATTGGTGCTGGCTCTACACCTGGCTCAATGGATGCCGCCAACATCTTGAAACCCGCACTGGCACGTGGTACGATACAGTGTATCGGAGCAACCACACTCAACGAATACCGCAATAGCATCGAGAAAGACGGAGCACTGGAGCGCCGTTTCCAGAAGGTACTCGTAGAGCCGACCACGACAGAAGAGACGTTGCAGATCCTGCACAACATCAAAGACAGATATGAAGACCATCACCACGTCACTTTTACCGACGAGGCACTGGCAGCATGTGTCAACTTGACAGAACGGTATGTCACCGACCGCTTCTTCCCCGATAAAGCTATTGATGCCATGGACGAGGTGGGATCACGCATACACCTACAGCATGCCAGCCTGCCACCAGAGATTATCGAAAAGGAGAAAGAACTGGAACAGGTGAAGCTGCAGAAACAACAAGCCGTCTCTGCACAGAACTATGAACTGGCTGCCGGCTACCGCGATCATGAGACGCGGCTGCGAGAGGAGATAGCCCAACTCAACGATGCGTGGTCGCGTGGAAGTGATGCACACCGGGAGGTCGTCACAGACGAGCATGTCGCAGACGTCGTTTCCATGATGACAGGAATACCCGTACAGCGCATGCAGGAGGCTGAAGGATTGCGTCTGAAGAATATGGCTGCCGAACTGAAAGAAGCAGTCATCGCACAGGATGCCGCCATAGAACGGCTGGTGAAAGCTATCCAGCGCAACCGCGTAGGACTGAAAGACCCCAACCACCCCATCGGAGCCTTCATGTTCCTTGGTCCGACAGGAGTCGGAAAGACTCTTCTTGCCAAGAAGCTGGCTGCATCCATGTTTGGCTCCACCGATGCCATCATCCGTGTGGATATGAGTGAATATACAGAAAGTTTCAACACCTCACGGCTTGTCGGTGCTCCTCCGGGATATGTAGGTTACGAAGAGGGAGGACAGCTCACCGAGCAGGTACGCCGCCACCCCTACTCCATCGTCCTGCTCGACGAGATTGAGAAGGCACACCCCAACGTCTTCAACTTGCTCCTGCAAGTGCTCGACGAAGGGCGCCTTACCGACGGCAACGGACGGCTCGTTGACTTCCGCAATACAGTCATCATCATGACCTCCAATGCCGGTACCCGCCAGTTGAAAGAGTTCGGACGAGGTGTGGGCTTCAACGCCAGCTCACGCACAGGGCTCTCCCGTGACGAAACGGACAAGGCACACGCCCGCGCCATCGTACAGAAGGCTCTTTCCCGGCAGTTCTCACCGGAGTTCCTCAACCGCCTTGACGAGATACTGACCTTCGACCAGCTCGACCTTAACGCCATCAAGCGTATTATCGACATCGAATTGCGCGGCCTCTGCCAACGTGTCGCCAAGTTAGGCTACAGCCTGCAACTCACAGACAACGCCAAGGAGTTCGTGGCTCAGAAAGGTTACGACGTGCAGTTTGGTGCACGCCCGCTCAAGCGCGCCATACAGACTTACATCGAAGATGGCGTCTGCGAACTGTTGCTCAGCGGAAAGCTGCAACCAGGGACCACGATTTTCATCGACAAGAAAAAAGAAAAAGAAGAACTTGAGTTCGAAGAGAAAGTTCTATAACACAGAAACAGGTACCATTTGTTTTTTAAAATTGCTGCCATTTCTGCCACTTCTGCAACACACACTGACAGTCTGTCTTTTTGTAGATAAGGTTGACACCTAAAATTCAAAAAGATGAAAACAAGTAAGGATTATCTTCGTTCAGGTATTGAGCGTGTTCATTTGCAAGAAGAGGTGTACAAACTTTATCGTATTGAGAACCTTCCTCTTAAGG
>ODAI013759367.1_pt1 | contig 22008 bp, 23 predicted proteins | sample 1539321 | NCBI WGS metagenome assembly ODAI01 (sample SAMN02144231, study PRJEB22623) | gut metagenome | biome: sheep rumen | host: Ovis aries | place: New Zealand | reverse complement strand
GACGTACTGTGTGGCATTCTTGGAGTCAGATAATAGCCGAAGTTTCTCAACGAATTGATTTTGGTATAATCGTTAAAATTGCTTGTGTTATAGTAAAGCCTTCTATCAAACCAAAGTTCCTGTGCTGAACAGTCTATACCCATGCAAGAGAAGAAAAGCTCTATGGAAAACAGAGAGCTTTTCTCTCTCCAAACCTCAATGAGATGTTTTGTCAGACTGCGGAGTTGGTCAGATGAGAAAAGCTTCCCATACGTGTTCATCGTCAGTCCGGTTATCTCCTGAAGCCTTATCAGGAATTCAATGGGAATATCATCAGGGTCCTGATAATACTGTATGGCGTCTGAGATTGTCGCAAGCTTATCAAACTCCAGGAAAAGGGTATCCATTATCTCTTTTCTTTTCGGATTCTGGTTAATCAGATACCAATCATATTGAGGAAGGTATTTATCTCTGTTCTCGTAGAAGAAATGCTTGATTGCGCCGTAAACCAGAGATTTCAGAATCCCTACATAGATTGGTTTGTTGACAATTATGTACCAACTATACAATTTCCCTTTTACGGTCTGTATGGCAGCTTGCATGCCCATGAACATGTTTGATACATAAGCGCTGTTTGCAGCACGGGTTGCCCTTTCCTTGTCATAGTATTCGTTGGCGGACAAATCATTGTTCTTTACGAAATCGTCCGTCAATTCATACAGATTGTCAGCAAGGGCGTAGCAAAGGTCATTATATTCTTCATTTGAGAGATTGATAAGGCCCAAAGTGTCTTTGAGATTGCTATCGGCCAAGAAAATTCTTGTCAGATAGTAATGTCTGTTGCCATGGTAAAAATACATCCCATCTCTCCTTATTTACCGTATCTGAAAGTCAATTTTATTCCGTGTTTTGTGACAGTCTCGAATGAAATGAGACCTGTTGAAGGATCGGTTATTGCTTCAACTGAAATCTCATCAGAAGCCAGCACATGTTGCTGGTTGAATTTGGTTTCAAGCTTTGCTTTGTTGGTTATGCTTGACAGCATGTCATATCCGAGATAATCCACTGTTACACTCAAAATCTTCGAGAACGAGTTCTTTATATTGAGAATGATGTTATCAGGAAGAATCTCCTTTCCGATATTGTTGGAATATACTCCGTATTCATCTCTCAGGAAGGCTCTAAGCTCCGCATCATAATCAATCTGCGAGAAGGTTTCAGTGTTCGGAAGAATACATGTAACCGCCAAATCAAACGGGATGAAACGAGGCTGCTTGTAGATATGCTCTGTAAGCATGACACGCTTGTCCTTCATGAGGTTGTTCCAGTTATATTCGTCTGTATAGGTAACTATACTTCCATCTTCTGAAATTATATGGTCATATGAATAGTCTTCATACATATGAACATAGATGTCACCAAACGGGAAGCTTCCTTCATTCTCAACCCTGAGATAGTAGATGTTGTTTCCGCTTTCGTCTGAAGTAAGTTCGACATAATAGTCGCCTTCATTCACGAATTCGCAGTAAGCGGAACCACTTGCGGGGACGTTCTCATAATAGTTCGGCAAATCGGCAGCCGCCGGATTCTCCACTTCAGTATAGACATATGGGTCTTGTTCCGTTCCAGAGCCTGAACGTGTGTAATATGTCTTGTCCGTTTTGATTTCGGTGTCTTCCGTCTTTTTGTATATATAATTGTCGGTTATGATGAATTTGCTCCAAGAGGCATCAGAGAACATTTTCTTCCACGCATTCTTTCCCGACTGGTCATCCCATGTCAAATCCACTCTCATCTTGGCTCCGCTCGCAAGGTCTGCAAGAATAAGTCTGTTGTTATCGACAACAACGTTGGTCACAAACACATCGCCGTTTCTGTTTATTTCAGACTTAGCCACATTGGTTGCGAAATTCTCGTTGGAGTAACCAATGGCAATGTTATCGGACTTTGATGTGTTTGACTTGTTGGTGTATGTTATCGACATCGTCTTTCCGATTGCAGGATAGCTTGTAAGTGAAAGGAAGGAGTATTGAATCTGCTTTACATCAATCTGTCCTTCTTTGGAATAGACAATGTTGCTGTTTTCTCCGAACAGGTAGAAAATTGAGTTGGCAGTCGTCTTTCCAAAATCCAAAGATGAATAATAGGACGTACTGATTGTATAGATTCTCATGTAATCGCCTTCGACGATTACACTGTCAATAAGAGGAGTATTATCAAGACCTTCGCTTTCAAAAGCCTTTACAAGTGCATTTGTGAAATCAAGCACTGTATGTGAGTTGAACCAGCTCAAATCAAATTGGGCATATCCGTTTACGGCAGGGACTTCATATAGCACATTGTCCATAACGAAAGAACCGTTTCCGCTGTATTCATTGCCGTCAACTTTCAAGTAGAGATATTCATCTTCAAATATTCTGAGGGTATCATATGTTGCTCTGGTTGTAACCACATAAGCTGGGGAGTTTCCTGAAGACAGCTCGTTGTATGTCTGTTCCTCAACCATCTCAGTAGAGAATTTAAGTTGATAGTTACAACCATATTTGTCAATTTTGGCCTTTTCTCCACTTGACATATATGATGTTGAGTAAAGGGCTTTTATCGGCTCTCTCTTGAGAAGGTTGATTATGGTTTGGGATGTACCCTGAGGAAGATGCTCTTCTATATTTTCATAATATGAACCGAGCTTGATGCCAGAATTGACCGCTCCAAATATGTTGATGTAGATGTCCTCGTTGAGAACGTCTGAATCTGATGCCATGGTTATAATGACGTTGGCTGAATTCCCGCTTGTACTTGAAACATAGCTGACGGTTATCTGCCTTCTGTCATTATAGTCATGCTCCGAATCATCGGTTGAGGTGAATCCGAAAGCCTCCCTCAAGAGACCGGCATTGGTTCCGTCAATCTCAATTGAGCTGTTTCCGTTCTCATCAAACAGAACAGCAAGCCTTTCATTCACTATTCCCACAAGAGAGGTATCATTGACGATGAAATCTTCCCATGCATCAACCTGGTCAATACTCACTTCGGTTCTGGCTGAACTGATATCGCTTCCGTCATAATCGGCATGCGCAAGCAGATACCTGTAGATTGCCGATGTTGATGCTGTGCTGGAATCCTTGAACAGGAAAGGCTCTTTACAGATTATCCACAAGTCCCAACATTCATTGGCTGCGTTCTGGTTGAATACAGCCATGTATTTCCCGGCAATCGCTGGGTTTTCAGCTATTCCATCATTGATTGCATCAACAAGCTGCCCATAATTTGCGGCCCTGCTTACATCAACCGTGACGGTCTGCGCTGTTCCGTCTGAGACAAAAGTGAGAACTATGTCTGCACTTCCAGCTACATAGCTGGAATCTGGTGTAAGGCTTGCCTCATCAGGGTTGCTGCCTGCAGTGATTGCAGCTATGTTATCCTTAAGCGAGACGTAATATGTTGTAGGTACGTTTCTTGCGTTTATGAAATCAACCAAATCCTCAAGGGAGTTGAACTGGTCCCCATTGAAACTGATTGTGACTCCATTTATGGTAAGGCTTATATCATCAAGCGTTATTGGAGTATGGCCGCTGTCGCCATATTTTTTCACCAAATCTTCCCAAGAGGCCGAGAACGAATTGTTCAGATAGCTGCTTTCAACTGTGAACTCACCTACCGAGCTTGCGTTTTGCTGGATATACATGATATCAGCATCATCTCCGGAACTCACCAGGTTATCATAGATATAGGCGAAATCAATCAGCTCCCAATATTCCGAATAATCATATGGGTCAGGGAGAGAAGCAGGGACAGCCTGCTTGCATCTCCATCTGCTGTTGACCGTATTGGTTGGGTCTGCATCGGTTATACGATAGACTGTACCTTCCTGAACACTTGTTGCAGCAAGCAACTCTGCCCATGTCTTCGCTTCAGCTGAACCTGAATACATGTCAAAGCAGTGCTCTGCTCTCTTGTCTACAATTGAGCTGTCAACGTATGGGAGGTTGGTGACTGTTATTCTGGAACCGCCGTTGGAAAGCACTCCAACCCCTTGTGCGTTTACAGGCAATACATACTGTCTCAAACTTTCAGTGTAATAGTTGTTGAGTTCGTTTGCCTTATAGACTTGGTTGATACATGCCAAATTGACCTGATATTTTTCATCGAATCTTGGATTGATGTCGAATGTGTTGAATGATATATCGTTCAGAATATCAGTCAACCCAGCTTCTCCTGACATATAGGCATCATAGAATTCCTTGTTGTATTTGAGTATGATGAACCAGACAGCTATAGGGTTTGCATAATAGCCATATGTCTCTGCAAGGTCAACCGTCTCGTCGTTCTTTTCACCATAACATTTGATGAGTTCTATTGAGGAATCGTATTTTGGAAGGAGATATTCGTAATCCTCTTCTGTGATTGCAATCTTTGTGTTTCTGACTTCATTGACGACAACGCTTCTGATTTGGTCGGCTGCAAGTTCGTCCTTTCCGCCGGCACCTGTAACCGTGTTGTTTATGGTAAGCTCTCCGACACCAGTGACTCTGTCGTTCTCGCCGCCAAGGGTGTTGAACCTTTCAGTCTTGGAGATTGAGCCGATTGCGATGTTTCCGTCGTTTCCGCCACCGGTTCTGTACATAATCAGAAGTTCCTTGCCGATATCGTTGGTAAGGGTGTTCTTGTCTTCATACGGCTTAAGGCAGATTTCGCATTTACCATTACCCATATTGTTTATGGTATAGATACCTGTGGTTGCTGTCAAAGCGGCAGTGGTGAAGAAGTTCTCCACCTTCTTGAACTCTCTTATGCTGTATGCGTTTGTGGTTCCTGCATCCAGCACTTTCTGCTTATAATAGATTCTCACAGAGTCCTTGATGACAGAATTGTTAGGCAGGGTTATTATGTCTGTATTGACTGACCTGATGATATAGTCATATGAATGGGTTGTACCTTCATGTATCTGGAACGATTCGCTTGGAGCGGTGAAAGTGTATTTGGTTGTATAGTCATACACGTATTCCCCATCCTCACCGACCTTATATTCTATGAACTCCCAGTTTGTACCGTTGTTTGCGGTTACGGATTTGAAGGCGTTAGGAACATAAGCAAGCTCATTGCTTCCATCATCGATTCCTGTTGTGAATGTTATCGGGTTGGTTGTCGCTGAAGTTGATACAACAACGTCTGTATGCGCTGCAGAAGGGAAGTCAATTTTTGCCCCAACAAGCTTGAGCAGCCTTGAAAGGCCATAAGGGGAAGCTGTATCCACAAAAAGCTCATTACCCATCTGGTCCATCCTGTTGGCAAGCTGGGTAGCCACATAGGCATAAAGCTCGACAATCATTCTGGCGGCTTCATTGCTTGTGAAGGTTGAGAAAGTGTTCTTGAACTCATCTGAGTCCTTTATGGCGTTATAGGCATCCTCAATGAGATTGTTGTATGTCAATCCAGAAACTGAAACTCTACTTTGTGTTCTATTAGTAAGCATATTGTTTTCCTTACATTAACTTAAAAAAAAGAGTGGTTATCAACCACTCTTTATACTTATAACATAATATAAGCTATAATATCCATCACAAAGCATGCTTGTTGTAATATTTCCTTGCTTCTCTCTGCTGCTCAACACAGAACCTCTTGAACTCGTCAAAGCTTGAAGCAACTTTCTTAATCTTGTTCAGTATCTCGTTGGGAGTACCCTTGATACCGAAGCTCACATCCTCATAGGTTCTGATGACATTAAACAGGCGGTTTATGGTAATCCAACAGACCTGCGGCTTCTTCCAACAATAGGCGGCATCATCACGTCCTCTCTTGATATGGTAATACTCATCACCCTTATACCAAGCGTTCTTGGAGAAGAACTCCTCAAGGCTCAGATTCCCCAGTTTGGAGAAAAGCGCTTTAAAGTCTTCCCAGCCCTTTCTGAGCTCCTCTTCGTTCATCTTCCTGTCTTCGGTCAAATTTACAATCTCTTCTCTAAGTGTCATTCCGCATCGCCTCCTTTCTGTAGCTCGGGGGCGTTCTTTGTAAAACTGTATGGATGATAGAACCATCCGCTTTTCTTTTTGACGTTCCTCATCTTCTCTTTCTTGTATCTTCTCAAATAAGGAAGCACATAATCAGGGGCAAAGTCTTTGAGCCTTCTGTATCTCTCAAGCTTGTCCGCATCGAGGAAATCGGAGAACAGGTCTATCTCCGACAGAGCCTTCTGTATCCTTTTCCTCTCAGAGTGCGGAGCGTACATTATGTTCACGCCAAGTATGTCAAGCCTTTTGCCGTAGTTCTTCTCACCCACCCTTCCCGGATAGTTCGCATCAATGACGAGCACCTTAGGGCGTTTGCAGTGCTTGGAGGGATAGCGGAACTTGACCAGCTCCAATTCTTCATTCAGCTGTTTCGCTTGTTCAAGCGTCATCACCATCTCCTTTTTCCAAGAACAGCCTCAAGAGCTGCACTGAGCTTCTCCCTTCTGCTCGGCTTCTCCGCTATCCAAGCTGCGAACTCGTTTGAGTTACTGAACTTGTTCCAAGCCTGGTCATGGATGCTGTTTGCAGCCTTTGAATACTTCTCTCCATAATGCGTCCAGAAATACTCGGCAATCATCTTGGGCGAATACTCATGATAGTTCTTGTAATCGTCTTCCGTATTGTCCACAACCTTATAATCGTCAGTCAGCCTGAAGCCTTTGTTCCCAAGCCAGAAAGCCTGCCCTTTATAAAGGTTCCAACGACCCACACCAGCCTTAGCCTTAATCAAAGTGGGGATATCTCCGTTGATGAACTTGCGGTAAGTCTCCTTGTCGTTCTCCCAGTTGCTCTTTCTGAGGGTGACTCCCCATGTATCTCCAGGTCTGATGGTATGATAGTTGTCCTTGTCTTCAGGCTCTTCCGTTTCCCAAGAACAATGGACGCTGATGTTGAGATTGTCCTCTGGGTATTTGCCCTTTCTCATTTCAGCCGAGAAGTGGTCACCGTCAACACCGAGCTTGGCGTACTTCCCTTCCGGAACCATGGCTGCAGCCTCATCGAACGTCTTGTCCAGAATATGATATTTGTTCTCGAAAGCGTGAATCTTATCCTTTATGATATTGTCATAGACAAGCTTGTTGAGTTTTTTCTCAACCTCTCCCTGAATGGGGTGGTTCTTGTCTCTCTCTTCGTCAGTAAGGCTTCTTTCGTTGAGTATTTCCCTAAGCGTCATTTGCTTTCCCCTTTAAGTTTAGCCAACCTTTTAAGCGTCATGAACTTGACGTATTTCCACTGTGCGTTCTTCGGATGACAGGACGTCTCCAATATCTTTCTCAGCTTCAACAGGTCGTTGTAGGAGAGCTTGGATACGTCAGGGTTCTCGGAGAACATCACACAGGTGATATCTCCAAGCGGGTCAATCTTGATTTTCAGGTCGTCTCCAGGCTCAACCTTTCCTCTTGCCTCCACAACATCCACAAGACCTTTCAGCGACAGTTTCAATATGGTGGATTTTCCGGAACCAAGTTTGTCCATGTTCTCCTCTATTACTGCTTGCAGATGCGGAGAGAGTTCAGCCCTTTTCCCTGTATCGGCGAAATCTATTCTCGGTAGAGAGAAATTCACCGGGTAGAGCCCGTTCTTCTGTTCCTCCAGAATCACTTTCGCCGCCTCCTTAAGTGTATTGATGTATCTTGTGTCTGTCATATTGCGCTCCAGAAAGCGTCAGTCTTCGTAGAACTCCTTGCCGACGCCGTGGTCCAGATAATCCTTCATCCTTTCAGTCTCAATCTCGTCACGTCTCGCCTTCACATACTCTTTGGCCTTTTTGTTCGGAGCGGTTGCAATGAGCTCCAAATCCTTTGCCTTATCAAAATGATATAAGGCTTTTTTGGCATGGATGTTGTTCCCGGTCTTCCTGTATTTGTCAGCTTCCTTCTCGGCAAGCTTTCTGTTTCTCTTTGAGCCCAGATAACGGAGAGTGTTCAGAAGGTTCACTCCCTCATCAAGGAAGGAAGGATGTGTAACCACCTTCTTGTCAAGCTTCGGTATATAGACCTCAACCTTGTCAGGGTTGATCAACTTAATCACCTTGACATCTTCATAATAATCCCCGTTATACAGCACACACATCGTTCTGTTCAGAAGGTGTCTGGCTGGGTGGTTCCAATATTTGCTCAAAATCGCTTCGTTTATCTCTTTCATATGAAATTCCTCAAATAGTTCTTAAAGTCTCTGAATTTCCTGTTATGCACGAACACATCATCATGCCTTTCCAGAAGTTTCAGGTAATTGGCGGCCATCTCTTCGCAGAAGTCCTCATCATCGGTCATCTCTTCCGGAAGGCTCTCCAACACTATCTCCATGAATTCAGGTTTCACGGGGATTCCCTTCTTCAGTATGAATCTCTCTTCACGCTCACGTTCACGGAGTTCCTTGTAATGCTCCTGGACAAGATTGTTGTAGTGCATTATGCTATGGACAACATAGTTGTTCATATACTTCTTTTCGTTCTTCAACAGCCAATCCGATACATAGCCTTCGCTGAAGTTCTTCGGTAAGGTGTGGTTCGGTCCGGTTGTGAAATCCGGCACATCAAAACCGTATTTTCTCTTGAACTCCTCCCGGTCCTGCTTCATGTATATCTCTGACTGCCTTGGAAGTTCCGCTATGGCCTCTTTCCTTGTGCCTCTATGGGAGGCGAGGATCCTATCGGTGAAGAGGTTTATTCTCACGCCGCCGATGGCGCCGCTGGAAAGCCCCATCTTCTCCTTGAAGGTCAGCTTATGGGTGTTCCTTGTTGTGGCAAGCTCCATGTCGTCTTTCCTGGTCTTGTTCGTCTTTATCGTGTAACCGCCCGGCTGTCCTTTGAGACCTTCCTGAAGAATGTAGTAAAGACCCTCATAATCGGTATAATGAATATTGTCCGGTCTGGCAGGTATGTCTTTGAGTTCCTCTTTGAGATAGGAGAGAATTCCGTTTATATCCATATTATTAACTTGGCCCTTCTATTTGTTGAGGTACTTGAAATAATGAACCTGGGCAAGCCTTTTCTTTGCGTCTTTAAGGTTTGTGTAAGTGCCGAATTTCCTGTCACCTTTCTCGTTTGTGACAACATATTTTCCGTTGCGCCTAAGTATCATATTATCCTCTTATATTAACTTTAAATTTGCTCCCATCTCTTATATATAAATATGACCAAGATTATACATTGCATTAAAGTCGGACCGAATTCCGAGATGGGCGATTTCGAGCTTTCTTGTGTAGACAGCTGGAAAAGGACATACCCTGATTTTGAGATAAGATATTGGACTGATGAACAGATTCTTCCTCTGATACAGGACTGCAGATATGCGCTTTCCTGTTACAAGAACGGAAGATACGCCTATGTGAGCGATTATGCCCGCCTCGTGATTCTCCATAAGGAAGGTGGTTTCTATATGGACACTGATGTGTTCTGTGTCAACAGGATTCCTGACCAGTGTTTTGAGAAGAGCTTCACAGCTTGGGACGCCGGATTTGATACCTATTGGACACAAAGCGGAAACTGTCTGTATGCTTCAGAACCTGGGCTTCCGCTGTTCCAGAGACTTATGGATTTCTATAAGACCTTCAAGGAGTACCCGGAGTTCTCTGCAGACAACACGGTCATTGAATATGTAATCAGAACTTTAGGCTTGGACTGGAGCAACAGAATGAACTGTCAGTTCACAAACCAGGAGTTGGAGGGGCTGAGCGTCTATAACTGCGTGCAGTTCGGCGCATTCGATTATATGCAGAATCTGATGTGGAGCACATCAAAGGACATCCCAATCTATCTGGTGCATTCCAGAACGAAGAGCTGGTCAGGCTATGCCTGTGAGAATGTCTATCTGTATTATGCGTTTGTAGATGAGAACACCGATATGATGAAGCTGTATGAAGCGGTGCATAGATTCAATGAGATGAAGATGAACAATCTGAACTGTACAGCCATTCTGGTGTTGGCATTGAATACGGTATCTCCGAAAACGAACTGGTTGTCGAAATGGCTTTCCCTGAGACTGAGCAACCCGAAGAAGGGATATCTGGTTGCCCCTTTGGGAAACGGGCTGAATGATGATGAGCTGAATTCGGCTTTCCTCGATTTCATCACGAAGAGGTTCAACAAGATAAAGTTCTGCCGTGACATAATGGACGGCACGTTCACAGGGGATTTGACTGTATGATAAGGAAAATCCACATCATAATGCTGGGTGACAAGCCGACCTTCTCGAATATGGAGGAGGAATGCCTCAGAAGCATGCAAAGGGTGTATTCGGATTTCGAGTTCAAAATCTGGAGAGACGACGATTGCATGGAATGGATACGGGAAAGCAGCTTCGCCTCATATAACTATGACTGCAAATCCTATCCATATGTGTCCGATTATCTGAGATGCAGAATCCTGTATGAGGAAGGCGGCCTTTATGTTGACATAGATGTGTTTGCAATCAACAGGATACCGGACTCCTATTTCGAGAAGAGCTTTCTGGCTTGGGATGTGTATGATGTCACGACGAACAACGGGACATGCTTCTATGCTTCAGAGCCGAAACTCCAGATATTCAAGGAATTCTGTGACTGTATGGGGAACCTTCCGGTTCCTGTGAAATTGAGAAACGGAAGCGGTGCTGCAAACGATTTGCTGAATGAGGTGCTGGAGAAATATGGGCTTGACATGAGCGAGAAAGGGTATTGCGACAGAGACCAGGACCTCGGCGACATCGTGGTTCTGAACAGAAGACAGTTTGGCGCCCGTGGCCGTGACGATGAAGGGTTCATGATAGATTCCAGAGACGGGAATTATCTATTGCATGCCTGTTTCGGTTCCGCAAATGTACCGACCTTCTCCAGGTTCGTGGTTCTGAACTATGCGATTATAGATGAGAACACCGATATCGGCAAGCTGAAGGAGAGATTGAGAAGGAAGATGGAGTCACCCGATTTGGGAAGACAGGTATTCTGCTTCATAATAACCAGATTCTGGAGGGCTGACGAGGAGTTCCTTTCGATTCTGAATGACAAGCGTGAAGGCTTCTTCAGAATCTATCCCATAATGACAGAAACCCAAAACCCCAGAGCTGTGGCTTTGGACTACCTCGTGCACCATAATATCGATATCAAAGCTTGCCATGATTTGATGAGGGAGGATTACTGTGGATAAATACATCCATCTTCTTAAGGTTGGCATGAGCCAGCTTTCCAACCATGAAGTGCAATGCATAGAAAGCTGGAAAAGGGTCTACCCTGATTTCGAGTTCAAAATCTGGACTGATGAAACCATAAGGGAATACGCCCAGGACTGCGAATACGCCCGTGACAATTATGAGAAAGGACGTTATGCCTATGTGATTGACTATACGAGACTGAAATTCCTCTATGAATACGGCGGAATATATATGGACACGGATGTGTTCTGCATAAACCGGGTTCCTGATGAGTATTTCGAGACCACCTGCATCTCTTGGGACGACAAGTTCTGCAGCCATTGGAGCAACAACGGTTGCTGGACATATGTGAAGAAGGGCGACCCTATAGTGAAGGAATGGATTGAGAGATACCAGAACCTTGAATACGACCCTGAACACCCTTGGCACAACAACTGGCCGATTGATTTGGTTCTCCGTGACAAAGGGTTCGATTTTGAGAAGGATATCGTGTATGGAAGTCTTGAGGATGTCGAGGTGGCTGGAATAAGGCTGGTCAACAGAATCCAGTTCGGCGTGAACGACTATATGCTCAACCGTGTGATGCAGGACGGAAGAGCCCCATACTGCCAGCATTGCCATGCATTGAGCTGGATGGGCCCTTATACAAGCCAGACCAAGCTCTATTATGCGGTTCTTGATGATGACACCGATTTGAAGAGACTGAGCGATGCCGTGGATTCCTGGATTGCATTGGAGGAACCTGCGAAATTCCTCAGCACTCTGGTGATATATGTCAACACATTGAACGGCTTTGATGCGGAACTCAGCAAAAGGCTTCTGGCTGAAAGCCCGAGACGTTGGAAGGGAGGGAACAAGTTCTGGTTCATACAGCCGTTGGGTGTCGGGATAGAGAAGAGCAAACTGGACGGATGCATCACCGATTTCCTTCTGAGACGCTACAACAATGTAATATGCGTCAAAAACATACTGAGACAAAAAGATAAAGAAGTAGAAGCATGATTCTTCAGGAGGAAATATGAGCTCTGAACTTACCGACAACAGTTTGAAGCTGAACAACAATGAAGTGATACTTTCGGTGAGCAGCGGAGTCATTTCTGTCACGTTCAACGTTGAGGACTACAATTCATCGAAGACATATACAGTAGGTGATTACGTCTACAATTCCAGCAAGACCTACATCTGCAGAGAGAACACTCCATCCCCTGCAGGTTCATTCAACTCAGCTTATTGGGAGGAAAGGTGATGGCTACCAAAGTTCTTCCCATAATGACTGATGCCACAGGCCAGAAGATAGCGAACGCAATCGGAAATGTGACCGCAGCTGCAGCGAGAAGGAACATGGGCGAACTGGTTTTTAGCAGTGTCCCTTTAGCTGATGCGTGTCTTGTTCTGGCTGATGGAAGGGCGCTGTCTAGAGGCGCATATTCGGATTTCTATGATTATATAGCCTCGTTGGCGACTACGCAGAACCCGGCTGTGATTACAGGAACCTCAGCAGGTACTGGGGCCAACATCGGAAAATATGTATATGACAGCACAAACCAGAGAGTGTTCCTCCCCAATCTGAACAACCTGTTCATTGAGGGAAACACGGACTCCAGCCTGATTGGAAGTTATGTCCCTGCCGGAGCCCCTGAGATAGAGGGAAAGATAAAGGATTTTGCCTATACCTCTTTGTCGGGTAAAAGTGCAAGTGATTATACAGGTGCTTTCACAAGAGAGAATGGTTCCCAAGGGCAAACATGCAGTTGGTCTTCAGGTAATCTAACCATGCAAGTCATAAACTTCAACGCCTCACTTTCCAATTCCATATATGGAAACAGCAATACGATACAGCCTCCTGCGGTAAAGCAATACATATATGTTGTAGTTGCAAATTCATATAAAGCCCCAACTGTCATAGACATAGACAATGTCATGACGGACATAAACAATATAAACAGTGAAATTGCAGATTTAAATGATGCAGTAACATCTCTTACCAATCATACATTAGGTACGCCAATAGATATTATGGGATATACAAATACCAATTGGTACACAACGCCTTCTGATGGATATGTCGTTGCACTGACTAATGCTACTTTATATAGCAGAATTTCAATTCTGGTGGATAATATTCCAATAGCTTTAGCACGATGCGCTCTTTCTCAATATTCTGATAGACAAAGTTTGTTTGTTCGTAAAGGTACTCATGTAAGCCGTGAAAGCTCAGACCAATCCACTGATGCTTTTTTGCAGTTTTATCCACTAGTTTAAAAAGCTATATTAAAAACCCCACCAAACGGTGGGGTTTTGTTTTATGGTATTGGCGTAATCGAAACACCGATTATCGCATGCGCTGCTGCTGGATTTCTTGTGACATCATCTATTAATATTTTTTCTGTTATTTTTGTCGGAACTGTGATTATGGTGGAGAAAACGCCATTCTTCGCAATCAGATATGGGTTCCCTTCCATGTTTCTCCAACGATATGCGTAATAATATGAGTCATTTGCGAAACCGAATGTATACCAGGAGAATCTGTATCTGCCAGCCTCCAGATGGCCGCCGATTATATTGATATAGAAATAGGTATCTGAATCTGTTCCATTCACATGAATACCATTATTGACCACAGAGCAGTTGTTTCCAGTCTCTAAACTATAGACGAGGTTGCCGCAGGTATTCAGATTATTCAGGGTTTCATTGATGGCGTTTAAGGTGTTGTTTATATTGTTCAATACATTTCCTATCTGATAACCCATATTTGCAGACAGAACCTTGCTGGCATCCTGTGTAGCCAGATTGTCCACAATGTTGTTCGGCACTATCGATACATTTTCCAAAGAAGAGAGTATCTCCTGTCCGGTCTCGTCTGTCACTAATGGTGCTGTTGAATTTGGCATTTTCTTTTCCTTTATTTATAGTAGGCTGTTATATATGAAGTGGTATCATAATCCACGCCTTTGTAATAGGCGTCATCCAAGAAGATGCTGCTTGCGTTTCTCACCCCAAGGCATACGCCTGTATATTCGCTTGATGTGGAATAGCTTCCTGAACGGAAATAGGTTATTGCATTTGTGGAACAGAACTCCTTTATCACATAGAAAGAATAGTCAAAGTTGGGTGATGAGATTCCTCCTATATGTATTTTCGCTATGATTTCCTTCCACCCGCTCGGCAGCGAAATGTCGTCTCTTCCCAGATGGTTTGTGACCAGCTCCTTCCATGTCATACTGTCCAATGTGTCATTGATCGAGGCTATATCCGTCATCACGTTGTCTATGTTGATTGTGGCAGGCGATTTATAGGCATTCGCCACCACAATGTAGATATACTGTTTCACAGCTTGTGGCTGGACTGTATCTGATTTGCCATAGACATCATTACGGTAAGTATTTGAACCGTTTACATTATGTATTTCTCCTGCTGATGCATGGAATAGTACATCTTTGGTAGATGCCCAAGAGCCGTTTGCAACTCCAGATCTTACTGTACTTTCAATAAAAGCACCATAATTGACTCCAGACGTAGCATATACAACCTGACCGATACTACCATAAATATCAGGCACACCAGCTGCTTTGAAAGTTCCCAGTTCGCTATTAGTTCCCTCAATGAACGTGTCCATCAGATTCGGTACGTACACTTTCTGGGCACTTGTGTCTATTCCGTATTTTCCTATGATTCCGTTGTTTGCGGCCTTCTCGGTTTGCCAATCACTGTAACTCACCACAGCCGAGCTGCCCAGATTGTATTGGGTATACACATAGTCGTAGAAGTCAGCGTAGGCGCCTCTGGCAAGTCCTTGCGAATCCCCGTCGGCGAGAACCAGACTGGCATCAGACAAAGGAAGTGAGGAAAAGACAAGCTCTCCTATGTTTCTCATCGTAGAGACTGCGAAGACACCGCTTGAGATTGCATTGAGTATTTTCTGTCCTGTTGCGTCAGATAATGTTGATACGGTTGTGTTCGGCATTTTTACTCCTGACTTTATGAATTTTCGACATGGGTGAACTTTATGTCCTTCCCATCATCTCCATCCACTATAGAAATCGTCCACGCCTCGTTTCCCTGGGTGAACAGAATGCTCTGGAACGGAGTCTCGCCATTCCGTATGCCTGATATGGAATCGCCTATCTGTTTTCCCATGTTGGCAGACAGAGCCTTTGCGGCATCCTGTGTGTTCAGATTGTCCACAATGTTCCCTGAGCCTATGGCTACAGTCTCTAGAGTGCTTAATATCTTCTGTCCTGTGGCGTCCGTCATTATGGGCGCAGTTGAATTTGGCATAATCTATTCCTTAATCAGTAAAGGCGGATGTTATTGATTGGTTACTCACGTAATTGCCGTTTCTGTCGAATTTCGATACTGCAAGATATGTGCTTACAACACCCAAAACGATGTGACCCCCATTTTGTGTTGTAAATCTGATGCATGACGAAAAAGCAGAACCTATTGAGCCGTTGAAACTTATAGCACCGGCGTTACTGTCGGCCCAGCTATGAAGTGTCGGGGAAATGTTTTGGGTGATTATTCTTTGCCAACTTCCCCATACACCGTCAGATCTTTTTCTTCTCGTATAGACTTGATCAGTATCTGTCCCTATCCATGTTTGCGTCAACGAGGAACTGTTTCCCTCTTGCACAATGCAGTTGCCGTTTACTGCAACCGGGATGTTTAAAGTGGAATCTGAACAACGGAACACCCCTGTTCTTGTTGCAGAATTCAAATCATGTTCTTGACCGCTCCAATCAAGGCCTTCCAGAAAATCCACATTCCCTTGTATATCTGCAATATCGCTTTGAATACCTGCGATATCCGTCATCACTTCGTCGATTGCGATAGTCATAGGGGCTCTGTAAGTGTTCGCAACGACGATATACACATATTGCTTTATGGCTTGGGGTTGGACTGTAGTGGAGTTGCCGTAAACCGAAGAAGAACGAGAGGCGTCTAAACCTATATAATTATAGTAATCTGTTCCTGAGGTTCCCGTTGTACCATAATAAGCGGTGCCATTCTTTTTGCCGAATAGAGCACCATCGTATTGGCCAGAGTTTACAAAGCCGCCTCCACTTATATCGCTCCAAGAAGTTCTGTATTCTCCCGTTATATTCGGCACACCAGCTGCAATGAAGCTTCCAAGCTCAGCAGCCGTATTTGTCCCTTCCACAAATGTGTTGCTGAAGTCTGGTAGATAGATTCTCTGGTTTGTGGTATCCACACCATATCTGCCTATTGGGCCGCCGTTTGCGGCTTTTGAATCAGCCCAGCTGCTGTAACTTACTACAGCCTGGTTGCCCAGATTGTACAGACTCAGCACATAATCATAGAAGTCCGAATATGCGCCTCTTGCTATATAGGTCCCGTCTGCAAGATGAAGGTTTGCGTCATTCAACGGGAGGCTTGAGAAGACAAGTTCTCCGATATTCCTTCTGTCAGCCGGTACGATTGAAACGCCTTCTATGGCAGAAGCTATCTTCTGACCTGTGGCATCAGACATTATAGGTAAAGTTTTCTGCGCCATTATCTCGCCTCCCAATAAGTCAGATTGAAGGTGCCTGCCGGCGATGGAGTGTTCTTTTTACAGATATAGAGTTGATTGCCGTTGTTGCAGTACTCACCTACTGTATATGTCTCTGATGAGGAATAATCAGCTATATCCACAGTGGCATACATCACTCCACTGCTTACAGTGAGGGTTATTTCATTGTTGAGCATTAGCCCGTTGTTCAAAAGTTCAGAATTAGGCATTTTTCCGTAATATATCAAATTTATCTTGACCAGAATGGCCTTTACCATATTATATAAGACTCATAGGTCGTATATAGATGTATGACCAAGATTCTGCATTACATAAAAGACGAATTTCTCGGAGATGCTGAAAAGTTCTGTCTGCAGTCCTATAAGAAGATATACCCGGATTTCAAGCTTATGGCATGGAAACCGGGTTCCTCCCCTCTGAAAATATTGTATGATAATGGAGGTCTGTTTGTAGGGCCGCACGTATCCTCCGTAAAGAGGCTTCCCGATTCATATTTCGAAAAGGGTTTTCTTGTCTTCGACAACGCTTTTGAAAGCCAGACTGTGAACCTGAATCTCTGCTGCTACGCAGACGCACCAGAAAGCCCCATTTTCCTAGAATTCATGGAAAAAGGTGTAACAGCCACTTTAAAGGAAAAAGGCTTTCAGAACGAATTTAAAGTGGGTTTGAATAAAAGGAAGCAGAGCCTGGACGGAATCGACATATTGCCGGGCTCTGAATTCTCCGGATTTGAAAGGAAGTCTTATGAGATAAGCGATTCCTTCTTCTTTGATATGAACTTCAATCTGGACAAGGTTAACGGGTTCAATCTGCATTACCTGATTATAGATGGCAAAAGCTCTCCAAACAACGTGTATTCCGCTTTGGAGAATCTCATCAACATGAAAAGCAGCAGCAAGCATTTCATACTTCTGGCGTGTACAGGCAATTTTGATTTGGTTTCCAGAATGTGCGTTTTTCTCCAGTACCATTGCACCTCCGAAAACAGACGATGGGATGTGATGTTCGGCAACGATGCTATGGTGACAGAATACATAGGTCGCAGATTCGACAGACTGAACAGTTGCGAGAGAATAAAGGTCTGATTTCAAGATAAATTTGATGTATTATGTTTGCAGAAGGATGCAGTGATGAGTTCCCAACTTGATTCCAACAGCCTGAATCTCAATGAGGTCACCCTTTCAATCAGCAGTGGCGTGATGTATGTGAGATTCTCCGTTGATGTTTACAGCCCTGTAAAGACCTATCAGGTAGGGGATTACTGTTATATCAATCAAAGCGGAACCAACAGATATTATGTCTGCAAAAAAGATACACCATCACCAGCTGGGACCTTTGATGAGTCTTACTGGAAGGAAAGATAATGCCACAGAAAACTCTGCCAATAATGTCTGATGCCACAGGTCAGAAGATAGCGACCATACTTGAAAATGTTGGAATCGGACCTAACAACATCGCCGACAATTTGACTACACAGGATGCCACAAAGGCTTTGTCCGCAAATATGGGAAAGGTGCTGAACGACAAATGGGATAGCACTGTAAAGAGGAACATCGGTGAACTTATATACAGTAGCGTGCCTTTAGTTGATGCAGGGCTTCATCTGGCAGACGGAAACTATATAACCAGAGGCGCATATGCGGACTTCTATGATTATATAGTGTCATTGGTGGGACAAAGTTCAGCGGTAATAACCGGAACAGGGCATAGCTCAACAAGTGACTACGGAAAATATGTCTATGACAGTGCAAACAGTAGGGTGTATTTGCCGAATTTGAACAACATGTTCATTGAGGGAACAACTGATGATTCCCTGGGCACATATATGTCGCCTGGATTGCCGAATTTGGACGGTAAATTCGGTGGAGCAAATTATTCATGGTCAACAGATGGTGTTTTATTCAGTGCAGATTCATTGACAAATGCTGCAAGGAACTATGTTGCTTTTTCTGATGGCGCTTATTCAAATGCTGTAAGATTTAATGCTTCATCGTATAATTCCATATATGGAAATTCAAACACTGTCCAGCCCCCTGCCGTAAAACAATATATTTATATCGTAGTGGCGAATTCCATAAAGTCTGATTTTGTGGTTGATATTGATGGAATGGCGACAAGCATAAATGAAATCAGTTCAGTAAACACTTATACTGGAACAATTGCAACTTATGGCGGCACAGTTACTGCTCGACTTATAAACCACGTTTGTTTCGTCAACATCAGAAATTTAGGAAGTTCATCAGGTGTAAGCACTGGTGCCTGGAGATATATAGATCTCGATTTGCCATCTAAATACCAATCATCAGACAATAAGGTTGCAATGCTTAATTACAGTGGAGGAGAAGACGCCTCAGCTCAATTTTTGTGCCATTTAATCAATGGTACATTATCTTTCTATTGTTATAATACTGTCAGTTCAGGTCAAACCTCTTTCTGTTATGTGATACCTTAAAAACAAAGCCCACCATTTGGTGGGCTTTATTATTATTATTTAAAATGGTTCGTACGCAAAATATGTAAATTGCCAAGAACCACCTGTGTTTGAACGATTTGTAACAGCTGAAAAACCAGTTTTTGTCGTTGAGCCACTTGCAACTTGAAGATGCGTACAATAAGCGGAAATGTTTTGGGCGGTGGGCTCACTCCAACATACAATTACAGTTGGTATTTGACTAAACGTTTTATTGAAATTAACCTGTTTCGTTTGTAAGCCAGTAGACGATGTTGAATTGAAAACAGCATTTCCTACATCAAAATGGCTACTAATGGAGCTTATTGCGTTACTTAAATCAGTTATATCACTGTTTATGTCGGTTATCTGACCATGTATTGTGTTTATGTCCGTCATCACCTCATCGATGTTTACAATCACAGGAGTCTTATAGGCGTTCGCCAAAACTATATACACATATTGCTTTATGGCCTGTGGTTGGACAGTAGTTGAATTGCCATAGATGGGATTTGAGTTTGATGCATTAAAATAAGCGCACATATATGCACTTGCTGTGCCATAATTGTTAGGAATTGTATAATATGCTGATGTTCTAGAACTATCTTTTGAAAAAGCGCCATATGCTGCATAAACACCAGTGTAAGTTCCCAAATTCGCAGCATTATATCCAGGATATAATTCACCCGTTATATTAGGCAATCCAGCTGCTTCAAATTTGCCTAATTCACTCAAGGTTCCTTCAGCAAACGTATTGCTGAAATCAGGGAGATACACTCTCTGATTTGTGGTGTCGAGTCCGTATTTTCCTATAGGCCCACCATTTGCAGTTTTCTCTGTCTGCCAAGAGGAATAGGAAATCACTGCAGAGCTTCCTGAGTTCAGAAGGCTTACCACATAGTCATAGAACCCCATATAGGCACCCCTTTCCACATATTCTCCATTGGCCAAGTGCAGAGTCGCATCTGCAAGCGGCAATGAGGAGAAGACAAGTTCCCCTATGTTTCTGCTTGATGAGGCTATAGCCACATTCTCGAGTGCATGGAATATGTTCTGACCAGTGGCGTCGGTCATTATAGGTGCGGTTTTGTTTGACATTCTATTATGTTTCCAGATTTATCTTTAAAAATATATAAGCCTTAAGTTAAATATGGAGGTAAAAATGCTCACATCACAACAGTGCATAGACTATATTCTCACAAGAGGTGAGGCGGCAGGACTTGAATATCAGGTTCTTGGAGAAGACACCAGCACTCTGATTCACAAGAGGGAGAACGGCGAGGTGGTTATCGCTTTCTACGGTTCAGATTCGGCTGTTGACTGGAAGAACAATTTCCATTTCTGGAAGAAGGCATACAAGGATTGCGAGATTCCATTCACTGCACATTCCGGATTTCTGAAATGCTGGAAACTGATAAGGGATGAGGTGGAAAGACAGGTCAAGGAACTCAACCCTTCCTCAATCACGGTGACCGGGCACAGCTATGGCGGTGCGATTGCAGTGCTTTGCATGGAAGACATGAAATACTGTTTCCCTGACATTGAAATCCAGATGGTCACATTTGGTGCTCCACGAGTGATAGGTTGGCTGAACTGGAAGAAGATAAAAGGACGCTGGGAGAATTCAAGACAGTTCAGAGACGGGGCTGACTTTGTGACGAATGTGCCGTTCTTCCTGATGATGTTCCATCATGTGGTGAAACGAACGGTGATTGGAGACAACCCGACTGTGATAGGGTGGTTCAAGACGGCGAAATACCATGACTTGGATGAATACTACAGACAGATAGAGAAGATTAAAAAATAAGAGCCCAAACGGGCTCTTTAATTTTAAAAGGGATTGAATTAAGTTGCATTGTTATAAATATAAATCCCATAAGTGGAATTATAATAGCCGTTAGTCATGGTGGTCCAAGCGAGGTTAGCCCCAACAATGCGGCCTTGCTTTGCATTATTAAGCAAAGAGTTATCCAAAATAGAGCCTCTCTTTACATAAGCGTAGATTATGTTGGAATTATTTTTGGAAGGGAACATATAATAACAGTTAGTACAATTATTGAGATATACTGTTCCAGAGGATAATTTATCACACCTAATGTACATACAGCTTGCATCTTCTACACTATTAGAACAAACAGGAGAACCTGTAAGATTAAGACAGATAGCATACATGCTATAAGCATTTTTTACATTATTTCCTATAACAGGGGAACCATGAAAACCAGTGCAACCATAATACATATAACTTGCATCGACTACACTATCAGGGCAAACAGGAGAGCTTAAACCATCACATTGATAATACATATTGTAAGCATTAACCACGCTGTCTCCAACTTTTGCTGAACCTGTAAGGCCATTACAACCATAATACATATATGAAGCATCTTCTATACTATTAGGACAAACAGGAGTTCCAGTAAGTTTATAGCAATTATGATACATATTACTTGCATTAACCACACCGTTTCCAACTTTTGCTGAACCTGTAAGCACAACGCATTCACAATACATACTGCTTGCATTAACTACACTATCAGGACAAACAGGAGAACCTTTAAAGTAAATATCACAATCATAATACATATAACTTGCATCGACTACTTTGTTTCCAACAGCAGGGCTGCCATTAAGTCTATGACAATTACAATACATATAACTTGCGTTAATTACACTATCAGGACAAACAGGAGAACCGTTAAGATTTGAAACTTCACAATACATATAACTTGCATCAGTTACGCTATTTCCAACAACAGGGGAGGTATTAATTGTACGGGAACGATGATACATATGTGAAGCATTTATGACACTATCAGAACATGCAGCGGTTGTAATACCATGCCAGTTTTTATCATAATAAGCAGCACAATTATAATACATATAACTTGCATCAGTTACGCTATT
>ODAI012631101.1_pt1 | contig 22009 bp, 24 predicted proteins | sample 1539321 | NCBI WGS metagenome assembly ODAI01 (sample SAMN02144231, study PRJEB22623) | gut metagenome | biome: sheep rumen | host: Ovis aries | place: New Zealand | reverse complement strand
TAGGATTATCTAATCCAGTACTACCTTTTGAAATAAATAGAAGTACTGATGCCTTTGAAGATACAAGGTTAAAATATAGATATCTAGATTTAAGAAATCCCAAAGTACATGAAAAAATACTATTTAGAACTGAAGTAATAGATTATATTAGAAAAATAATGAAAGAGATGAATTTTACTGAAATACAAACACCAATTATAACAGCATCATCTCCAGAAGGAGCAAGAGACTTTATCATACCATCTAGAAAATATAAAGGAAAATTTTATGCTTTACCTCAAGCTCCTCAAATATTTAAACAATTACTTATGTGTTCAGGATTTAATAGATATTTCCAAATAGCACCTTGTTTTAGAGACGAAGATCCAAGAGCAGATCGTTTATATGGAGAATTTTATCAGTTAGACTTAGAAATGTCTTTTGCTACTGATGAAGATGTCTATAAAGTAGGAGAAAAAATCTTCTATGATATCTTTACTAAATTTGGTAATAAAGAAGTTTCTTCGATGCCATTTAGAAGAATACCATATAGAGAAGCAATGCTAAAATATGGTTCAGATAAACCCGATTTAAGAAATCCTCTTATTATTGAAGATTTAACTGAAGTATTATCAAAGAGTACCTTTGAACCATTTAAAACATCTTTAATTAGAGGAATAACAGTATCATCAATTGATAAATCAAATAGCTGGTATAAGGCACAAGAAGAATATATTAAATCACTAGGTGGAGCAGGACTATCTTATATAAAAGTACAGGAAGATAATACTTTTAAATCTTCAATTGATAAATTCTTAGATGATGATTTAAGAGAAGAATTAAGAAATAAAATGAATCTAAAACCAGGAAGTGCTCTATTTATCTTAGCAGACTCGAAAAATAAAATTAATAAACTAGCAGGATCTCTTCGCATAAAACTAGGAGAAGAATTAGATTTAATTGATAAAACAAAATATGAATTCTGTATTGTTAATGATTTTCCGATGTTTGAGTATAATGAAGAAGAAAATACTTGGGATTTTGGACATAATCCATTTAGTATGCCTCAAGGAGGATTAGAAGCTTTAACTGAAGATAACTTAGAAAATGTTTTAGCATATCAATATGACTTTGTATGTAATGGTTACGAAATGGCTTCTGGAGCGGTTAGAAATCATAGTATTGAGATAATGAAAAAAGCTTTTGAATTAGCAGGATATACGGAAGAAGATGTTGAAACTAAATTTAAGTCACTATATACTGCATTTCAATATGGAGCTCCTCCTCATGCAGGAATGGCTCCTGGTATTGATAGAATACTAATGCTACTTAAAGATGAAGAAAATATAAGAGAAATGGTTGCTTTCCCACTAGGAGCTAATGCTGCTGATCAAATGATGGGATGCCCTGGTGAAGTATTTGAAAAACAATTAAGAGAAACACACATTAAGGTAAGAGATTAGAAAGGATGATAATAATGTATTTAAATGAATTATATAAAGAACCTAAGAAGTATTTAAATAAGGAAATTACTTTAAAAGGATGGATAAAAAGTCAAAGAAAACAAAAAGATTTTGGTTTTATTGATTTTTCTGATGGTACTTGTTTTAAACATATTCAAGTAGTGTATGATAATACAATTAGCAATTATGATGAAGTAGATGCCTTTAAATTTGGTTCTGCTATTGAAGTAGTTGGTACTCTAATAGAATCTCAAGGTCAAGGACAAGATTATGAAGTTAAAGCTTCTAGTTTAAAGTTACTTGGGGATGTCGATGAAGATTATCCATTGCAACCTAAAGGTAGACCTACAAGAGAATTTTTAAGAGATATTGCTTACTTAAGGCCTAGAACTAATTTATTTCAAGCTGTATTTAGAGTACGTAGTGTAGCTGCTCATGCTATTCATACTTATTTTCAAGATAATGGATATGTATATGCTCATACACCACTTTTAACTACTGCTGACTGTGAAGGATCAGATCAAATGTTTAAAGTAACTACACTTGATATGGATAATTTACCAATGGATGAAGGTAAATGCGATTACAAGGAAGATTTGTTTGGTAAGAAGACATATATTACTGGTAGTGGACAATTACATGGTGAAACATTTGCGATGGCTTTTAATAAGATATATACTTTTGGTCCGACATTTAGAACCGAAAAATCTAATACGAAGACACATGCTAATGAGTTTTGGATGATTGAACCAGAAATAGCTTTCTGTGATATTAATGATTTAATGGATATTGAAGAAGACATGCTTAAGTTTGTTGTAAAGTATGTATTAGATAAATGTCCAGATGAAATTAATTTCTTAAATAACTTTGTCGATAATACTCTTAAAGAAAAATTAGAAAAATTAGTAGCATCAGAATTTAACAGAGTAACTCATAAAGAAGCAATTGATATATTATTAAAAGCTGATGCTAAATGGGAGTTTACGCCCTCTTATGAAGAAGATATTGCTAAAGAACACGAAAAGTATCTTACAGAGTATTTCAATGGACCTGTATTTGTTTATAATTGGCCTAAAGATATTAAAGCATGGTATATGAAATTAAATGATGATGGAAAGACCGTGGCTGCAGTTGACTTAGAAGTTCCTGGAGCAGGAGAATTAATGGGTGGAAGTGAGAGAGAAACAGATATTGAACTACTTAGAAATAGATGTAAAGAATTAGGAGTAGATACTGAGCCAATTGAATGGTTCTTGAATTTAAGAAGATTTGGTGGCTGCTATCACTCTGGATTTGGTATGGGATTTGAAAGATTACTAATTTATCTAACAGGCGTAGATAATATTAGAGATGTAATACCTTTCCCTAGAACACCTGGTTCATGTGAATACTAATTACTAGGAGGATTTTGGTTATGAATTTAAAAGACAATATACAAAATATTATAAATAAAATAAATAGTGAAGAAGAATTAGCAATAATTTTTAAAAAATACGAAGAAGAACAAGATTCAATAGCATATATACCAATAGGAATAGTATCTGGTAAATTAGATGAAAATAATTTAACATTTATCACTAATAATATAACACTCAGTCATCTAATTAAAGGTCCAAAAGAATATGGTTTTGCCTTTTCGAAAACACTTACTGAAACAATCAAAAATAATAAATTAGTACCAAAATTTATCCAAGAAAGATTAATGCTAAAATCACTTAGTAATTTTACGTATATATATGCAAAAGACCAAAATAAAAACCCTGTAGTAGGAGTTCAATCATTAAATGATCCAACTAATATTGATATATTATATGAAGAAGAATTATTAAACTACTATATAAAGAAATTTCCTTCTGCTAAAGAAATAATTAGTTTACTAAAAAAAGCAAGTGGTAAACTAAATTTAGATATGAACGAAATTTCAAATTCACTTAAAAAAACATATAGTAACAAAGAACAAAGTAAACAAATATTAACCGCTATATGGAAACACTTAAATAGTAATAAATCATATAATATCTTTATTAATGGAAGTGAAATAACACCCAAAAAAGAAATAATAAAAAGTATATGTGATAATTCAAATATACCTTATTATATGGTAAATGCTATAGAAAACTATGAGATAACTGATATAGAAGAAATGCTAAAGAAATTATTAGAATTAAATAATAAGAATTTAGATAAAGCAGAAAATACCCTTTTAGTAATTGATAATATAAATAAATTAGCATTAAACGATTTAAGCGCAGATTCATTTATAAATGCTCAATATAATTTAGCTAAAATATTAAGAGGAGAAACAATTACATTACATTATGGTAAACATAAAAAAGTATATTTTGATACAAGTAAAATGATGATTATCGGTATGGGCAATTTTAAAGATGAAGAAATAAAAGATATAAAAATTAATGGTTTCTCTAAAGAAATGGATATAAAAAAGGAAAATAAAGAAAAATATAAATTAGGAATGCTAGAGGGCCTTTTTGATAACTTTAATATGATAATTCAAATGAATGAACCAGAATTACAAGATTATCAAAATCTATTAGCTAATAGAGAAGGAGCAGGTATTTTAAATAATATAAATTTCTTCAATAATCTAGATATAAAATTAACACTATCAGAAGAAGTAATAAATACTATAGCAAAATATGCTTATGAAAATAAAATGTCATTACAAGACTTAAGCGAATTAATGGAAAATATATTATCTAATGCATCATTTGAAATAGCAAAAAATCCAGATATGTATGAAGAATTAGTAATATCTCCTGAAACAATTAAAGATAATAATAAATATAAATTAATAAGAAGGAAAACTAATGAAAAATAATAAGACTTTGAATTATAAATGGCATCGAGGAACGTTACATACCTTTGGCGATAATGGAAACGTAATTTCTAATAAGAAAATATATTATAGATATGTAGTAGACTCTGAAGGAAACGATAAAGTTAAAGAAATATTAACTGGAGAAGAATTTTATACTGCTATTGGAATACTATTACATTATTATTCTAATGTTGAAAATTTTGTAACTTTGAGTGGCGGTAATGTGTCTCCTAAAGAAATAAATAAATATCTTAAAGAGATTCTTTCCAATGAAGAAATATTTTATAAAGAAGTAGAGGAAATATCATCGCCTAAAACCATAGTAATGAAAAGAGAGAAAAAATTAAAAATGTAAACTTATGTCAAAGTACTTGTATATAAATAAGTAGTATGATATAATTAAGATACCTAGAGGATACGACATCTTTTGTATAAAACCGACTAAAGATATTAAACGGGGAGCTAATATAATTTATGTGTTGAATGCCTATTATTAATAGGACTCCTAATTAAATTGTTGTGCCCACCCACCTGTGACATTCGCCGCGGGTTTTATCTTACAGAGTCGGTCCATCTGGGTTCTTTTTTTTTACTTTAATATAGACAAATAGGGTAAAATTTAGTACAATTATTACGGATGGTGATTTAATTGAAAGAAATAAAAACTACTACTATATATACCGAAGATAGAATTAAAAAGTTTTTAAAGTTTTATTATTTTGATAAGATAAAGACTATTAGAACTATATTAAACATATTAATATTAATTGTTATTATTAATTTCTTTACGAAAGATGATAGGAGTACTATTGATATAATTTCTTTTATCTTTGCATTAATAGGATTATTAGAACTTAATACTTCTTTTTTACCTAGATTTAATTTTTATAAATTAAAAAGAAAAAAAGATAGTTTAATTAATACTAAGTTAAATTATGTATTAAAGAAGAATAACTTTAAATTAACTACTGATAAAGATGAATATATTGATTATAATACATTAAAAAAAGTAATTGAAACAAATACGGATTATTATCTATATATTAATAGTTCAAGAAGTTTAATATTAGGAAAAGATAATTTATCAGAAGAAGATATTAATACCATTACTAATATATTTAAAGAGAAAGTATCCACTTATATATATAAGAAAAATGTTTGAAAGAACAATTAGTTTAATCGGTAAAGATAATTATCTTAAAATTAAAAATGCTAATATCTTAATTATAGGTTTAGGTGGAGTAGGTGGATATGCTCTTGAAGCCTTAATTAGAAGTGGTGTAGAAAAGATTACGATAGTTGATTATGATAAGATAGATATTACTAATTTAAATAGACAAATAATTAGTACTAGTAATAATATTGGTAATTTAAAGACAGATGAATGGAAGAAGAGAATTTTATCTATTAATAATAATGTTAAAGTTAAGGTTATTAATGAGAAAATAGGGGAAAGTAATATTAATATATTATTTGAAGAACAATATGACTTTATAATAGATGCATGTGATACGATGATAGTAAAGAAATTATTAATAAAATATTCTTATGAAAAGAATATTAATTTAATTACTGTTTGTGGTATGGGTAGAAAACTAAATCCTAAAATGGTTGAAATTATTCCTTTATCTAAGACTAGTTATGATCCTATAGCTAAAGTACTTAGAAAATATGTTAAAGATGAAAGAATAAATAGTAAAGTTATGTGTATATGTTCGAAAGAAATACCTATTAACACTGATAAAAATATTATTGCATCGATGAGTATGGTTCCTAGTACTGCTGGTATACTAGCAGCTCATTATGTAATAAATAATATAATAAAAGAGCAAGTATAAATGTATTTGCTCTTATAATTTTTCTATCTTTTCCATAATATCTTTTAGTACTTTTTCATTTTTGTTTTCTTTTGGATGATAATACTTAGCATTAATTATGTTATCTGGTAGATATTGTTGCTTTACATAATCGTTTTTATAATTATGAGGATATTTATAATCAGGAGATGGATTTCTTAAATGACTTGGAACATCTCCGATATTGCCACTTCTTACATCATTTAAAGCTAAATCTATTGCTGCTTCAGCACTATTACTTTTAGGAGATAAGGCCATTTCTATTACTATTTCTGATAGAGGTATTCTAGCTTCTGGTAGTCCAAGTCTTAAAGCACTATTAATCGCAGCATCTACTCTTGGACCGATACTAGGATTTGCTAGTCCGATATCTTCATAGGCTATAACAGATAGTCTTCTTACAATAATATCAATGTCTTCAGCATCAATTAGTCTAGCTAGATAATGAAGGGAAGCATTAACATCACTTCCTCTAATAGACTTTTGAAAAGCAGATATGACATTGTAATAGCCATCGCCATTTTTATCATGAAAGTTATTAGGTCTTGAATTTACTTTTTTAAGTAGTTCAATATCAATCTTTTTATCTTCACTTGAATAATAAGCAATTTCTAATAAGTTATAAGCATATCTTAAGTCACTACCGCTTATATTAGCTAAATATTCTTTAGCTTTTTTATCAATCTTTAATCCTTCTAAATAGTTTGATTTTATGGCTTTATCTATTCCTTTAATTATATCATTAGATGTTAAGTCTTTTACTTCGAATAATTGGCATCTACTTCGAATCGCTGGATTAATAGCATGATATGGATTAGATGTTGTCATACCTATTAAGGTAATAATACCTGATTCTAGATAGGGTAGTAGAATATCTTGTTTATCTTTATTTAGTCTATGTATTTCATCTACGATGACAATTAGACCATTATATAGTTTTGCTTCTTCGATAACGATATCAAAGTCTTTTTTATTATTTATAACGGCATTTAAACTTCGATATCGCATATTTAAGTCATTTGCTATCGCAGTAGCTATACTAGTCTTACCAGTACCTGGATGACCATATAATATCATTGAAAATAATTTTTTATTTTTAACTAAATTACTAATTACTTTACCTTCACCTACTAAATGATCTTGTCCGATTATATCTGACAGGGATTTAGGCCTTAATTTAGATGATAATAATTCTTCCATGTAATCACCTTCAAAGATATTATAACTTAGAACGTAAATTAGTGTCAAGAAACCTTGATAAATAAATAAATAAATGATATAATTAAGAAAGAATAGGAGTGAAAAAAGTGAAAGTAAAACTTAAAAATGGTGATTCATTTATTGAAGTAGATACAGATGATATTGAAGAAAAAGAATCGCTTATAGAAGAAAAAAATAATTTAGAAGACACTATTGAATTAAATTTAGATATGGAGGAATATCATGAGACAGATGGAAACAGATAATGTATTAAAAGATCTATATGAAAGTAATATTAATTTACATGAAAATAAGCTTTTTTTAAAACCTTCAATGGTTAAGAACTATCTTCAAAAAAGAGGAATACCTGATTCGGAACTAGATATAAATCTTATGCAGTATTATAATGAATGGCAAAATACTTTTAGAGGATATTCTAATTTACATACCTATTATGGTATAAATAATAGCCTTTGCATAAAGAATGGTGATGTATCTTCTGATTGCATATGTATGAGTATTTCTCTTGATAATAGACATATTGAACAAGGTGTTAAATTAATATTTGATTTCTTAGCAAGACAGAATATATTACACAGAGCTGCTATTAAGGATAAAATTAGAACGGATAGTATTGTAATTAAACTTGCAAAGAAAGAAGATGCAATTAATTTACAAAATTTTATAAATAGTAGTAGATATTTACAAGAAGGAATGCTTCCTACTAATTCATTCTATCCAGATAATAATAGAGTAGGATATACATATAATGGTAGTACATCTTATGACACTGCTGTATCTTATGTAATTGCTAATTATATTAATAGAATGTATGAATTAGGTGTAGAATTAAAAGGGATAAATACTTTTTCTTTTTGTCAATATATTAATGACTTTTTGCAAAACAAGAATAATATTAGTGAGATACCTAATATTAATGGTAATATGGAAAAAGCACAAGATGCTAGTAATATATTAGAATTACTAAGGCATTCATTAGAATCAAGTAATATAGATGATTACTTTAAATTTTATGAATGGGTTAAAAAGCGTAAAAAAGTGAAATCGAATGTCTCTAATGATAAAAAAGTAGAATCAAATGTCCCTGAAGATAAAGAAGAATTATTGAAAGAATATATATTAACTACTATGAAGAAATATCCTAAAGGATTTGATGGTAATGATCAGGAGCGTTCGGGATTGGATTTTATAATTCTTTTTATAAATGGAAATTTTAATGGTGTTACCAGAGATAATAATTTAAGAGAAAGAGTAAGAAAAAATTTAACTGTTAGTGATATTGCTAATATACTTATTAATAATCATATTCCAGGAGCAAACCTTAACCAGAAATTAAATATTTATGTTAAAATGACTATGTTAAATGAAATGATTAGATGTTCTAATATTAAATTTCCAAATCAAGGATTAGATGCTGTAAACAAATTTATTGAGACTGGCTCTTGGCAATATATTACACAAAGCATTGATAATGCAAGAAATTTAGCAAAAACTCTTGGGCCAGAAGGTATTAATAATCTATTTAGAAGTGTGGGTGTCCCAAATATATATCGTTATGCAGAAGAATTCCTTGAAGGAAAAAAGCAGAATAATTACCATAGAAATTAGGATGAATGATGTTAAAAATAAATAATTTAGAACTAAGTAACTATAATAAAAAAATATTAGAAGATTATCAAATGTACTTGATTACAGTAAAGCATATGAATGAAGAATCTAGTACTTATTCATATACAGAGGATATTTATAAATATATTGAGTATATGGAAAGTAAAGGCCTTAAAGATGTTACTAAAATTAAAGAAGATGATTTAATACATTATCTTAAATATTTAGATGATAATAATTATGAAGTCTCTTCAGTAGCTAGAAAAATAGTGTCTATTAAATCTTTTCATTCATTTTTAGAAGAATCTTACCATATACCAGATATATCACTAAAAATAAATAGTCCTAAATTTTATCGTAAACTGCCTGATATACTTAGTATTGAAGAAGTAGATAGTTTACTTGATATAAAGATAGAAAATACTTTTGATTATCGAAATAAAGCCATGCTAGAACTTATGTATTCATCGGGTCTTAGGGTTAGTGAACTTGTAGGATTGGAGTTAAAGGATATAGATTTAGATAATAGATTTGTTAGATGTATTGGTAAAGGTAAAAAGGAAAGAATTGTACCAATAGGAGATTATGCTTTAGATTATTTGAAAAAATATATTGAAGAATATAGACCTTTGTTAAAGAAAAAGTATTATACTGAAAAATTATTTTTAAATAATCATGGTAGAGAAATAACAAGACAAGGATTCTTTCTTATTATAAAGAAAATTGCTAAGGAAAAGAAGATTGAAAAAAATATTACTCCACATATGTTAAGGCATTCTTTTGCTACACATCTTTTAAATAATGGAGCGGACCTTCGTACTATTCAGGAAATGTTAGGTCATTCTAATATATCTACTACACAAATATATACTAATTTAACTTCAGATATACTAAAAGAAAACTATAAGTTATATGAAAGAAGGGATTAAGATGCAGTTAAATAAATTAATGTTTAGAGAATATGATATAAGAGGAATATGGGAAAAGGATATTGATGAAGAAATATCTTATCATATAGGTAGAGCTTTTGCTACTAAACTACTTAGTTTTAAAAAAAGTAAAATGATAGTGGGATATGATAATAGATTATCTTCTGAGACTATTGAAAAGAATTTGGTAAAAGGTCTTACTGATGGTGGTGTAGATGTAGTAAGACTTGGACTGGTTACGACTCCTATGTACTATTATGCTTGGGATGTACTTGATATTAAATGTGGTATTATGATTACGGCATCACATAATCCTAAAGAATATAATGGCTTTAAAATGAGTTATAATGGCATTCACAATTGTTTTGGTAAGGATGTAAGTGATTTATACTATGTGATATTAAATGGCATCTACAGCGAAGGAAATGGCCTTGTAGAAGAGTATGATATAAAAGATGAATATATAAAGATGATACATAATCATATTGATATGGGAAATAATAAATTAAAAGTAGTTTACGACTGCGGTAATGGAACTACTTCTATTGTAGCAAAAGATATCTTTGTATCTAATGAAAATATTGAATATATTCCGTTATTTGCTGATTCTGATGGAACATTTCCAAATCATCATCCTGATCCTGCTGTCGAAGAAAATCTTGAATATTTAAAAGAAAAAGTACTTGAAGTTAATGCTGACTGTGGTATTGCTTTTGATGGTGATGGTGATAGAGTAGGAATAGTTGATAATCTTGGTAATATGATACCAATAGATAAATTTATGATTATTATATGGCGAGATATTTATAATAAAGTAAATAATAAAAAAGGATTTTATGATGTTAAATGTTCTAATGTATTAAGAGATGAACTCTTAAAATTAGGAATTGAACCTATTGAAACTAGAAGCGGAAACTCTTATACAAAAATGATTTCATATGAAAATGATTATCCTTTTGGAGGAGAACTATCCGGACACTTATATTTTAGAGATCGATTTATTGGTACTGATGATGGTATATATGCTGGCCTTCGAATGGTTGAACTACTTTCTAAGACTGATAAAAAGGCTTCTGAACTATTAGAGGGAATTACTAAGTATTATTCTACTCCAGAAAGTAAATTACCAGTAGAAGATTCTAAAAAGAATAGCATCATAAATAGAGTAGAGGAGTACTGTCAAAATAAAGGTTATACTTATTCGAAAATAGATGGTATAAAAGTATTATATGATGACGGTTTTGCTTTGATTAGAAAGTCTAATACTTCTCCTAATATTACGTTTAGGTATGAAGCTAAAACTATGGATAGATTAAAAGAAATTGAAACTGAATTTAATTCTTTATTGGATAAATTAAAGGAAGAGTAGGGAGGTAACCTACTCTTTTAAAATATATACATATGTATGTATGAAACTATATTTTGCTTGACAAAAATATTTATATTATTTATAATGATAAAAAGAAATGAAAAAAAAATTTAATTTTGAAATGAATAATTTTTCTTAAATTATTAAATAGTACGGTGGCTACCATCGGAATTTATGTCTGTGAATTAATTCTCTATAAGACTATGAATATGAAGCAGAAAAAACTCACCACCAAATATAGTGATGAGTCCATGTACTTAGTGGCAATTATGATTGCAAGAACTACTGTTACTGTTTCTCATTGAAGATTCACTAGCAGTGTTATTATTCATTTCAACGTCATTATAGCTATTATTAGCTTTATTTGATTTAGAATTTGAATTATTTTTCATTTCTTTTTTCTTACTCATTTTAATTACCTCCACTTATATTATTAACTTATCATATAATTATATACTGTAGTAGTGAAGTTAATATTTTCCATATTAATTTTATCTATTTTAAGAACTTAACATAATATTAATTATAGGAACTTAAATATTTTATGAAAAGATGATTAATTATTCATCTAATTTATATTTGTAAATTACTATTATATATTAATAAAATATTTAATATAGTATATACTAGATTATATAAAGAAAAATTTTATTTATTATAATACTTATTTTATTTTTAAGTTTTAAATTATTATAACTTTATATTACATATTAATAATTAAAAAAATAAAGAATGAGTGATTAATTATTCATCCTTTATTTATAATCTTATTTATTATTAATATACCCTATTTTTACTATAAAATTAAAGTAGGGGACTTATTTTAAAATTTTGCTGACATTATTTCGGCTATTTTATCTAATACTTCACTAGCATTTTTTTCATCAATTTTATCATATCCAAGTTCTCTTAAAGCTCTTAATTTAGCTGAATTTAATTCTTGAGTGCGGGATAGTTTTTCTTCTTTTTTAGCTGCTAGAACTTCTTCCCAACGTCTATGTGATTCAGCAAGTTTTGAACGGGATGCTCCTCCATTACCATATAATGTTATAGCGGAAAACATTATACTTTCAAAAATGAATTGGTTATTTTCATCAAATACATATTTATTAGGAGCTGTATATCCAAAGTTCTTAGAAAAGAAGGCTAATATATATTTTAATTCTTTATTTGCATTTAAATTTTGAATAAAATTATATACGTATTCTATTAATGCGGAATTTTCTTCACTCCTCCCCTTCCCTTCTATTAAAATATTCTTAAGCATGATAACTATGTCATTAATCATTGATGCTTCTTCTTTATTTAGATCGGATATATCTAATAAATGTTTTTCTTTTGTAGAAGTATTACTCTTTTTGGTAAATATTTTATTAGAAACTTCCTCTATATAATCATTTGTCAACTCTTTTTTTATAATTTCAGATTCACTACTTACATCTAATAGTTCGAATAATAGTTTACATTTTTCACTTGGGAATTTTGATAAATCATCTCCATCTAGATAATTGTAAACCATTTGTCTAGATACTCCTAAATATTTTGCTAAATTAACTTTTGAAATATTTGCCTTTTTTAAAATTATATTTATTTTTTCAATTACATTCATTATATAGTTCCTCCTATTTAGTTACGTTACATATATATTTTATCATTAACATTATTTTAATGTCAAGTAGGTGTAAATAATTTCCATAAATTGTGCCAAAATAAAAACTACAAATATATTTAAAATTTTATTTGTAGTTTTAGTCCTCTAAACTTATTTTGTATATTGTTTTCGTCAATTATTTTATCATACAAATCCCCTAAATCATCAATAGTATAGAATGGTTTTTGTTCATCAAAAGATATTATATAATTAGATAATGGTTCTTCTTCGATAAAAGTAAACTCCTCATCAGAAAGAGCATCATTTGAAAAAATATTTATATAATTAAATCCTCTACCCTTTCCAAACTTTGTAAATTCTTTGCTAGCAATAAATAGTTCTGTTTCATTTAGATAATTATTATATACATGCACTAATACTAAATTTGATACATAATTATAATCATAGGTAGTATCTCTTTCTACTAAGCAATCCTCTTCTTTAGCGGGTATTTGGTTTATTTCACCTTTTAATGCTGAAATTGATACAATTGAAGAAACCGCTAGCATTCCTGCTATTAAACCTGTTTTATAATCGTATTTCATTATTTTACCTCCTTTATAATTCCCCCACCTAGGCAAATATTTCCGTCATATAAAACGCAAAATTGTCCAGGAGTTACTGCTCTTACATTGTTATATTTAACTTTGATCATATTGTTATCTAGGTATTCAACATCTATTTTTATATCTTGTTGACGATATCTAAATTTACAAGTACATGTATTTGGTCTTTCATCGGTCAAATAATTAAATTCTTCAATAATTGCTTCATTACTATATAATGCTTTACTATCTTCGCCTATTGCAACATATAAAATATTATTTTCTAAATCTTTCTTTACTACAAAGCATCTATCTTCTGTACCACCTATATTTAGCCCCCTTCTTTGACCAAGAGTATAATACATAAGTCCGATATGTCTGCCTAATTTTTCACCTGTATCTATATTAATAATATCTCCAGGAATATTAGGTAAATAATTTTCTAAAAATTTTGTAAAATTTCTTTCTCCAATGAAACATATACCTGTAGAGTCTTTCTTTTTAGCAGTTATTAAATCATAATCTAAGGCTATTTTTCTAACCTCTGGTTTTTCTATTTCTCCTAATGGGAATAAAACATCTTTAAATATTTCTTTATTAACATAAGCAAGAAAATAGGATTGATCTTTATTTAAATCTTTAGCTTTAGCTAAATGACCATCTATTATTCTTGCATAATGTCCAGTAGCTATATAGTCTGCATTTAGTTCTTTAGCCTTTTTATAAAACAAATCAAATTTTATATATTTATTACACATAACATCAGGATTAGGAGTTCTTCCATTTTTTAATTCATCTAAAAAATATGTAAATACATTATCCCAATATTCTTTGACAAAATCGACTCTATGTAGTGGAATTCCTATTTTATTGCATACTGCTAGTGCATCATTATAATCCTTTTCCTGGGGACATATATCATTATTTAAATTGGGATTTCCTAAATAATCATTATTAATTGTACTATCCCAGTTACGCATAAAAAGGCCTATTACATTATAGCCTTGATTTTTTAACATAATAGCAGCTACTGAAGAATCAACTCCTCCAGACATACCGATTACAACTGTTTTCATATACTCGCCTTCTCTCGAGTACTAATTATACCATAAAATGTAAATTAAATAAACATTTTTATTACTAATTTCATCATAGAGGGCATTAAAAATGCTTCTGTTAAGGATGAAACAATAGAAAAGCCAAGACAAATTAATAATATTAGAGCATACTTTTTTAAGTAACTTTTTATTAATATATTATTTGTTTTATTAAAAATACTTTTATAAAGCAATACGGTAAAAGTATATGAATATACACTTATTAATATTAATATTATTATATTTATAATAGTAGTAGGAAAAGCATATATAAAAGATAGTATAATTCCTTTAATTTTAAATGTTAAAATAAAGGAAGATATAGAAAAACCTATTATAAATCCTTTAAGGTATGTTAAAAAGACATTTACTATTATACCAATAATAGAGGCTCCTAATATCCACATTAAAATAATAATTATAAAATTTTCAATAAGGGAATTTTTAAAAGCTTCTAAATTATTTAGTTTATTTAAGTTAATATTATTCATAAACTCATTAATTTTTGTAATAACTAATTCCATATCATTATTTTTTAAAATTACTAAAAATATTGATCCAGATATTATGCCTAGTATAACAATAAAGATTACAAATAAATTTATGCGCTTATTTGGTAGTAAAATGCTAAAAAAACTATTTAATTTATTTTTCATATATTATCACCACTTAAGTATATTAAAAAGATATTGAAATTATAACTGCTTTTTAGTATAATTAGATAGTGAGGTGTTAATAAATGAGTAATAAAAAAAAGAAGAAAGCAAAAAACATTTCGACTAAGATATTTGCATATTTTATGCTCCTATTAGCGGTTGTTTCTGCTGTATCTTCAATAATAGCATACGCACTATCATCTAAATAGTGTTTTTTTTATTTTAATAAAATAAATAATAATCCTAATGATATCACAAAAGTAATAATGCCAAGAAGAATATATGAGACAAATCCCGAATTAGAAGTTTCTTTTTTTTCTTCTTTCTCAATATTTTTTACCATATTATCAAAAGTTTCAACTTCCATTTCAAACGTTTTTTCTATTTTTGGTTCTGTTTCTTTGCCTACAACAAAATTAATTGATGGAGTTTCTACTACATTATATGCATGAAAACTTCCATTTTCTTTAACTAAATCAATTACTGTTTTATACTCAATTCGATTATTATATCTAGATACATACCAATTAGTAAAATTTTTAAATGAATCATTATTAATAAAATAGATATTACTATTAACTTTTATGTTATGTTTAGATAGAAACATATATGCTTCATTAAACATTAAGCCTAAATATGAATCCATTTTTCGATATAACTCACTATCATTAATGACTCTTATTCTATCTAAAATATTATCAAAGAATACTGGTAATAATAATGTAATATTATAATTATCAATATTTTTATAATAATTTATTAATTCATTTTCCACATTTTTTATATCATTTTTATTAAGATCATACATCTGGTAATTACTTTTAAACCTAATTGTAATATTAGTTTCAGTATAATCTGCAAATGGAACTAATATATAAAATCCAAAATTACTATTGTTTAAATAATAAATATAATGCTTATTTAATTTACATATTAGAGTTTCTTTCATGATTTCCTCCTACTCTATACAATTTAAGTATATCAAAAAAAAAGTAAATTGTCATTACTTTTTTTAATTTTTTTAATATTTAAGTGTGCGGTATTTATTTTACTTTTCTTCTTTTTTCTATTTGTCTTACCTTAGGGCTTTTTAAACTAATATCTTCTTTAACAAGGACATAATTAGTCATTCCATAATTTCGAGCTGTAGTATTTAATTTTTCCATAACTTTATAATATTTCTTAGTAATAGCTTGATGGGTTAATCCTAATTGCTCCGCTAAATCAGTTAATTTCATTGTCTTATTACCGTCTAAACCAAATATATGATTAATAACAGTTCTTTCTTCATCTGATAATTTTGTATTTGCTAAAATTGTTTTAAATTGCATTTTTTTAGTAATATCATCTATTAGTTTCTCATCAAAAGATGTAGAATAATTCTTTCCAAGTAAGAGATTGATATCTTCTTTACCATCAAAGCACTTTTCAGGATGTAATGAAGAATGAACAAGGCAAAAATCGGTAAATAATGTTGAGTAAACACTATTTTCTTTAATATCTTTTACTTCATCAATACTTATACCAAGGTATTTTGCTATCTCTTCATCAGTTGGCTCTCTTCCTAGTTTTTGTTCAAATATTGCAATTGTTTTTTTAACCCTGTCTTGCTTTATAATTCTTTTACTTGGTGTATAGACCATACTTCTAGTTTCATATAAATGTCTCATAATGTAACCTTTAATATATGGAGAGGCAAAAGTAGAAAAAACAGTATTTTTTGAAAAATCAAAAGAATCAACAGCTTCTATTAATCCTATATTTCCAGCTTGAACCAAATCCAATAAAGAGGATTCCTTATTAAATCCTAAATTTCCGGCTTGAACCAAATCCAATAAAGAAGCTCCCTTATTATTGAATTTAATGGCAATATCCATAACAAGTCTTAAATTTCTTTCTATTAAGTATTTTCTAGCTTTTTTATCTCCTTTTTTTGCATATACAAAAAGAATTCTCTCTTCATCTTTTGAAAGTAATCGACCTCTGATCAAACTCTTATACCATTTTAAAGTATCGGTACAAGATGCAATATTTACACTATTTCCTTTGTCTTCTTCTTCTAATTCATTATATAATTTGTTAATTTGTTGAATATTTGTATTTTCCATAATAAAATTCCCCCTTCAAAAACGATGATTATAATAACACATTTTAAAAAAAAATGCAAATTTTAAATGAAAATACTAATTAACATAATCATAAAGCCAACTATAAACGACAAAATAACTCTTGTATTATTACCATATTTTTTGCTGCTTGGAAGGAGATTTTTAAGTGATATTTCAAGCATTATACCCGCTATTAAGGAAAGAATTATTCCTAAAATTAAATCATTAATTAAATTTTTTAAAAAGATAAATGCCAGTAAAGCTCCAAATGGTTCTGAAATAGCGGATATAAATGTATATAAAAAGGCTTTTTTCTTATCATTAGTACTATAATATATTGGTACCGATATTGTAATACCTTCTGGGATATTATGTAAAGCTATGGCAATAGCTAAGGATATTCCTAATTTTTTATTACTAGAGGCAGCCATAAATGTAGCTATACCTTCTGGAATATTATGCATAACTATTGCTATCATCGATAATAGGCCAATCCTAAATAATTCCTTTTTTTGACTATTGTAGTTAATATCGGGTAAATAATAGTCAATAATCATTGATAAAACAATTCCAAGAATCATTCCTAAAAAGCATAAGACAATAGTTACTATTGAATTAAAGCTATTACTAATTAATTTAATGCTTTCAGGTATTAAATCAATGATTGAAGTACATACCATAACCCCTGAAGCAAGAGCCAGTGAGCTAACTATAATCTTATTATGATTAGTCTTTTTTACATATATGATGAAATAGCCTATAATAGTGGATAATCCCGCTAGTAATGTTATCAAGAAAGAGAAATAAGTATTACTCATAGTATCACCTATTTAAATATATGAAAAAAGTGCTATTTATTTCTAGCACTTTTAATTTTTCCTTTAGATTTATATTTTTTTACTAAATTATCATGTTCTATTTTAAATTCATTAATATCTATTTCTTTTAGGGAATCTTTAATTATATAATCTTTTTTTCTATTATCTATATCATACATTTTTTTATTAATTAAATCTAAATAGTGATAATTATCTTCTGTGTATAATATTGTTTGATCTATTTTTATTTGTCTTATTTTTCTTCGATGGTAAATATTACCAATATAATAATTATTTTCCATATTTTACTACTTTCTTTAACAAACTTTCTTTAATAAAATAAGTATCAACTATATATGTAAAATCTACATTACTGAAAGTATTTTTTATATCGTTTAAAATGTAATTATAATGTTCTACTATTTTGTATATAATAAATATAGAGCATATAGTAAAAAATAAAGTGATTATATTGATAATTAATGTATCAAATAATTGATTAATTAGTAATATAGTAGTTAATAATATACTTTGTTTAATAATTTTAACAATCATAACCATAAAGAAATAATTAAGATTAATTTTAGCTTCTTTTATTTGTTTATCTAATAGACTATTTTTCATATTATTACCACCTTCCCTGACAGGTATATATAATACAATATAATAGTTAATTTGTCAAGAAATTGGTATTATTTATCTTTCATACTTCAAAATAATGAGTAAATAATAATAATGTAGTCTGTGATAATTAATAAAAGGAGATGTTATTTTATGTTTTTTAAAAAAATAAAAAACAGAATATTGCTTCTTCTACTACTTAGTATACCCAGTACAATCCTTGCCTATTCTAATTATATAATACCAGGAGGAGAAAATATTGGAATATCTCTTAAATCTAATGGTGTAATTATAGTTGGAACTTATGATGTAGATGGTATTAGCCCTGCTAAAGAGTCTGGTATCAATAATGGAGATAAGATAATTAAAATAAATAATGAAGAAACTCTTAGTATTGAGAAAATGATAAATAAGATTGAATCTTTAGAAAATAAAGAAAATATTAAAATTACTTATCTAAGAGGTAATAAAGAGTATGAAACTAATTTGAAATTAATTAAAGATAATAATAATATCTATAAAACAGGATTATATGTAAAAGACTCAGTAACAGGAGTTGGAACTCTTACCTTTATTGATCCTAAAACTAGATTATTTGGAGCATTAGGGCATGAAATTATTGAAAAAAATACTGGGCAAAAACTAGAAATAAAAGATGGAACTATTTATTCATCTACCGTAACAGGAATAACTAAAAGTAGTATTGGTTCTCCTGGAGAAAAGAATGCTAAATATGATAGTAGTAATATTTTTGGTAATGTAAAAGAAAATACCACTCGTGGTATATTTGGGGAATATACCGAGGATTTACCTGATAAAAAGCAATATAAAGTAGCTGAGCCTAATGAAATAAAAGAAGGAGAAGCAACTATTTTAACCGTAATAGAAAATGATACAGTAGAAGAATTTAAAATTAGTATTTTAAAAGTTAATAAAGATATTACTTCTACTAAAAATATTCTATTTGAAGTTACTGATGAAACACTTCTTAAAGTAACTGGTGGTATTGTTCAAGGTATGAGTGGTAGTCCTATTATTCAGAATGATTCCATAATAGGAGCAGTAACCCATGTAGTAGTAGATGATCCTACTAAAGGATATGGTACTTTTATTACTAAGATGTTAGAAGAAGCAGAAAACTAAAAAGAGTCAAATGACTCTTTCTTTGTTTTTTCTTGAAAGATTTCATCTTTCAAAAACATATAATTTAATTATCATAGTACTTAATAAGCAATATTTATTTAAATAAAATTTAATACCAACTTAAAAAACTATTCTTCTACGGTAAATTCTTCTAATTTACCATTTTCTAACATTATTTTATTTACTTTATCAGATACGTCAGTTAATTTATCAGAACATTCTTTAGCTAATTTCATAGCCTCAGTATATTTATTTATTGCATCATCTAGAGGTACTTCTCCACTTTCTAATTCTTTTACTATTTCTTCTAATGCTCTAATTTTATCTTCAAAACTTATTTCTTCTTTTTTAGTAGCCATAATCTACTCACCTACCTTTATTATTTTACTAGTTAATTCCCCATCTTTTAGAGTAATATTAATTATATCATCTTTCTTGATATCTTTAATACTTGGTACTACTTTATTATCTTTCTTGATAATAGAGTAACCTCTAGATAAGGTATTTAATGGATTTAATACTTCTAATTTAGATATTAAATGATTAAGAGACTGCTGTTTATACTTATATAATATATCAGGATTATTTAGTACATAACTATTACTAGAAGTATATATTCTTATCTTAGTATTATCAATTAATTTATTAATTGCTCTATTTAAGTTATCAATTAAAATATCTAGTTTTTGTTCCTTTACTTCGTACATAGATATAGGTCTAGTTAATATATAACTATTTTTAATATTATCTATTTTCTTTTTATTTATATTAATAATATTATTAATAGCAGTATAACTTCTACTTCTAGTCGTATCTAAATAAGTAATAATCGTATTAATGTCTGGAACTGCTAATTCTCCTGCGGCTGTTGGAGTAGGAGCTCTTAAATCAGCTACATAGTCTGATATTGTAATATCTATTTCATGACCTACAGCACTAATTACTGGTATGTTACATTCATATATAGCTCTAGCTACTATTTCTTCATTAAAGGGCCATAAATCTTCTAATGAGCCTCCACCACGACCTACAATTAAAGTATCTATTTCTAATTCATCACGAAGAGAATCTGCTAGTTTTATTTTTTTTACAATATCTGAAGCAGCATTTTCTCCTTGGACTAAAGCAGGAAATAAAATTACTTCAGTAATAGGATATCTCCTTTTAATAGTAGTAATAATATCTTTAATCGCCGCTCCAGTAGGAGAAGTTACTACTCCTACTCTTCTAGGAATTCTTTTGATTTTCTTCTTTTTATCTTTATCAAATAAGCCTTCCGATGCTAATTTCTTTTTTAATTCTTCAAAGGCAACATATAAAGCTCCTATACCATCTGGCATCATATCTTCAACATATATTTGGTATGATCCTGATGCTTCATATACATCTATTTTACCAGATACTAATACTTTCATACCATCATTAGGAACAAACTTTAAATTCTTGTTATTAAAAGAAAACATAACCGCTGCTAATCTGCTATTTTCATCTTTTAATGTAAAATAATAGTGTCCTCGCGAATGGGCTTTAAAATTCGATATTTCACCTTTTAAATATACTTTCTTAAGAAGTAAATCATCATTTAATATATCTTTAATATACTTATTTACTTCACTAATAGTTATATAATTATTATTCATTATCTAACCTTTCATGATATATTTTATCTAGTACTCCATTAATCATCTTTGATACTTTTTCATCAGAATATTTCTTAGATAATTCGATAGCTTCATTAATACATACTAGATCTGGTGTATCTGTATATAATAGTTCATATACTGCTATTCTAATTATTGCTTGATCAGTTAATCCTAATCTTTCTAAGTTCCAATTTTCTAAGTATTTTTCTATTCTACTATCAATATCATGAATATTATCTAGTACACCACTTACTAATTCTTTTAAATACTCTATATCAATCTTTTTTCTATCTTCGATATCTATTTCTTCCATTAATTCATTAATAATTTCATCTAATGTATAATTAATCTTATTTTTATTATATAAAAAGATTTGATATAAAATAGTCATAGTTTTCTCTCTAGTTATTGTTCTATTAGCTTTCATTTTGCACACCTCTTAATAAGTTTATCATAAATTACT
>ODAI011885256.1_pt1 | contig 22009 bp, 15 predicted proteins | sample 1539321 | NCBI WGS metagenome assembly ODAI01 (sample SAMN02144231, study PRJEB22623) | gut metagenome | biome: sheep rumen | host: Ovis aries | place: New Zealand | reverse complement strand
TGGACGAGGTAAAACGCAAGGTCCACATGATGACTTCCGGCCGGCCGCTGAACCGCTATTAGGCCTTGCCTACCGCCCATAAAAAAAGCCTTCCAAACAGCTGGAAGGCTTTTTTCGTATAAGGGAAAGACCGCTATATCACTTCGATATCCTTCGTGAGGATCCAGCCCTGACGGCCGTCGGACAGTTCGATATTGGAATAGGAAGACACGCTGTCCAGCAGCTTGACACGGGTGCCTTCGTGCAAGATGAACAGGTCTTTGGCGGTGTCGGCCGAAGGGGAACTCTTTACGGAGGACACCGCCCGCATGACGATGGCCGTATCCTGCCGGCGGGCTTCCGTCCGCTGCCACTGGGCGAAATCCCAGCCCAGGAACGCCAGCAGCAGCGTCACGATACCGGCGAAGAAGCCCAGTCGGCGCCGGCCGCTGGTAGAGCCCAGCAGGAACATCAGGGCAAGCGCAACCGTAGCCGCCAAAAATACCAGGGACAGGACCGCCCAGGTATCGGAAGGCAGCAAGTAACACATCTTGTGGCCCCAGGCCTCGAAGAAGATTTCCGGGACCTCGTCGATGCGGTCCTGGGTACGGGAACGGGCGAATTCCAGGTTGTAGCGGATATCGGCGTCGGACGGGTCCAGCCGGAGGGCGCGCTCATACCAGAGGATGGCAGGGGCAATCTCTTCGGTCTTGAAATACGCATTGCCCAGATTGTAATACAGTTCCTTGGATACCAGTCCGGCCGACCGCAGCTCTTCCCAGTCCTGCAGGGCCGATGCATAATCCCCTGCCGTATAGGCCTCTACGCCTGAGCGCCAGAGGGAGTCGGGATAGGACAGCGGAGCCGCCTGGAGCGAGAAGCTGCCCACCAGCAGCAGGAGCAGGCTGGAAGTGAGGGCGTGCTTAGGGGACGGGGTCTTTTTCATGGAAGAGTCGATAGTGGTAATCAAAGCGACAGCCTGGTCGTAATGGGCGGCCATGGCCTCGTGGCCGGCGTCGGGGGAATAGCGGGCGAATTCGCAGGCATCCAGCAGGGCGGTGAATCCGTCGGCCGTTTCTGCCGAAACGCCCCCCTCCCGGAGAGCCTGCGCGATGTTCTCTTTGTTCTGCTCGGCCATGTCCATGGACAATTTGTCCCCGACAAAGCCCAGCAGGGAGCGGTGGAGTTCCTCGTAAAAGGCTGTGTATAAGTTCTTCTGCAGGAAATCATGCGCCTGCGACAGCCGCTTCATGGCCATCCGCGTAGCCTTGCGGTTGCGGGTGCCGGCTACGTCGGCCCGGCGTGCGGCCACCTTCCGGAAGCCCAGGTAAAAGCCCAGGCCCAGGAGCAGCAGGAGCACGATACAGCCCCACCAGACCGGAGAATAGACCAGGAAATCCCGGCCCTCGCCCAAGTCCGTGCGGGAGCGGATGAAACGGATGTCGTCCCCGAGGTTTTTCACGCCTTTGCGGTCTACCACCAGGGAAGACCCGCTGTCGGGCACACTGGAGGCCGATCCGGCACCCCGCGCCACGCTCAGATGGAGCGAATCGGTAGAAGCAGTCTGATACCTGCGCGCGGAGACATCGTAGAATCCATATTTCACAGGGGCGATGGTGAAGTCTCCGGGACTGCGGGGGATGAACGGATACTCAAAGGTCTTGGAGCCGGACGTTCCGCTTTTGTCGGTGTTGACTGTAGTACGGACATCGTACACCTCGAAGTCCGGCGGGAAATTGAGCTTGGGCGCTTCCAGCAGGGCGATATTGCCCTTCCCGGAGATCGTCACCAGCAGCGACGCGGCGTCGTGGGTCTTGAGGGAATCCTTGCTCAGACGCGCCTGAACGGTGAAATTGCCCACTCCGCCGCCGAACGAGGCCGGTGCGCCGGCAGGAAGGGCCGACACATGCAGGGTGGGAGCGCCCGTGTACACCCGCTGCCGGGTGGTCACATAATCGTTCTCGAAGAAATCGTCGAAAATGGATCCGGTGCTGCGGCGGCGCTGCGTATTCACCAGGCAGACAATCTCTGCCGGATCCAGGGTCTGGTCGCCGGACTTCTGGGGAATGATGACCCAGCGGCGAAGCACGGCCGCATTGTACATCTTGCCGTCCACCTGCTCCCGCTGGAACTCGATGTTGGAGGGAGACTCCACTTCCTGGCTCCAGAAACCGTTGAAAGAGGGGAACTTGGCATTTTCGAAACCGACCAGGTTGGTCCGGTGGTAAATTTTCAGCGTAGCCGTCACCGGCTCTCCCACCACCACGGAAGAACGGCTCAGGGACAGGCGCATGAAAATATCGGGTTCCTCGGAGCGCTGCTGACGGGCGTTTGCCGCGCCCTCCTGCTGCGTCTCATCGGCCGATGCACCCTGGGAAGGACGCGAGCCGTTGTCCACCACCTGGATACTCACCGCCTTGGACTGGATGGCGTTTCCACGCACCTTGGCCGATGCCGGCGGGAGCGTGAACGTCCCCGTCTTCCTGGCCTGAAGGATATAGGTATAGGAAGTCTGCGAGTTCCGGGTGGTTTTCCCGTTCACAATCTGGATGCTGGTGGAAGAGCCCTTCTGGGGGCCCCAGACAATGCTGAAATCATCTCCGGCGCTCCATTCGAAATCCGACGGGGCGTGCTCGCCTTCCACCACGAACACTACGTTAAAGCGTTCCGACAATTCCACGATATTGTGCACCTCTACGCGGATGGCCGACTGCGCCCACAGCGGGAGCGCCATGAGGACAAGGGCACAAATTGAGATAATCCGTTTCATATCCTTCTACCAATTCTTTTCTTTCTGGCGGGACTTCAAGGCTGCCGCCTTCTTCTGATCTACCTTTTCCTGGGTCTGCTTTTCCTTTTGCTGGATGGCCTGCAGCATCTGCTGGGCCTGCTGGGGAGAAATCTGGGGCTGCTGACCGTCCTGCCCGCCGCCATCCTGATCCTGATTCTGATTCTGATTTTGGTTCTGATTTTGATCCTGATTCTGATCCTGATCCTGGTTTTGGTTCTGGTTTTGGTTTTGGTTTTGGTTTTGATCCTGATTCTGATCCTGGTTATTGTCTCCGCCGCCCTGCTGGTCCTGGTTCTGCTGCTCCATCAGTTTATTGCGGGCATAGATGTAATTCTCCTTGGCCGAGAGGTCCCCGGGGGTTCTGACCAGGCACTCCTTGAAGGCATCCACCGCAGCCTGCCAGTCTTCCTGGGCTATGGCCACATCGCCCAGATTGAAGTAATAATCCGGGGCGAAAGCCTCTTGCGGAGCGCTTTCCTTTACGCCGTCCAGCATTTTCCGGGCATTCTCCATGTCTTTTTCCCGGTACAGGGTATTGGCCAGGTTATAGACGGCCGCCACCGAAGTGGAGTCCTGCACCAAAGCTTTCCGATAGCTCAGGTCGGCCTGGGCAAAGTCCCCTTTGCGGAACTGGCGGTTCCCCCGGCGAAGGTCTCCCTTCTGCGCAAAAGCGCTTAAACAGCAGAAGGACAGCAGTATTACCAAACATTTTTTCATCGCTCGAACAGTTTCCGGCGGGGCTTGCGCTCGCCAATGAGCATTTCAATCACAAACAGCAGCAGGGCGATCCCGAAGAAGTACATGTACTGCTCGTCGTATTCCTCGAACACGATACTGCCCAGTTCCTCGTCTTCCATGCGGCGGATGTCCTGGACGATGGGGTTCAGGCCGAACTCCTCGTTCCCGGCATGGATGTAGGCGCCGCCACCGGCCCGGGCGATGTCCCGGAGGGTTTTCTCGTCCAGGCGGCTCACGACGATCTCTCCCTGGGAATCCCTGAGGAGGCTTCCGTCCACCGGGATAGGCTGACCCTCGGCCAAGCCCACGCCGATCGTGTACACCTTGATCCCTACCTCCGCCGCCAGTTTGGCGGCCTCTACGGGATCGTCCTCGTGGTTTTCACCGTCAGAGATCACCACAATCACGCGGCTTTTCTCGCTCTGCGCACTGAAACTCTTGATACTGAGCCGGATGGCATCGCCGATGGCCGTTCCCTGAACCGGAATGGAACCGGTGTCTATAGACCCCAGGAACATCTTGGCGCTGACATAGTCGGTGGTCACCGGAAGCTGCACGAAAGAGGTGCCGGCAAAGATGACCAGGCCTATCCGGTCTTCCTGCAGCAGGTCCGTGAGCCGGGAGATAGCCAGTTTGGCCCTTTCCAGCCGATTGGGAGAATAATCTTCCGCCAGCATGGAATTGGAAACATCCAGCGCCACAATGATTTCCGCTCCCCGGGTGGTGCGCTCGGAGAGCTTGGCACCGGTCTGCGGCCGGGCCAGACCCACCACGAAGAAGAAGAACGCCAGGCAGAAGAGCACCATCCGCACCCAGCCCTTGGAGCGGGAACGGGAAGGCATCAGCGCCTCTACCAGCTCCCTGTCGCCGAAGGCCTCCACCCGGCGGCGCCGGAAGTAGCGCAACAGGCCGTACCCCAGCAGGAAGACCGGGATCAGCAGCAACAGGTACAAAAACTTATAGTCGGCAAACATCAACATCACGGCATCCTCCTCAATAATGCGCCGATCAGCAGCTCCAACAGCAGGCACAGGAGCGCCGCGACCGCATATCCTTTATACAAATCCTTATAGACCGGGAACGAGTCCACCGTGGTGCGGGTCTTCTCCATCTGGCCGATCTCCGCGTAAATCTCACTCAGTTTGGTGTTGTCCGTCGCCCGGAAATAGCGTCCGCCGGTGTTGTCGGCAATGTTTTTCAGCAGCGGCTCGTCAATCTCCACCGGAACGTTCCGGAGCTCGATGCCCCAGGGCGTCTGCATCGGGTAAGGAGCCTCTCCGTTGGCGCCTACGCCAATCGTATAGACCCTGATCCCGTAGGTTTTGGCAATGTCGGAAGCCATGCCGGGGTCTATCTCGCCCATGTTGTTCACGCCGTCGGTGAGCAGGATCACCACGCGGCTCTTGGCATCCGAATCCTTCATGCGGGCCACGGCGGTGGCCAGTCCGTTGCCGATCGCCGTACCGTCCTCGATCAGGTCTGTCTGCACCTCTTTCATCAGGTTGATCAGGGTGGCCCGGTCGGTGGTAAGGGGACACTGGGTATAACTTTCGCCGGCAAACACCACGATTCCCATGCGGTCGCTGGGACGCTGGGCGATAAACTCGATGGCGATGTCCTTGGCCGCGCTCAGGCGGTCCGGCTGGAAATCCCTGGCCAGCATACTGGTAGAGACGTCCATGGCGAACACGATGTCGATGCCCTCCGTATCTACCCTTTCCATCTGGGTGGAGCTTCTGGGCCGGGCGATGGCCACGATAATCAGGGAAAGGGCCGCCGTCCTGAGGACGAAGGGAACGTGCCGCAGCCAGTTCAGGATGCCGGACCCGCCGGCAGCCCACTCGTCCAGCGAAGACACGCGGAGATGAGGTCTGCGGTCCCGGATCTCTATCCACAGGTAACGCAGGACCAGCAAGACGGGAACAGCCAACAGCCAGAGCAGATGTGGATACTCAAAAAACATACGCTATTCCTCCTCCTGTTTCCCTTCCTTTTGTTTTTCGTCGGCCTCCAGCTGGCTCTGGTAGGTGGTGGTCACAAAGCGCACCGCGCCGGGAAGCACCTTGGCGTTGTCCTCGTCGGAGGCGGTGAACTTGGCGAACTTCACAAAGTCGGCACGCTCGAACAGGTCTTTCATTTCCTGGTAAAGGTCTGCCGGGATATCCTTGGCATCCTTAAGGGCATAAAAGAGCTCTGCCGTGGTCATTTCCAGAGCGCCCACCCCGAAACGGGACGCGATATACTCGCGGAGCGTGTCTGTCACCCCGGAGTAGAAGGACTTCTGCTTTTCCGGCGCCCAGAATTTGTCCGAGCGGAAGGCGTCCAGCTTGCGCAGGGCCCTGATATGGGCCGGTTCCGCATCCGCTTTTTCCTCTGCCGCTTTCCGGTGCCGAAGCACCGCCCGCACCAGCAGATACACCAGGGCGGCGAAAAGCAGCACGCCCAGCACCCAGGGGAACACCTCCCCGAACGTATAGGGGAACTTGACCTGGGGCTTGATGTCGTTGGGCTGGAAAGTCTCCATGTCAACGGGGAGTTCTTTTACCTCCAGCGGTTCGCCGGCGCGGAAAACCAGCGTGTCTCCGTTCAGGAGCACGGGAATGTCCGGAAGCTCGTAACTGCCGCCCATGAAAGCGGCCAGCACCAGGGAGGCCCGGATATCGTATCGGGCGGGGCTTTCCTTGCGCCCGCTCACCCGGGTGGAGTCCAGTTGCCAGCTGCCCACAATCTCCAGCGGACTGTCCTGCTCCGGCTTCAGTTCCGGCAGGGCCAGCGGAGTGTTTTCCTTCACGTCCTTGAGCACCACCCCGTAGCGGAGCTGGTCTGCGATGAGTACGGAATCCCGCTTCTGGAGCGGCTCCAGAAACGTTTCTCCCGCATCTACGCGCCTGCCCTGGGCAAAGAGCGCCGCCGGCAGCAGCAAGGCCGATATCATCAGTTTCAATCTCATCTTCTGTGGAATAAAGCCATTAAGCCCCGTACATAATCTTCCTGCGTGCCGATGTCCACCCGGTCCACCTGGTAGCGGAGCAGCACCTTGTCGGCCTGACGGGTGGCATTCCTGTACCACTCCCCGTAGGCGCTGCGCACCTTCCTGGAAGCCGTGTTCACCCAGCGGGAAGCGCCGGTCTCCGCATCTTTCGCATGCACCAGGCCCACGTTGGGAAGGGCCTTCTCCCGCGGATCGCTCACACGGATCACGGACAGGTCGTGCCGGTTCACGGCCACCTTCATGGCCTCTTCATAGCGCGGCGTGCCGTCGGGATTCACATCCAACATATCGGACAGGATGAACGCCGTACACTTTTTCTTGATGGCGTTGGTCAGGTAGCGGAGCGCCTCCCCGACATCCGTGCCGTCGTGGCGGGGTTCATACTCCAGGATTTCCCGGATAATGTGCAGGAAATGGGTGCGCCCCTTTGCCGGCGGAATAAATTTCTCCACCGTGTCGCTGAACAGGATGCAGCCCACTTTGTCGTTATTCAGGATGGCCGAAAAGGCCAGGGTGGCGGCAATCTCCGCAATCTGCTCCCGTTTGGTCTTCACCTGCGTTCCAAAAAGGCCGGACCGGGAAATGTCCACCAGCAGCACCACGGTAAGTTCCCGCTCTTCCTCGAACACCTTCACGTAAGGAGCGTTCATGCGGGCGGTCACATTCCAGTCCATGTTGCGCACATCGTCCCCCCACTGATACTCCCGCACCTCGCTGAAAGCCATTCCCCGCCCTTTAAAGGCGGAGTGGTACTCTCCGGCGAAGATCTGGTGGCTCAGCGCCTTGGTCTTGATCTCTATCTTCCGGACCTTCTTTATTAATTCCTCTGGTGTCATACGTCTCAATGAAGTTCCTCACAAGTCGCTCTGCAGAGCGACCGGCCGGAGGCCGCGGGGGATAATAGGGGGCAGGGCCCCCTCAAACAAAGTCTGTGCGTAAGCCTGCGCTACGGGACTACTACCGCGTTGATGATCTTCTCGATAATCTGTTCCGGCGTGACATTCTCCGCCTCCGCCTCATAGGTGAGGCCGATACGGTGGCGGAGCACTTCGTTGCATACCGCACGCACGTCTTCCGGGATCACGTAGCCGCGGCGCTTGATGAAGGCGTAGGCTTTGGACGCGAGCGAAAGGGAGATGCTGGCACGCGGGGAGGCGCCGTAGGAGATAAAGCTCTTAAGCTCCTGCAGGCCATATTCTTCCGGCGTACGGCTGGCATAGACGATATCCACGATGTAACGCTCTATCTTTTCGTCCATATATACGTCGCGAACCACTTCCCGCGCCCGGATGATGTCTTCCGGTTTCACCACGGCCTGGGCCTTGGGGAATTCCCCGGCATTGTTCATCCGGATAATCTGCTTTTCCTCCTCTTTCTTGGGGTAAGAAACCACCACCTTGAGCATGAAACGGTCTACCTGGGCTTCCGGCAGCGGATAAGTGCCTTCCTGCTCGATCGGGTTCTGGGTGGCCATCACCAGGAACGGCTCCGGCAGTTTGTATGTATTCTCGCCGATAGTCACCTGCTTCTCCTGCATGGCTTCCAGCAGGGCGCTCTGCACCTTTGCCGGGGAACGGTTGATTTCATCGGCCAGTACGAAGTTGGCGAAGATGGGGCCTTTGTGTACCTCGAATTCTTCCCGCTTCTGGGAATAGACCAGGGTGCCCACCACGTCTGCAGGCAGCAGGTCCGGGGTGAACTGGATACGGCTGAACTTGGCATCCACCGCCTGGGCCAGCGTGTTGATGGCCAGGGTCTTGGCCAGACCAGGAACACCCTCCAGCAGGATATGCCCACCGGAGAGCAGGCCGATGAGCAGGTTGTCTATCAGATGCTTCTGCCCCACAATCACTTTGCCCATTTCCAGGGACAGCAGGTCCACGAAGGAACTTTCTTTCTGGATTCGCTCGTTTAATTCACGGATGTTTACGCTTTCCATATAAATTGTTACATTTGCATATGCGTTATTCTCTTTGCCTCTCATACGACGGCTCCGCTTTCTGCGGCTGGCAAATCCAGCCCAACGCGCCGTCCGTACAAGCAAGCCTGGAGGCCACCCTGTCCCGCCTGCTGGGCCGCCCCGTGGCGGTTACCGGCGCCGGCCGGACAGACACTGCCGTGAACGCCGTGAACTATATCGCTCACTTTGACACGGACAGCCCCCTGCCCTTCGGGCAATCGGATTTATGCTACAAATTAAATGCCATGTTACCCCGCTCGGTAGTGGTTCACAGCGTCACTCCCGCAGCCGAAGATTTCCACGCCCGGTTCAGCGCCCGCCGTCGGGAATACACCTATTTCATTCACAGGCAGAAAGACCCTTTCGTGGCCCCCTGGTCCTGGCAATGCGGCTATCCGGACCTGGATTTCGAGGCCATGAACCGCGCCTGCTCCCACCTTCTGGGCACCCACGACTTCTCCTGCTTCGAGAAAACCGGCGGCGACAACAAAACCTCCGTCTGCACCGTCATGGACGCCTTCTGGAAGCCCTATGTCCCCTCCCACCTGCAGGTGATGGGCGGCGAAGGTGAATACTGGTACTTCCGGATCGCGGCAGACCGCTTCCTCCGGAACATGGTCCGGGCTACGGTGGGATCGCTCATCGAGGTGGGCCGGGGCAAACACCCCCCGGAGTGGATAACGGAACTCATCGCCCACGGCACGCGGGGAGACGCCGGAGAATCCGTCCCCGGCCACGCTCTTTTCCTGAACCAAGTCCTCTACTAAACACAAGGCCGCCCCTTGAAAGGGCGGCCTCCGTGCAACAATCAGCAAACCATATTAACCAATATTTACTCCCAGCCGGGGTTCTGCTTCAAACCCGTCTGGGTTTCTTCGTTCCAGGGATTAAGTTGGATTACGTCGAACGGGAAGGGATACAGTTCATGTTTGCCCGCCTGGAAACCGCCGCCGGCGGCGCCCCAGCCATCATCGATATACTTGATCCACGCCTTGTGCGGTTTTCCACTCTTCTTCTTGCCCTTGGAACCGTCTATATAGAATTCGTCGTCCAGATAAGGCGAAAGGTCATGGCTCTTGAAGGCGAGTTCCTTGGCGGCGTCGCCCCAGCGGACCAGATCCCAGAAGCGGGTTCCTTCCCAAGCCAGTTCAAACCACTTCTCCTTCTTCACGTTTTCCATCGTCAAGGAAGAATAGGGGGGGGCCCCGGCACGGGCAGCCACTTTGTTCAGGGCCGCCAGGCCGCTGCCGTCGTCACCGCCCATGGCACATGCCTCGGCATACAGGAGCAGGACTTCCGAATAGCGCATCACGATACGGTTCTCCTCCGTGACCGTGGAGCTGTTGGGAATCAGGTCGCATGCCCAGGCCATGAACTTCATGAAGAACCAGCCGTAGTTGTTATAGACCTCATCGTATTTGTTGAAGTCCAGGCCACGGTTTTCATCCATCAGTTTTTCTTCCTTGGTCATGGGCGTGCCATCCTTGTTCACATCCAGGTTCTTGCCCCGGAAATCAGTGTAGGAGTATTCCGTAATCAGTTCCTCGTAAGAGGCCATCCACGCTTTACGCCGATATGAATCCGGTTCGTTGGCCATCATGGCTTCCACAAACTTCTTGGTGGGAGCGCAGTTGTTGCCCCAGCCCTCTTCCTTGATGAGTACGTCCGGGTAGGCTTTGAACATACGGAAGAACAGGGCCTGGTTGCGCTGGAAATGGTATTTCCATGACATGGCGCTGATACCCTGGTTGTACACATAGTTCACTTCCAGGACCTTTTCTTCATTGCCGTCTCCTGCCACGTGGAAGAGGTTCTTCATCTCGGGCCCGGGAACCAGGTCGTAGTTGCCGGAATCGATCACCTGCTTGAGGCTCTGCTTGGCGCCTGCCCAGTCTTTGTTGAACACCTGGGCTTTACCCAGAAGGGCAAGGCAGTTTCCGGTGGTCACCTTGTAGGCCCCTTCCTTGTCGAATTTTCCCTTGCGGGGCTCCAGGTCGGGCAGGGCCATCTTATACTGGTCGATTACCCAGTCCATGAGCACCTGATGGTCACAGTTGGTAGGACGCGCGTCACCGGGAAGCACATGTTCCACCAGCGGCGGAGTTCCCCAGAAGGTAGCCAACGTAAAATGCGCCCAGGCGCGCAGGACACGGGCCTCGGCCACGCAGCGCTTCTTGACGGCAGAGTCGCAGAGCTCCCCTTCCTCGCCATAGAAATTGTCCAGTACCAGGTTGCACCTGTAAATCAGGGAATACAATTCTTTGTAGATGGCCTTGATATGGCCGATTGTGTTTACGTACGTGTTGCGGAATTCATTGATTTCCTGGCCACCGCCGCTACTGCCGTTCTTCTTTCCGCCACCCCAGTAAAGTTCGTCGCCGGGAGCATTGGAAATCACGTTCCAGGCAGGATTGTTACTGCCCGTGATGTTGAAAACCCTGATGAAGTCGGCATAGACCGAGGTCAGGGCAGACAAGGCGTCCTGGTCGGTCTGGTAGAAATCCTCGTAGGCCACAACACCCTTCTGTGGAATATCCAGCAGTTTCTGGTCGCAGGAACTGAATGTAAACAGTGCAATGGCACCGGTGATTACCCAAAGAATATTCTTTTTCATAGCAGTCATCTTTTAGAAGGAAATGTTGACACCGAAGAGCAGGCGCTTGGCGTTGGGGTAGGAACCCTTATCCAGGCCCATACCCTGACTCGATCCGGTGGAAGCAGTCTCCGGATCGAAGCCCGGATAATTGGTGAATACGAACCAGTCGTCCATGGAGGCGAACACGCGCAGGTTGTCGATCATGATCTTCCTGGTCCATTTCTGTGGCAGCGTATAACCTAGCTGGATCTGCTTGATCTTGAAGAAGTCACCCCTGAACAAAGTAGCGGAGGAGCTCCAGAAAATCTGCTTGTCCCAAATCTTGTCAATCGCAGGGATGGTCTTCCCTGCCTGCTCGTAGAAATACACCAGCGAGTTATGGAACACGGAAGATACCCGGTACACGCAAGGGACCAGGTAATGGCCGCCTGCGCCAGTACCGAACACGGTGAAATCAAGGCCCTTCCAATCCAGACGGAGCGTGACGCCGTAGTTGAACTTCGGCAGGGCGCTTCCGAGGAACTTCATGTCCGTATCTACGGGATCCTGGGTGACATTGCCCTCGGCATCAATGTAATTGGGACGTCCGTCCTCGCCGATACCGGCATACTCGAAACCGCGGAGATACCATACCGGATAACCCGTTTCGAAATAGGTCTGGAGTTTATGGCCGCCGAAACTCTCACCGGTCTGATGGCCCACAGAAGGCTCCAGATAAGTGACCATGTTGTTCAGGGTGGAGAAGTTGGCATTCAGGCTATAGTGGAAGTCGCCGATGTTGTCCTGCCAGCCCAGCTCGAATTCCCAACCGTTGTTGTTCACGGAACCCGCATTGACATAAGTGGAGCTGATACCCACCTCGGCCACCGGGGAAATCCTGACCAGAAGGTCCTTGGTATCCTTGTTAAACCAGTCTACGCCCAGGGTGAGGCGGTTGTTGAACATCCTCAGGTCCATACCTACATCCGTCTGGACAGAGGTCTCCCAAGTCAGCTTCGGATTCGCAAGGCCGTCCGGAATGGACCCCAGCGAGAGGGTATCGCCCTCGCCGAACTGATAGCTCTGGCTGTTGTAGGAGATGGAGGTGGAATAAGGGTAACCGGAAAGGACGGAGATGTTGCCGTTGATACCCCAGGAGGCACGGAACTTCAGGAAACTCAGGATGTCGCGGCTGATGTTGTCCTTGACGAAACGCTCATTGGACACCGTCCAGCCGGCAGAAACGGAAGGGAAGAAACCCCAACGGTTCTTGGGAGACAGCTTGGAAGAGTCGAAGGCGTCGGCCCGGAAGTTGGTCTGCAGGCTGTAGCGGTTGTCGTAGGTGTACATCAAGCGGCCGAAATAGGAAATCTGGGAGCTCTGACTGGGCGTTCCTCCGCCGATGCTCTTGGTGCCGGAACCGTTGTCCTGGGTCAAGTAGCGGAAGTTTTCGGCATACCCCTTGAGCGGATCTTCGCCGGTGAGGCCGGCGCTTACGCCACGGTTGTCGGAGAAGGTGTAGGACATACCGGCCATGGCGCCGATGGCGTGCTTACCTCCAAGGGTCACATTGTAGTTGGCAAAGTTCTCCCACTGATAGTAATAACGCTGGGAAGATTCGGCACTGAGATCATAGGTGGTGGAATAGGTCTTCGCATTCACATAGAAGGGCTCCTTGTAGTCGCTCTTGTAGGTCTGCCGGATGCGGTAACCCACGCGGGAGGTAAACACAAAGCCCTTGAATGGAGTAAAGTTCGCAAAAACGGTACCCCGGATATTCCAGCCCTCCTCTTTCTTGTTATTGCGGTCTACATAGATAAGCGGGTTGGCACCGTCGCCTTCCGTAATCTTGGACTGGGAATACCACCAGCCGGGATGGTCGGCCGGGCCGTAAACCACCTGCTTGCCACCGTCAATGGCCAGTTTCATTCCCGTAGGCAGGTCGTCGTAGGAAGTAATGTAAACAGGCGTGAGGGGGTCGATGATCAGGGTGCCCAGCAGGCCCGCATTGCTTCCGGCATACTCGGAGTGCTCGCCGATCAACTGCTGCTGATAGCGTTCGATGGAAGTGTTGGTCCCAACCTGGAACCAAGACTTGATCTTGTAGTCGGCATTGATCTGGGCGGTCAGGCGTTTGTACACATCCTTGTCGCCCTTGGCCATACCGTTCTCGTCCACATAATTGAGGGAGACAAAATAGGTTCCCCGGTCGTTGCCGCCCTGGGCGCCCAGCGTGTGGCTGTGCGAGAACCCGGTCCCGTAAAGGACGTCAGCCCAGTTGGTATCGGTCTTGCCGTCCCAAGTTCCCGTAGCGATGAGTTCCTCACGGGTCCCCATCTGCCCGGCCTGATGCATCCAGTCGATGTACTGCTCGGCGTTCATCACCTGGGCATGATGACCCAGCTGGCTCACGCCCAGTTTGTAGTTGTAGAAAATGGTGCCGTCCTTGGCCTTGGTGCCGGACTTCGTCGTAATCAGGACAACACCGTTACCGGCCTGCGCACCGTAGATGGCGGCCGATGCGGCATCTTTCAGGACCTCCATGGACTCGATCATGGAAGGATCCAGGTACTGGATATTGTCCACTTTGAGGCCGTCCACAATCAGGAGCGGTCCCAGTCCGGAACTGCTGTTGGAAGAGATACCGCGGACGCGGATGGAAGCCTCCCTGCCCGGAGCACCCGAGTCGTTGAATATCTGCACGCCGGCAGCCTTGCCCTGGAGGGCGGCGGCCGCATCGGACGTGGAGCGGTTGGCCAGATCGACAGAGCGGACCGAGGCCACGGAGCCGGTGAGGTCGCTCTTGCGCTGTACGCCGTAACCGATCACTACCGTCTCTTCAATCATTTCATTGTCCTCCTCAAGGACGATGTTGAAAGTGGTCTGGTTGCCCACGGGAAGCGTTACACTCTTGTACCCGATACTCTCCACGGAGATATTGGCTCCGGAAGGAACGGCCAGGGTAAATGCGCCGTTCATGTCCGTAGCCGTGCCGATACGGGTGTTGCCCACCACGGTAACGGCGGCACCGATGACCGGCTGGCCGTCTGTGTCAACGATGGTTCCGCTGATGGTCCGGTTCTGAGCCATCACGACAAAGCTTCCTGCAAAGGTCAGGAATACCCAGAGGAAGCAGGTCAGTTTGAATAGTTTTGTTGACATATTGTAATTGATTATACAGGTTTATCGGGAAACGGAATTAATCCCAACCGGGATTCTGCCTGATACCGGTCTGGGTCTCTTCGTTCCAGGGGTTAGCCGTAACGACATCGAGCGGGAACGGGTACAGCTCGTGCTTGCCGCTCTGGAAACCACCGCCCTTGGCGCCGTATCCGTCGTCATCCCAAAGGACAATGGCCTTGTGCGGACGTCCGGACTTTTCCGAAGAACTTCCCACGACAGTGGCACGGTCGATATCCAGGGTCCAGTAAGTAAGTCCCATCTCATCCGTTTTCTGAACAGGCGTGAGCAGATTGCCGGCGGCATCTTTGTTGGTATAGTAGTCGTCTCGCAGGTAAGGGGTCTTGGACTTACTCTTGTAGGCCAGTTCCTTGGCGGCATCGCCCCAGCGGACCAGGTCCACGAAACGGGTTCCTTCCCAAGCCAGTTCAAACCACTTCTCCTTTTTCACGTTCTCCATATTGAGACTGGAGTAGGTGGGGGCGCCGGCACGTGAAGCCACTTTATTCAGGGCTGCCAGACCGGAGCCATCGTCACCCGCCTGGGCACAAGCCTCGGCATACAGCAACAGGACCTCGGCATAGCGCATCACAATCTTGTTCTCCTGGGTGCAGGAAGAAGAGTTGGTATTGAGGTCGGAGCGACGGGGGACAAACTTGATGAAGAACCAGCCGCAGTTGGCATACAGGTCGGGGCGTTTCTGCAGGTCCAGTCCGCGGCCGCTGTCCAACAGTTTCTGGTCCTTGTCCATGTCACCGTCCTTGGGATAAGGGTACTCGGTCAGGAGGTCTTCATAGGAGACCACCCAGGCTTTCTGACGATAGGATCCTTTCTCGTTTTTCAACAAGGCAGTCAGGAATTTCTCGGACGGCGCCATATTGTTGCCCCAACCTACGGACTGGAGCGTGAAGGACGGGAACGCTTTCAGCTGACGGAAGAACAGGGACTGGTTGGCTTGATAGTCCCAGCGCCCGTTCTTACCGTATTTGTCGGCATCCACCATATTAATCTCAAAGACTTTCTCGGGGCAGCCGTCACCAGCCATGTGGAAGAGGTCGGACATCTGCTCGCCGGGCAGGAGGTCGTAATTTCCGGAGTCGATGACCCGCTTGAGCGAGGTTTTGGCGTCGGCATAGTCCCCATGGATAACCTGAGCTTTGCCGAGGAAAGCGAGGGCGGCACCCTGGGTGATTCGCACGGCGCCATCCTTGTCGTTCTTGCCACCCCTGGCGGGAAGGTCGTCCACAGCCATCTTGAATTCATTGATGATGAAATTCCAAAGGGTCTCCTTATCGGAGTTGGTGGGCTTGGCGTTTCCGTCCAGCACATGGTCCACCAGCGGCGGAGTGCCGAAGTAGCAGGCCAGCTGCATATGAGCCCAGGCACGCAGCACGCGGGCTTCGGCCACACACTGTTTCTTGACTTGGGAATCCATCAGTTCGCCGCTCTCGCCATAGAAATTGTCAATGACCAGACTGGCTTTGTAGATAATTTCGTAGAAAGTCTTGTAAACCGCCGTGATATGGCCGTTGTTGGTGTTGTAAGTAACCCGGAATTCGTTGATTTCCTGGCCGGCGATATGGTCGTCCTTGTTGCTGCCGCCCCAATAGAGTTCGTCGCCGGGGGCGTTATAGAACACATTGTAGGACGGCGTGTTGCTGGTAAGCTTTCCATACAGCTTTACCACATTTGCATAGGTAGAGACAAGGGCCGATGCGGCATCCTCGTCTGTCTTGTAGAAGGTTTCATAGGCAACGACGCCCTTCTGCGGGATGTCCAGCAGCTTTTGGTCGCAGGAGACCAGCGTGGCAAGGGAGGCCGCAACGGCAAAACCGATTATAAATATCTTTTTCATAAGGCTGTCGTATTAGAAGGAAAGATTAACACCGAACATCAGTTTCTTGGCGTTGGGATAAGTACCCTTGTCCAGCCCGCGGCCCGTGGAGCTGCCCGTAGTGGCCGCCTCAGGATCGAAACCGGGGTACTTGGTGAAAACGAACCAGTCGTCCATGGAAACATAGGCACGCAGTCCCTTGATCATGACCTTTTCCGTCCATTTCTTCGGGAGCGTGTAACCCAGCTGGATCTGCTTGATCTTGAAGTAGTCGCCCTTGAACATGGTGGCGGAGGAGCTCCAGAAGTCGATCTTGTCGTACATCTTGTCCACAGACGGGATGGACTTCCCGGCTTCCTGATAGAAATAGCGCAGGGTGTTGATCTGGATATGTTCCGTACGATAGATGCAGGGGACCAGATAGTTTCCGCCGGAGCCGGTGCCGAAAACCGTGAAGTCGACACCCTTCCAGTCCATTCTCAGGGTAAGGCCATACTGATAAGAAGGAATGGTGCTGCCCAGGAACTGGCGGTCGTCCGTGGTAGGATTGGCCGTCACGTTTCCGTCCTTGTCATAGAACTCGGCATAGCCGTCGGCCCCGATTCCCTTGTACTTGTATCCATACAGGAACCAAAGCGGATACCCCTCTTCGAACCAGGTGGAAAGCTTATAGTTGGCGAAATGGGAGCCGGACTTGACCCCTTCGCCCGCCAGCGGATCCAGATAAGTCACCTTGTTGTTCAGCGTGGAGAAGTTGGCGTTCAGGCTATAGTGGAAGTCGCCGATGTTGTCCTGCCATCCCAACTCGAACTCCAGACCGTTGTTATTCACGGACCCGGCATTCACTGGCGTCTGGGCGCTTACACCAATCTCTGCCAGCGGGGCAATCTTCACAATCAAGCCCTCCGTGTTCTTGTTGAACCAGTCGAAGCCAAAGGTAAGCCGGTTGTTCAGCAGGCGCAGATCGAGGCCAATATCCGTCTGGACAGATGTTTCCCAGGTAAGGTTCGGATTCGCGAGGCCATCCGGTACGGAGCCATAGTCCAGCGTATTGTCATCGACATGGAACTGATAGTTTTTGTCATTGTAGGAAATGGAGGTGGAATACGGATAGCCGGAGAGTACGGCGATATTACCGTTGATACCCCAGGAGGCCCGGATCTTCAGGAAGCTCAGGATGTCCCGGCTGATGTTGTCCTTGATGAAATGCTCGTTAGAGACAGTCCAGCCCGCGGACACCGAAGGGAAGTAGCCCCAGCGATTCTTGGTGGAGAGTTTGGAAGAGTCGAAGGCATCGGCACGGAAATTGGCCTGGAGGCTGTACCGGTTGTCGTAGGTGTACATCAGGCGGCCGAAATAGGAAATCTGCGTCGCATTGTCTGGCTGACCGCCGCTGATACCCTTCTTTCCGGAACCATTGTCCTGAGAAAGATAACGGAAGTTGTCGGCATAACCCTTCAGAGGATCTTCACCATCCAGCGAAGCCCCTACTCTGCGGCTGTCGTTGAAAGTGTAAGACATACCGGCCATGGCACCGATGGCATGCTTGCGAGCCAGGGTCACATTGTAGTTGGCAAAATTTTCCCACTGGTAGTAGTACCCCTGCGAAGAAGTGGCCGAAATGCTATACGTCTCGCTATGGTGCTTGGGATTCACGTAGTACGGCTCGGAATAGTCGTTGCTGTAAGATTGGTTAATCCGGTAACCCAGACGGGATGTAAAAACAAAGCCCTTGAAAGGGGTCAGGTTTGCGAACACAGTACCGCGGATACGCCACCCCTCGTTCTTGCCGTTGGCCCGGGCAATGTTGATAAGCGGGTTCATACCGTCACCCTCCAGAATTCCGGAAGTGGAATACCACTGCCCTTTCTCGTTGGTGTAGAAATTATAGTCATGATGTACACCGTTCTGGTCCAGGTAACCGTCCGTGTAAGCCTTGTTCATATTGAAAGGCATTTCGTCCGGCGAGTTGAAGTAAACGGGCGTGAGCGGATCTATAATCAAGGCTCCGAGCAGTGTTCCGCCATATTCCTGAGGGCTTCCGATGTCGGCCTTTTCATAGCGCTCAATGGAAGTGTTGGTCCCTACCTGGAACCAGGATTTGATCTTATAGTCGGCATTGATCTGGGCAGTCAGGCGCTTGTAGTAATCCTTGTCGCCACGGGCCATACCGTTCTCGTCCACATAGTTCAGGGACAGGAAATAGGAGCCGCGGTCGTTGCCGCCCTGGGCGCCCAGGGTGTGGCTGTGGGTGATGCCCTGCCCATACAGGACATCCGCCCAGTTGGTGTCGGTCACGCCGTCCCAGACTCCGCTGGAAAGAAGCTGTTCCCGGGTACGCTGGCCCGCCTGTGTCTGGAAGTCGATAAACTCTTCGGCATTCAGCACCTCGGCGCGGTGACCGAGCGATGTAACGGAGAGCTTGTAATTGTAGAAGATGTTCCCGTCCTTCCCCTTGGCGGCGGAGCCGCTCTTGGTGGTAATCAAGATAACGCCGTTACCGGCCTGCGCGCCATAGATGGCGGCCGATGCGGCATCTTTCAGGACCTCCATGGACTCGATCATGGAAGGGTCCAGATACTGGATATTGTCCACCTTGAGGCCATCCACAATCAGGAGCGGACCCAGGCCCGAACCAGAGTTGGAAGAGATACCGCGGACACGGATGTGAGCCTCGTCACCAGGCGCACCGGAATTGGTGTACACCTGCACGCCGGCGGCTTTTCCCTGGAGGGCGGCGGCAGCGTCGAAAGTGGACCGGTTGGCTAGTTCCGACTCACGGACCGAGGCCACGGAGCCGGTGAGGTCGCTCTTGCGCTGTACGCCGTAACCGATAACCACCGTTTCCTCAATCAGTTCCGCGTCTTCCTGCAGGACAATGTTGAAGGTGGTCTGGTTGCCTACGGCAAAAGTCTGGGACACATAACCCATACTTTCTACCGTAAGATTGGCCCCGGCGGGCACAGTGAGGGAGAAGGCGCCGGTAGCGTCGGTCATGGTGGCGATGCGGTCGTTTCCGACGACCATCACCACGGCTCCGATTACAGGCTGATTGCCTTCGTCGAGCACCGTACCTTTTACCGTACGGTTCTGGGCATTGGCAACAAGGCCGCCCAGCAAAGTGAAGAGTATGACAAGGATACCCGACACTTTAAGCAAATGTCTGTACATTTGGAAATAATTTTAGTGATTATGGTTAATAATAGTTAGGTTTAACAATTCCAAGGATTGTTTATAAAGTCTCAGGTTACAATCGCAAACATACTTTAAAAAATTTATTTACTTTTTCAATCATCGGTCAAAGGTTTTAAAATATAATTCACAGCCTCACACATTCTGGCAGCAGCCCTGCACATTCCGGCCAAAATGGACTTTTCCGGCCTAATATGTGCTATATTATAGTATTTATCGGCACTTTTTTGTATCTTTGCAGTTTGAACCGATAATAATAATTTTTAAAAGATATGATTTCCCTTCTTCTTCAGTCCGACACGCTGGGAGCCGCCCTCCAGGAGGCCGCAAGCGCCGTGGAAACCGCCGCCCCCGCCGTGCAGCAGCCCACCCAGATGAACGAGAGCCTTTTCTCCATGTTCACCATGGGCGGCCCGCTAATGTGGGTCCTGCTTGCCCTGAGCATCCTCGCCGTTTACATCATCGGCCGCAAATGGTGGATGATAGACCATGCCTCCAAGATAGACCCCAATTTCATGAACGACATCCGCGACTACATGAATGACGGCAAAACCAAGAGCGCAGTCACCCTGTGCCGCAAGTTCGACAACCCGGTGGCCCGCATGATCGAGACCGGCATCCACCGCATGGGCCGTCCCATGTCAGATATCCAAAGCGCCATCGAGAATATCGGCAACGTGGAAGTGGCCCGCCTGGAGAAGGGACTCCCCATCCTGGCCACCATCGCCGGCGGCGCTCCCATGATCGGATTCCTGGGCACCGTGATGGGTATGGTGCAGGCCTTCTTCAACATGTCCAAGGCCGGCAACAACATAGACATCACCCTCCTCAGCGACGGTATCTACACCGCCATGCTCACCACCGTGGGCGGCCTCATCGTGGGCATCATCGCCTACTTCGGCTACAACTGGCTCACCTCCAAGGTTTCCAACCTGGTGTACAAGATGGAAAGCTCCACCCTGGAATTCATCGACATCGTCCTCAACGAACCCGGCGAAGAATAGTCTTATGGCACTCAAGCGAAACACCAAGGTGGACCCGACGTTCTCGGTATCCAGCATGACGGATATCGTGTTCCTGCTGCTGATCTTCTTCCTGGTCACCTCCACGCTCATCAATCCCAACGCCCTGAAGCTCCTGCTGCCCAAATCCACGGGCCAGGTGAATGCCAAGGCCACGGTGAGCGTGAGCATCAAGGACTGGGGCAATGACACCTACACCTACCACGTGAACGGAGAAAAGGATCCCGTGAGCTATGAGCAGTTGGAGGATGAACTCATCGGCCTCCTTTCCCAGGAAGAGGATCCCACCTTCTCCATCTTCAGCGACCAGAGCGTCCCTGTGGGAGAAGTAGTCCAGATTATGAACATTGCCAAACGGAATCACTACAAGGTAATCCTGGCAACACAACCCGAATAAGTATGCAGCCCTACCAGCGCAGCAGGCTAGACAGAGAAAAGAAATCCAACGTGACCGGAATTGTGGTTACGTTGGTTTTCCACGCTTTGCTGGCGGTAGTGCTCCTTACCAGCGGTCTCACCTACCTGGATCCTCCGCCGCCGGAGCGCACTTCGCTCCTGATAGAATTCGAGGTGGAGCAGGAACAGGTCAAGCCGGTACCCACCCGTACGGGCCGGCAGCCCCAGGCAGAGGCCGTGGACAAGACCAAAGCCGTGGAGCTGGTGCAAAAGGCCGAATCTCCCTATGTGAACGACAGGCCCAACACCACCCCGGAAACCGTGCCGGACACCCACGGAGACGTGGAGGTTCCCGCCCCGGAACCGGAAGAGCCCAAACTGGACCCCAGGGCCTCGTTCCCCGGAATGGCCAAAAAAGAGGATAATGCCACCACACCGCACAGCGGACAGGAGGCAGTTCCTACGTTCAAGGCCGGCCAGCCGGACGGAAACACCCCGGAAGGCAAGACGGAAGGCACCGCCAACGCCCACGTTAAGGGCCGCAGCGTGCTGGGATCCCTTCCCAAACCCACCTACAACGCCCAGGTAGAAGGCATCGTGGTAGTTCAAGTAAAAGTAGACCAGTATGGCACCGTGACGGAAGCCATCCCGGGTGCAGAAGGCACCACGGTAACGGATAAAACCCTGTGGAATGCCGCCCGCAGCGCCGCACTCAAGGCACACTTCAACCAGAGTGCAAACGCTCCGGCCCTGCAAACCGGAACTATTACATATATCTTCAAACTTAAGTAACCGACGTGAGTCGACATTAGTAGTGTATTTATGGAAGACAACAAAAAAGGTACGAGAAAACGCATCGTACGCCGGCCCTCTGAAGGCCACGCAGAAAAAGTAGATTACAGCACCAGCCGCAGCTTTGACTCGGAAGACCGGCCCCGCCGCGCCTTTGGCAGCAGCCGTCCCCACAGCGACCGCCCCCACAGTGACCGTCCCCGCAGCGACCGTCCCCGCACGGAGAGGAGCTTCGGAGACAAACCCGCCTTCGGAGAGCGTCCCCGCCGCAGCGGCTATGGCAAGCCGTCCTTCGGCTCCAAGCCCGGCTACGGCAACAAGCCCGGTGCCCGCAAACCCTTTGCCAAGCGCAGCCAGGCCGATGAGGGCATGAAGGCTATGCTTTCCCGCAAGCCCCAGGTGAACGGCCGCTACAGCGACGACGACACCGCCCCCACCGAAATCCAGGAGGTAGTGCGCCTCAACAAGTTCATCGCCAATTCCGGCGTTTTCTCCCGCCGCGAGGCCGATACCCTCATCCAGAGCGGTGTGGTCACCGTAAACGGAGAAGTGGTTACG
>ODAI012061973.1_pt1 | contig 22012 bp, 15 predicted proteins | sample 1539321 | NCBI WGS metagenome assembly ODAI01 (sample SAMN02144231, study PRJEB22623) | gut metagenome | biome: sheep rumen | host: Ovis aries | place: New Zealand | reverse complement strand
TCTGGAAAAAGATCTTGTAGAAAAATATAACGGTGTAACTGCGGAAGGACTTGTAGAGAGTGCTCTTGATAAGATTGGAATAATCGAGGAACTCGGATACGACAATATGGTCGTAAGTATCAAGTCATCAAATGTTATGCTTTGTGTAAAGGCACATGAACTTCTTGCTGAGAGATGCAGATATCCTTTGCATGTCGGCATCACTGAAGCTGGAACTTTGTGGGGCGGAAATATCAAGTCATCGGTTGGACTTGGAATTATCCTTAATAAGGGAATCGGAGATACGATAAGAGTATCTCTTTCGGGTAACCCTGTTGAAGAGATCAAGACTGCAAAAGCAATCCTTAGGACTCTTGGCATAAGAGAGGGCGGAATAGAAGTTATTTCATGCCCTACATGCGGAAGAACCAAGATAGATCTTATCTCACTTGCAAATCAGACAGAGACGCTCGTTCAGAACTATCCTGATCTTAATATCAAGGTTGCTGTTATGGGATGTCCCGTAAACGGCCCCGGCGAAGCCAAGGAAGCCGATATAGGAATTGCCGGCGGCATAGGAGAAGGACTCCTTATTAAAAAGGGCGAGATCATTAAGAAAGTTAAAGAAGATGAGCTTCTTGCCGTTCTTAAAGAGGAGCTTGATAACTGGAAATAAGCTTTTTCAGGGATCGGACGTGCTGTAGAAAGAAGTTTTGGGGAACCGGAGTATTCCGTGTGAGGGAGTAGATGTCAAAAAGTTTTTTTGAGGTTTTTCCTACGCTTAAGCTTGATGCAAAGACTAAAGAGATCATGGAACAGACTGTGGTTGAAAAAGTCTCTACAACAAGAAAGCAGGATTTTATAAGAATATATATATCAAGCAACAATCTTATTGATAAGGCGGATGTTATAAAGGCTGAGACGGGGATAAAAAAGCAGTTTTTTGGAAATCAGGATCTTACGGTCAAGATTTACGAGAAATTTTCCCTCTCGGCGCAATATACGCCCAAGAATCTTATTGATATATACAAAGATAGTATTGAGCTTGAACTAAAGGACTATGACCATATGGAGTATAGTCTTTTTCGTTCTGCGCAGTTTCTTTATCCTGAGGACGGCAATATCGTAATTCAGCTTGAGGACAGCGTTGTCGGGCAGAAAAAAGCGCCGGATCTCGTCAGGGTTCTTTCAAAGATAATTAATGAAAGGTGCGGCCTTACCGCATCGATAACTCCGGAATTTATTGAGGTTGTAAAAAATACAGAGGAGCCCGATTATTCCGCAGAGTCGGCTAAGATGGCCAAAAAGCTTGAGGACGCCGAACAGAGGTCGGAAGAAAAGAAAAAGCAGAAGGAAGAACAGGAAGCTGCAAAGACAGCAGCTGCGGAGAAGAAAACTGCTCCGGAGAAACCTGCCGGAAAATCCTTTGGAAAAGAAGGCGGCGCTTCAAAAGGAAAATGGGGCGGAAAAAGAGATTTTGGCGGAAGCTTCAAGAGGTCGGATAATCCTGATGTTATATTCGGAAGGGACTTTGACGATGAGACTATGAAGCTCTCGGATCTCGTCGGAGAGCTCGGAGAAGTCTGCGTTCACGGCAAAGTAATTCTTTTTGATAAGAGAGATATCAGGAATGAAAAGAGTATTCTTATCTTTGACATAACTGACTTTACGGATTCGATTACGGTAAAGATGTTCGTAAGGACCGAGGATGTTCCCGAGATAACCAAGGATATCAAGATGGGTGCGTTCCTCAAGATTAAGGGTATTGCTGCGGTTGATAAGTTCGATCATGAGCTTTCCATTCAGTCGGTTGCCGGAGTTAAGAAAATCCCTGACTTTACAAGTAAGCGTGTCGACAGAGCGGATGTAAAGCGAGTTGAGCTTCACTGCCATACCAAGATGAGCGATATGGACGGTGTTTCTGAAGTTAAGGACATTGTAAAGCAGGCTTATAAATGGGGTATGCCCGGAATTGCCATCACAGATCACGGCGTTGTGCAGGCACTCACCGATGCTAATCACGTCTGGGAAGATCTTTATTCTGCGGAAAAGAAAAGAAGAAAAGAAGCAGGAGAGCCTCCCATTGAGAGGCAGGATTTTTTTAAACTGATACTGGGTGTGGAGGCTTATGTTGTCGACGACCTTAAGGAAATAGTTGTAAATGACAAGGGACAGCCTATCGAAGATACGACCTTTGTTGTATTTGATATTGAGACGACAGGTTTTTCGCCTATTAAGAATAAGATAATCGAGATCGGTGCCGTTAAGGTAAGAAACGGAGAGATACTTGAGAGATTTTCCGAGTTCATAAATCCTGAGGTTCCGATTCCGTACAGGATCACCAAACTTACAAGTATCACGGATGATATGGTTATTGATGCGCCGACAAGGGAGGTTATAATACCGCGTTTTGTTGAGTTTTGTAAGGATGCGGTTCTTGTCGGACACAATGTCGGATTTGATATCAGTTTCATAAATCAGAACTGTAAAGAGCTTGGTATTGATGTTGACTATACGACAGTTGATACGCTGTGGCTTTCAAGATACTTTTTCCCGCTTCAGGCAAAGCATACGCTTGATGCGGTCGCAAAGACGCTGGGAGTTGTTCTTGAGCACCATCACAGGGCGGTTGATGATGCCGAGTGTACTGCGCTTATATTTAATAAATTCGTGCCTATGCTAAAAGAGCAGAAGGCTGAGACGCTTACGGATGTAAATATACTCGGAAAGCCCACAAAAGAGATGATAAGGCATCTTCGCCCGAATCACTGCATTATTTTGGCAAAGAATACTCTTGGAAGGGTTAATCTGTATACTCTTGTAAGTGAGTCTCATGTTGATTATTTCAGGAGATTTCCTCTTGTTCCAAAGAGTGAACTTATAAAGCACAGGGAAGGACTTATTGTCGGAAGTGCCTGCTGTGCGGGTGAACTCTACGGAGCAGTTGTTGAGGGAAGGCCGCCCGAAGAGATAGCAAGGCTTGTTGATTTCTATGATTATCTCGAGATTCAGCCTGTTGCGAACAACCGCTTTATGATCGACTCCGAGAGATATGAAGATATAAACAGCGAAGATGATATCAAGAATATAAATAAAGAGATAGTTAGGCTCGGAGAGCAGTTTAATAAGCCTGTTGTTGCCACTTGCGATGCGCACTTTTTAAATCCCGAGGATGAGATATACAGGACTATCATCATGGCCGGAAAGGGAATGAATGATGAGGAAGAATCACCTCTTTTCCTCAGAACGACCGATGAGATGATGGCTGAGTTTGATTATCTTGGCGGTGATAAGGCAAAAGAGATCGTAATAGACAACACTAGGATGATCCTTGATATGTGTGACAGCATATCGCCCGTAAGGCCCGATAAGTGTGCGCCTGTAATTGAGAACAGTGATGAGATTCTTACCAAGATCTGTTATGACAAGGCACATGAGATATACGGTGAAGATCTTCCCGAGATAGTTCAGGAGCGACTTGAAAGAGAACTTAATTCAATTATCAAGAACGGTTTCGCGGTTATGTATATTATTGCTCAGAAGCTGGTTTGGAAGTCTAATGAGGACGGATACCTCGTTGGATCGCGTGGATCTGTAGGATCTTCTTTCGTTGCCTTTACTTCGGGAATTACGGAAGTTAATTCGCTTAGCCCGCATTATGTGTGTCCTAAGTGCAAATACAGCGATTTTGATTCGGAAGATGTACTTAAATACGGCGGTAATTCCGGATGTGACATGCCTGATAAGAGGTGCCCGAAGTGCGGAGCTCTTTTGTACAAGGACGGATTTGATATCCCGTTTGAGACATTCCTTGGATTTAAGGGAGACAAGGAGCCTGATATCGACCTTAACTTCTCGGGTGAGTATCAGTCCAAGGCTCATAAATATACCGAGGTTATTTTCGGCTACGGACAGACGTTCAGAGCAGGAACTATCGCGTCTCTTGCCGATAAGACAGCTTACGGTTTCGTAAAGAAATATTATGATGGCATCGGTTCGAGTAAAAGAAAATGTGAGATAAACAGAATAGTTCAGGGATGTACGGGTATCAGAAGAGGTACCGGTCAGCATCCCGGTGGAATCATAGTTTTGCCGGTGGGAGAGGATATCAATTCATTCTGTCCTGTGCAGCACCCTGCAAACGATATGACAACCGCGACGATCACGACACATTACGACTATCACTCGATTGATCACAACCTGCTTAAGCTCGATATTCTGGGACACGACGATCCTACGATGATAAGATTTTTGCAGGACTGTACGGGACTCGATCCCAAGCTCGTTCCATTGGATGATAAAAACGTAATGAGCCTGTTTATGAATACGACTGCGCTCGGTGTTACGCCTGAGCAGCTGGGCGGAACGAAGCTCGGATGCCTTGGACTTCCCGAGTTTGGTACAGACTTTGCCATGCAGATGGTTATCGACGCCAAGCCTACATCATTGTCTCACCTTATAAGGATTTCGGGACTTTCACACGGTACGGACGTTTGGCTTGGCAATGCCCAGACTCTTATTCAGGAGGGTAAGGCTACGATCGATACCTGTATCTGTTGTCGAGACGATATCATGATCTATCTCATTCAGAAGGGTATGGATAAGTCTCTTTCCTTCAAGACCATGGAGTCAGTGCGTAAAGGAAAAGGACTTAAGCCGGAGATGGAAGAAGCCATGATCGCTGCGGGAGTGCCCGATTGGTATATTTGGTCCTGTAAAAAGATCAAGTACATGTTCCCTAAGGCTCATGCGGCCGCTTATGTTATGATGGCTTGGAGAATCGCGTATTTCAAGGTTTATGTTCCGCAGGCATTCTATGCTGCGTGGTTCAGTATAAGAGCGAAAGCCTTTAACTACGAGCATATGTGCCAGGGAGAGAATCACCTTCATGCCGTTATGAATGATTACAAAAACAGGAAGGATGAGCTTTCAAATGCCCAGCAGGCTGAGTACGGCGATATGAGACTTGTTGAGGAGATGTATGAGAGAGGAATTGAGTTCCTTCCCATCGACATATTTAAGGCTAAGTCCAGAGAGTTTCAGGTTATTGGAGATAAGATCATGCCTGCGCTTAACAGCATAGACGGAATGGGTGAAAAAGCCGCTGACCAGATTGTCGAAGCGGCCAAAGACGGTCCGTTCCTCTCAAAGGATGATTTCAAGCAGCGAACTAAGTGCCCTCAGGCAGTTATCGACAAGATGGCTGACATGGGGCTCCTCGGAGATATACCGGATTCTAACCAGATCAGTATCTTTGATCTAATGAAAGGATAGAAAAAAGCTCGAAAATGCTGACTTCTATGAGCAACGTCGAAAGGAAGCATTTTCGGGCTTTTTGAAATTAATAAAATCCGCGCACAGCCGAACATCAGCAGATACAGCTGTATGCCGTCAGCCTGGCGCCGGTGCAAACTACACAAACATTTCACAGTTCAAATGCCTGCACCTATGTATAATATGCTTTGGGTTAGGTAATGGGCAACGAAAGGACAATCAATGAAGAAAAAAATATTTGCGTTAGCTGCGCTGGCATTTCTGCTTGCAGGATGTGCCAAGTCATCGAACGGGGATGCGCAGTCTACAGCTGCGATGGAAAGCGGATCTGAAGCTGATTCGGCATCCGAAGCCCAAAGCGAGGTTGTGGAAAACGCTTTGACAAATGAAGAACTGGCTGAATTTGCTCAGTTGTTCTGGACTTGTGAATATAGCGGTTTTTTAGATGACGGATTTAACAGCCCCAAGGATATTGAGTGGGAAGATGTTTTTCAAAACGGTGCAGGAATAAATGTAGAAAATATAAGTGAGGACGAGAAAGAAGCCTATCTGGAGGCAACACATCAAGATTGTCTTTACGATATTGACACTTTTATAGTTATTAGAAAGACTGATATGATGAATTTCACGAAAAAACATGCAGGATATGAGTATGCTCCCGATAAAGATGATCTGGATACATGGGGAGACGATTATAATCATTGGATCTATCTGGAGAAGTATGATTCATATTATTTTATGAATGTATGTTGGAAGGAACTAAAATACTGCAGTTGTGTTTCAGGAGAAAAAGAAGGAAACGTATATACTATCAGATTCAAGATGGCTACAGATGATCATTATGGAAAAGACGCCGACAGAGTTTTGAAATTCACTAAAGAAAATGATGAACTTGTAATGATATCAAATGAGATTCAGTGGGACGATCTTTGCGTCAAAGACAAAACATTCGATGCGAATTTGACACAGTTTGACAGTCCTCTGCGTTTTTATACATATAATGTTGATCCTGAAGAGACGGAATTAGAAATCGTAAAAGATGGGAAATATCTTACAACCATTCGGTATTATGTCAAAGCATCTGATGATGCACAATATCCGGTAATTATTGACGATATAGGCTTTTTTGATTTTAACGCAGACGGCTATCAGGATATTGCTGTTTTGTGTATTTCATATTGCGGAAAAAAGATTATTTTGCATGAATATGATTATGAATCAAATGGTTTCTGTGGAATTGCAGAGCTGGATGAAGAAAATGTACCTGAGCTAAAAGGCAATCTAACAATAGCAGGAGCAAAAAAATATCTTCTTGGTGACAATGAAAACGGAGTGTATAACAACTATAAAGAGGTATATGCTCAAATGGCAAAGATCTATCATATGGCAGATGACGGTTATAAGTTTGATCTTGCATATACTGATGATGACGATATTCCTGAACTTGTATTCGGACGGCCCGGATATTGGGTGTCGCTTTTTGCATATGAAGACGGCCATATTCACAGGCTTATTGATGGTTGGGCATATGGAGCAGGCGCTAATTCCGGATATTACTATGCCGAAAGAAAAAATGTTTTCATCAATGATAATTCCGATTATAACGTTCATTACACTTCATTTATGTCAAAGCGCGATAAAGGTGAGATTGCGACGGATTATTATATAAAATATATCTATTTCAAAGATCTTGACGGTGACGGAAATCCCTCTGAAGAAGAACTTGCTGCGTCCGATGGAGATGATTGCTGTGTCGAATATCATAACAATACTGACAAGAAAATGTCCGAAAAAGAAATTGAAAAAATAACCACAAAATACAGCAAGTATGATTACAAAGAGCTGTGCGGTGATATGGATTATGAGACGCTGCTTGCAGAACTCAGTAAATAAGCAGAAAACAGGCACCATCCACAATTCAGGGATGGTGCCTGAAATTATTTGTCTTCATTTTGGGTGATGCTATCAAAAATCTTTTGAATTTCATCTTTTGGAAGATCCGGAATTGAAGCAATGATTGTATCTAAAGAAACTCCGTTTTTTATAAGATTGATTGCTGTTTGACGGTTGGCTTCATTTTTTCCTTCAAGCAGACCTTTGTTTATTGCATCATCAAGTAAGTAATTCATTGTAGTACCTCCTTTTGGAAAGCGTTCTCGTAATATTTCAAAATGGTTATTACCTGTTAAGACAGATATTATTTTTAGTAGTGGATCAGGAAACTCGATTTGTTCATTATAATCAGCTGTGTCGGTAATCCCACTCATGTATTTGGCAAGTATTTTAAAATCGCTATGAAACAAAGTGTTGATTTCGTTATTGGTCATGTGAGAGATATCAAATACATTGATATGATAATCACTTACATATTTATCAAGACATTTTGGAATGTCTAATCTTTCTTTGAGATTTCTGGGAGCATTCCATGCCTCTTTTCCATAGTATAACACAATAGTTATAACCGGATATCGCTTGGATTGATTTTTTTCCAGAAGCTGGCTTCTGTATGATGCTCCGTCATAACCGATCACGCGTAAGACCATGTCTTTATCTATTGTGGTCTGATTTTCAATTCCTATTATGGAAAATATGACATTTTCTTTTGACCATCGTTTTACAATATCACGTTCTTGTTCGTGTAACTTGCCGTCATCAGCTTTATACTGTGATTTATGTGGGAGGTCGATTAGTTCGTCCTCTTTGATGGTTTGATTTCCTCCAAATAATGTTCCGTTTACAATGTCTGCGAAGATTTTATTGATTTCTTCAAAATGCTTTTCTGCAATATCTTTCTTTCCCATATGCACCTTTCAATTGTATAGATTTGGCGATAAGCCATGAATTCAGCAAAGAATGGTTGTTGAAAAACCTGCTGACTTAGATAGGATATCATATAAATCTTAAGAAATACCTACGAAAAATCTTAAGATTTCTTGTAGATTGTGATGTTATACAGCATCAATCGTTTTCACCATGATAGAGGATGATGTGTTCAAGAGAAAACCGCTTTCCATGCGGCTTTTTCCATATATATACAGCGCAAAAAGGGCAGTGACGGCTACTTTTTTAAAATTTTTTGAAAAAAATTTAAAAAAGTGCTTGCATTATTTCAAACTATGAGATAATATAAACAAGTCGCCGCGATACAGCGGTTGACACAAAGCTACTAAGCCTCGTTGGTCAAGCGGTTAAGACGCTGCCCTCTCACGGCAGAATCAGCGGTTCGATTCCGCTACGAGGTACGCAAGACTGTTTTTAACAGCCCAACCCGAGATCAAGTCCTTTGTGACTTGATTTTTTCTTTGAAGTAGCTGTTTACAAACAGCGCGACGCAAGTTATAATGTAGTTGATTTTTGAAGTGGACTTTCGCGAGTCCACTTTTTGCATGTTTCGGATTTTTTCATGATTTCATTGACGGCTAAGAAGCGAAATATGAAATGTCTAAATTTAAGGAGATTAAATGTCCAGAAAAGAAGATATTGAAAAGAAAACAGAGGCGCTGCTTACTCCGATAGCAGAGAAGTGCGGTGTCAGGATTTATGATGTCGAGTATGTGAAGGAAGCCGGTGAGTGGTATCTTAGAGCATACATTGACAAGGACGGCGGCGTTAATATAAATGATTGCGTTGATGTAAATCACGCTTTATCAGATGCTTTGGATGTGGATGATTTCATTGAAGATGCATATACATTGGAGGTCAGCAGTCCGGGACTGGGAAGGCAGCTTAAGAAGGACAGGCATTTTGAGAACAGTCTGGGCAAGGAAGTTGAACTCAAGCTCTATAAGGCAATTGACGGAGTTAAAGAGTTTGCCGGTACACTTAAGAGCTACGATAGCACTTCGGTTACCGTAACTATAAATGACAAAGACGAAACTTTTTTGAGAAAAGAAATATCAGTTATTAAGCTTGCTCTGGATTTTTGATCCGGGCGCAAAAGAAGGAGACTACGATGAGTAAAGAATTAATGGATGCCCTTGACCTTTTGGAGAAGGAGAAGAACATCAGCAAGGATTCTCTGTTTGATGCTATTGAGAATTCTCTTGTCACAGCCTGCAAGAATAATTTCGGAAAGGCTGAGAACATCAGGGTAGAAGTTGACAGAGAGAACTGTGATTTCAAGTGCTATGCTGAGAAAACAGTTGTTGAGACTGCTGACGATGTAATGGATCCCATGCTTGAAATCTCACTCGACGATGCCAAGAAAATCAGCAAGAAGAGCAAAGTCGATGATATTGTCAATGTGCCACTCAATTCCAAAGAGTTCGGTCGTATTGCCACTCAGAATGCCAAGAACGTAATTCTTCAGAAGATTCGTGAGGAAGAGCGCGGTGCCATATATAACGAGTATTACAAGAAAGAGCATGATATTGTTACCGGTGTTATTCAGAGATATGTCGGCAAGAATATCAGCATCAACCTCGGTCGTGCAGATGCCATTCTCAATGAGAACGAGCAGGTTGAGAGTGAAGCTAAGTCAGGTTTCTATAAGCCTACATCAAGAATCAGACTTTATGTCCTTGAAGTTAAGAATGGTTCAAAAGGCCCCAGAATCCTTGTTTCAAGAACTCATCCCGATCTTGTAAAGAGACTTTTCGAGCAGGAAGTTGCTGAGATTCAGGACGGAACGGTTGAGATCAAGAGTATTGCAAGAGAAGCAGGAAGCCGTACAAAGATCGCTGTTTTCTCAAACAACCCGAATGTTGATGCGGTCGGTGCTTGCGTAGGTGTGAACGGAGCAAGAGTTAACCTTATCGTAGATGAGCTTAACGGAGAGAAGATTGATGTTATCAATTGGGACGAGAACCCGGGCAACCTCATTCAGAACGCTCTTTCACCTGCAAAGATTGTTGCGGTATTTGCAGATCCCGATGAAAAGAGTGCGAAGGTAGTTGTTCCCGATTATCAGCTTTCACTTGCAATCGGTAAAGAAGGTCAGAATGCAAGACTTGCAGCAAGACTTACTGGTTATAAGATTGATATAAAGAGTGAGACACAGGCTAAGGATGCTCCCGGATTCCGTATGGAAGATTATCTTGATGATGAAGATGATTACGAAGAGGATGAATTTGAGGAAGCTGCAATCGAGGAAGTCGATGAAGTAGAAGCTGAAGATGCTGATGCAGAAACAGAATTTGAAGAAGCTGAAGAACTCGAAGAAGCAGAAGATGCTGAGATTGAAGTAGAAGAGGACACTGACGCAGAGGAATAAGATGCAGAAGAAAATTCCAACAAGAAAGTGTGTAGGCTGCGGAGAGATGCGTGACAAGAAGGAAATGATCAGGGTAATCAAAACTCCGGAGGGAGAGATTTGCCTTGACGTCACGGGCAGAGCGAACGGAAGAGGCGCATATATTTGTAACAGTGCCGAATGTCTAAAAAAAGCAGTTAAAAACAGGGGACTTGAGAAATCTTTGAAGGCTCAGATTCCCGGAGACATACTTGAGCAGATGAATAAGGAGCTCGGAGAGTAAATTGGATAACAAAAAGATTTATTCTTTGCTTGGCCTCAGTACAAGGGCCGGGAAATTAAAGAGCGGAGAGTTTTCGGTATTGGATGCGATCCGCAGCGGCAAAGCGTATGCCGTGATAGTGAGTGAAGATGCTTCCGACAATACGAAGAAGCAGTTCAAAGATAAATGTAATTATTATAATGTGCCTATTGCTTTTTTTGGAGACATGGAGAGCCTCGGGCATGCAGTTGGTAAAGGAGTTCGAACAAGCCTTGTCATCACTGACAAAGGGCTGGCGCAATCGCTTTTAAAGAACTTACTACAAGAAGATTAGTTGGAGGAAATGTGAATGGCAAAAATTAAGATATCTGAACTTGCAACAGAGCTTGGGTGCGAAGGAAAAGCGCTGCTTAGCTTTTTGCAGGAAAAGGGAATAGAGGCGAAGCGTTCGAACAGCTCGATTGATGACAATGAGGCAGAGATTGCAAGAAAGCATTTTGGTAAAAAAAGTGCAAATGATGCATCTAAGGAAGCTAAGCCTGCTAAGACAGAAGCACCTGCAAAGGGAGCTTTCAATCAGAATGCTCAGGGTGATGCACCTAAAAAGAAGAAAAAGATCATAATGGTTACAAATGCAGGAAATTCCAAGATGGGCGGCTATCAGAACCAGAATAACAATAATGCGGGAAATAATCAGAGACGCGACAACAGAAATTCCGGCAATCAGAACAACAGAAGAGGAACTTTTGCTCAGTCTCAGAATGTTTATCATCCCATTAAGCCTTTGACTGCGCCTTCTCAGCTTGAGAGCTACGGAAACGGATCTGTAATTTCAAAGTCACCTGTTCAGAACAATGCTCCTGCCAAGAAGGAAGCACCTGTTAAGCAGGAAAATCAGCAGGTTAAGTCTAAGGAGACTGTTGCAGAGAACAAGCAGCAGACAAAGGCTCCCGTTAATAAGGAGAGAAATAACGACAGATCTGCAGAGAGAAATCAGGCTCCTCAGCAGAATAACAACAGAAACGAAAATAGGAACGACAACAGAAACGGAAACGACAGAAGAGACAACAGAAACGGAAACGGCGGCGACAGAAGAGACAACAGACAGCCTCGCCAGGGTGGAGACAGAAATTCATTCCAGAACAGAAACGGTGGCCAGGGCGGCGGATTCCGCAGAGACAACAACAACGGCGGAAACGGCCAGAATGGTAAGTTCCAGGGCAAGGGTGACAATAAATTCGGCGGCAACAAGTTCGATAAGGGCGCAAGAGGCGGATTTGCCGATGCTCCTCAGAAGGAAAGCTCAGGTCGCAGAGACGATGAGAGAAGAAGAATCGGTCAGGAGAAGGATAAGAGAAACAAGAAGGATCTTGCTTACGAGCAGGAAGAGATGATACCGAGAAGTAAGAGAGTCGGCAGATTCATCAAGCCTGAAGTTAAGAAGGTTGAGGAACCCGAAGAGCAGATCAAGGTTATCTCTATTCCTGAGAAGGTTTCTATCAAGGAACTTGCCGAGAAGATGAAGATGCAGCCTTCTGTCATCATCAAGAAGCTCTTTATGGCAGGTCAGATTTCTACCGTAAATACAGAGCTTACTTATGAAGAAGCTGAGAATATAGCTATCGAATATGACATTATCTGTGAGAAGGAGATTCCCGTTGATATCATCGAGGAACTTCTTAAAGAAGATGAAGATGCGGAAGAGACACTTAAGAAGAGACCTCCCGTTGTCTGCGTAATGGGTCACGTCGATCACGGTAAGACTTCACTTCTTGACGCTATTCGTAAGACAAGCGTTACAGACAGAGAGGCAGGCGGTATTACACAGAGAATCGGTGCGTATACCGTATCTGTCAATGACCAGAAGATCACTTTCCTTGATACTCCCGGTCACGAAGCTTTCACTGCAATGCGTATGAGAGGTGCTACATCAACAGATATCGCAGTTCTCGTAGTTGCCGCAGATGACGGCGTAATGCCTCAGACAGTTGAAGCCATTAACCATGCAAAGGCAGCTGAAGTAGAGATTATCGTAGCTGTAAATAAGATAGATAAGCCTAATGCAAATATTGATAAGGTTAAGCAGGAAATGACCGAGTACGGCCTTATCTCTACAGATTGGGGCGGAACAACAGAGTTCGTACCTGTTTCTGCTAAGTCAGGAGAAGGAATCGAGGAACTTCTTGAGACAATCATTCTTACTGCAGATATCCTCGAGCTTAAGGCTAATCCCGACAGAGAAGCAAGAGGTCTCGTACTTGAGGCAAGACTTGATAAGGGTCGCGGACCTGTTGCCAACGTACTTGTACAGAAGGGTACACTTCATGTAGGCGACTTTATTTCAGCCGGTGCAAGCTCAGGTAAGGTTAGAGCAATGGTTGACGATAAGGGTAACAAGCTCAAGGAAGCACTTCCTTCACAGCCTGTTGAGATCCTTGGTCTTTCAGATGTTCCGAATGCGGGAGAAGTATTCCTCGGACATGAGACAGATAAGCAGGCTAAGCAGTATGCAAATACATACCTTCAGCAGCACAAGAAAGATCTTATTGAAGAGACCAAAGCCAAGATGTCACTTGACGATCTGTATTCAAAGATTGAGGAAGGCAGACTTCAGGAACTTAATATCATCATCAAGGCTGACGTTCAGGGTAGCGTAGAGGCACTTAAGCAGAGTCTTCTTAAACTTTCCAATGAGGAAGTTGTTGTTAAGGTTATTCACGGCGGTGTAGGTGCGATCAATGAGTCTGACGTAACACTTGCTGCAGCTTCAAGCGCCATCATCATCGGTTTTGACGTTCGTCCAGATGCAACAGCTAAGAGCATGGCAGAGCATGAAGGTGTAGAGATCAAGCTTTATAAGGTTATCTATCAGGCAATCGAAGAAATCGAATTTGCCATGAAGGGTATGCTTGCTCCTATCTTCGAAGAGAGAGTAACCGGACACGCAGAGGTAAGACAGATATTTAAGGCTTCTAAAGTCGGAAATATCGCCGGTTCCTTTGTTAAGGACGGTATCATCAAGAAGAACTGCAAGGTTCGTATTACAAGAGAAGGCGAGCAGATCTTCGAAGGAGATCTTGCATCTCTCAAGAGATTTAAGGATGATGTCAAGGAAGTTAAAGAAGGTTTCGAGTGCGGTCTTGTATTTGACGGCTTTGATCAGATTCACGAAGGCGATCTTGTAGAAGCATATGAGATGGTTGAAGTGCCCAGAACATAATCGTGAGCAGAACTTCCTGTGACGATCGAAAGGGATAAGATGCGAAAGAACAGCAATAAAAATAAAAGAATTAACGGCGAGGTTATGAAAGTTATATCTGAGGCTATCAGATATAGCAAGGACCCCAGGATCAGCCCCATGACATCCGTAATGGATGTCGAGGTCGCTCCGGACCTTAAGACTTGTAAGGTTTGGGTTACCGTAATGGGAAATGACGAGGACAGGGAGAGAACCGAAGCCGGACTTAAGAGTGCGGCGGGATATATCAGAAGCACACTTGCAAAAGAGCTGAATATGAGATATACCCCCGAACTTCGCTTTATCATGGATGATTCCATAGAGTATGCAATCAATATGTCCAAGAAAATTGATGAAGTAACTGCAAAGGATAATGAAGCAAAGATTGCTCGTGGAGAGGATATTGATGAGGATTGATGATTATTTGACCGGTGTCTGTACGGTCGGAATAAGCGGACATGTAAGACCTGACGGAGATTGTGTTGGGGCATGTATGAGTATGTATCTTTACCTCAAAAAGAATTATCCAAATATTAAGGCAGATGTTTTTCTTGAGAAGATACCTCAGGAACTTACATTTATCAAGGATTCCGAAAAGATCAATAATGATTTTGTTTCGGATGTACAAAACTATGATCTGTTTATTGTTCTGGACTGCGGAAAAGAGCGCACAGGCGGAGCTGAGAAGTTTTTTGAAAATGCCAAAAAGACAATAAACATAGATCATCATGTGAGTAATTCGGGAACAGGTGATGCAAATTATGTTGTTCCTACGGCCAGCTCTGCATGCGAGCTTGTGTATGATGTTATAGACAAAGAACGCATAGATGCTGAGATTGCCAAGACAATATATACCGGAATGGTTACAGATACGGGTGTGTTCAAATATTCAAACACATCTCCGAAAACAATGGAGATTGCTGCAAGGCTTATCTCGTACGGTTTTGATTTCGGAAGTCTTATAGATCATGTTTTTTATGAAAAGACTTATCTTCAGAACCAGATACTCGGAAGAGCTCTTTTGGAGAGCATAAGGCTTCTTGACGGCAGATGTATCGTTTCGGTTATTTCGAAGCAGACAATGGAGTTCTATGGTGCGGTATCAAGCGATCTTGACGGGATAGTGAGCCAGATGCTGCTTACTATCGGAGTTGACTGCTCGATATTTGCATATGAGATTGCGCCTTTGGAATATAAGGTGAGCCTTAGAAGTAACGGTGCCGTCGATGTTGCAAAAGTCGCCGGGATATTTGGCGGCGGTGGCCATCAAAGAGCGGCGGGATGCAGTGTGAACGGAACTTACCATGACGTTATAAATAACATAATGAGATATGTTCAGCATCAACTTGAAGAGTGAAAATATTTTATAGTAAAAGAAAAAGGTACCCATAAAGATTGTTTTTAGGGGTACCTTTTTAAGAACACGGGAGAATATGAAAAGTACATACAACGGACTTATAAATATCTATAAAGAACCCGGATTTACGTCAAATGACGTGGTTGCCAAATTAAGAGGCATCCTAAAGCAAAAAAAGATAGGTCACACCGGAACGCTCGATCCTGATGCGGTCGGGGTTCTTGTTGTATGCCTCGGAACGGGAACGAAGCTTGTTGAGATGCTCACGGATCACGACAAGGAATATATAGCCGTATGCAGGCTCGGAGTTACAACGGATACGCAGGATATGTCCGGAAATATCATAGATACAAGTGATGTAAAAGTTACCAAAGAACAGGTACATGAAGCGGTAAAAGCTTTTGTGGGCGATTACGATCAGATTCCTCCCATGTATTCCGCTATAAAAAAGGACGGAAGAAAGCTCTACGAGCTTGCAAGGGAAGGTATTGAAGTTGAGAGAAAGCCAAGAAAAGTGCATATTTCTGCAATATCGGTTCTTGATGATTCGCATATTGAGTCTGAAGGCCTTTTTACAATAGAAGTTAAGTGCAGCAAGGGAACGTATATCAGGACACTTTGCCACGATATCGGACTTAGACTCGGTTGTGGTGCGGCAATGCAGCACCTTACAAGAACAAGAGTCGGAGCATTTACTCTGGATACGGCAGTTACGCTTTCACAGGTTGAGAATATGAGAGATGCAGGCACTCTTACAGAGATTATCAAGTCGCCTGAATATATTTTCAGAGACCTTGATAAGATACATGTGAAAAACGCTGTCAGAACGCTTTTAGAGAACGGAAACAGTTTCAGAAGGAATAATATCATAAATGAAGATCCGGAAGGCGTAAACGACAAAGAATACGAAAATGAGATGTTCTCTGAAGGTAATAAGTTCAGAGTTTATTCAGAAGATGATGTTTTTTTTGGAATCTACACTTACAGTGCAAAGACGGCAATGTTTAACGTAGATAAATTCTTTTTTGAAAAATAATCAGAACGGATATTGGGTCAAAATGAAGATAATAACCGAACTTTATAAATTGAATATCCGCGAGAAAACTGCGGTTGCGATAGGAAAGTTTGACGGAATACATGTCGGGCACAAGGAGCTTCTTTCCAAGATTCTTGAAAAGAAAAAGGAAGGGCTCAAGGCAACTGTGTTCACGTTCGATCCTTCACCGGAGGAATTCTTTTTGGGGCATCCGGTGACGCAGCTTTTTACGAAGGAAGAAAAGCTCAAGGCATTTAAAGACCTTGGCGTTGATATTCTTGTGATGTTTCCGCTGAATGATGAAACTGCGGCGACCGATACCGAGGAATTTGTAAGAAGGATCCTTGTAGATGAACTTAATGCAGGCTTTATCGCGGCGGGAAGTGATGTTTCTTTTGGTGACAAGGGAAAAGGCGACAGCGCGCTGCTTGAAAAGCTTGAAAAAGAGCTGTCATACGAACTTTGCATTATTGATAAGGTGAAGATCGACGGAGAAGAGGTAAGCTCCACGAGAGTCAGAAATGCTATCTCGGATGGGGATATTGTACTTTCAAAAAGGCTTCTCGGTGCGGATTATTCGATATCCGGAATCGTGGAACACGGAAATCATCTCGGACACACGATAGGCGTGCCCACTGTGAATATTCTTCCGCCTTCGATGAAACTCCTTCCTCCATACGGTGTATATTCCAGTACGGTCAGAATCGGGGACAGCGAGTTTAAGGGAATGACAAATATAGGGCGAAAGCCTACAGTTTCGGACAAAGAAAAAGTCGGTGTCGAGACGTACATATATGATTTTGACAGCGATGTATACGGCGAGTATATAGAAGTTGTGCTCCACAGCTTCGTAAGACCCGAGATGAAGTTTGAAAGTATGGAGCAGCTGAAATTGCAGATTCAGCAGGATATAAAAAATGCAGTGAGGAGTTTTTAAGTGAGTATATTAAATGTCGAACATCTCACACATGGTTTTGGAGACAGGGCCATATTTGACGATGTTTCTTTCAGATTGTTAAAAGGTGAGCACATCGGACTTGTCGGAGCAAACGGCGAAGGAAAGTCCACCTTTATGAATATTATTATCGGAAAACTTATGCCTGATGCGGGTAAGATCGAGTGGGCCAAGAATGTAAAGGTAGGTTACCTCGATCAGCATGCCGTATTGAAGCAGGGAATGACTATACGTGACGTTCTCGCTTCCGCATATGAGCCGCTTTATGAGATGGAGCGCAGAATGAATGAGATCTGCGATGCAATGGCTGAAGCAGATGAAAAGACACTTGAAGATTACATGGAAGAGCTCGGAACGATTCAGGATCTTCTTACCAACCATGATTTTTATCTTATTGATTCGAAGATAGAAGAGGTTTCAAGGGCTTTGGGCTTCCTTGATCTTGGCCTTGACAGGGATGTAACCGAGCTTTCGGGAGGACAGAGAACCAAGATACTTCTTGGTAAGCTCCTTCTTGAAAAGCCTGATATCTTGCTTCTCGACGAGCCTACAAACTATCTCGATGCGGAGCATATCGTATGGCTTACAAGATATCTTCAGGACTACGAAAATGCTTTTATACTTATATCGCATGACATACCGTTCCTTAACAGCGTGGTGAACATAATTTACCACATGGACGGCCAGACACATTCTCTTGACAGATACGTCGGCGACTACGATAAGTTTATGGAAGTATATGAGATGAAAAAAGCTCAAAGAGAAGCCGCATATAACAGGCAACAGCAGGAAATTGCGGATCTTAAGGATTTTGTTGCAAGAAACAAGGCAAGGGTCGCTACCAGAAATATGGCTATGGCAAGGCAAAAGAAACTTGATAACATGGACATAATCGAAATGGTGAAGGAAAAGCCAAAGCCTGAGTTTAATTTCAAGGTGGCAAGGACACCCGGCAAAGTTATATTTGAGACAAAAGACCTTGTGATAGGATATGACGATCCACTTTCATCACCTCTTAACATAACCATGGAGAGAGGCTCTAAGATTGTTCTTACGGGAGCAAACGGAATAGGAAAGACAACTCTTTTAAAGAGTATTCTCGGACTTATTCCTTCACTTGAAGGAACGGTGGAACTCGGAGAAAATGTCGAGATCGGTTATTTTGAGCAGGAGATGTCACCTGATATCGAGACTACATGTATGCAGGAAATCTGGAACGAATTTCCGGGATTTTCACAGTATGAAGTTCGCTCCGCGCTTGCAAAATGCGGACTTACGACCAAGCATATAGAGAGTAAGTGCAAGGTGCTTTCGGGAGGAGAGCAGGCCAAAGTAAGGCTCTGTAAACTTATAAACAGAGAATCAAACCTTCTTGTTCTCGACGAGCCTACAAACCATCTTGATGTCGATGCAAAGGATGAGCTTAAGAGAGCACTTTTGGAATACAAGGGAAGCATACTTATGGTGTGCCATGAACCTGATTTTTATGAAGGTCTTGCGACGGAGGTTCTTGATTGCTCGAAATGGACGACACGTCTGTGATCTTAAGCGGATCTACGCATGAATACGGGCATGATGGAAACGTTTTTGACAATACGCTAATGACTTTACATAAAAGAATATATATGCTAATATAACTTAGTTGCCTACTGATTATATGGTCGGTAACGGAACTACCTATACTCGGATATGGGATACTCCAACCCTTGTCTGTGTATCGGGCGGATTCAGAAAATATTATAAGGAGTGTAAAAAATGATCACAAAAGAGAAGAAAACAGAAGTTATCAACAAGTTTGCGAGAAAAGCCGGAGATACAGGTTCACCGGAAGTTCAGGTTGCAATTCTTACTGAGAGAATCCAGGAGCTCAACGCTCACCTTCAGAAGAACCCTAAGGATCACCACTCAAGAAGAGGTCTTCTTAAGATGGTTGGTCAGAGACGTAGCCTTCTCGGATACCTCAAGAAGAAGGATATCGAAGCTTATCGTAAGCTTATCGCAGATCTTGGTTTGAGAAAGTAATCTGTAGAAACAATAAGGCGGGATGAGGCTGATGCAAATCGGCTTATTCCGTCTTTATTAATGTTTTGTTCAAGTGATGGAATATGAACCGGGGCTTTCAAAGTTATAATATACATTTCGACGCATTCGAGATGCATATTATGACCTTGAAACCCACGTATCATATTCGGATTAATGTGAGTGAAGGAGATAAAAATGGTTAAGACTTACACAATGGATCTTGCCGGACGTACTCTTAAAGTAGAGATCGGCAAAGTAGGTAAACAGGCTAACGGATGTGCATTTATGCAGTATGGAGATACAACAGTTCTTTGTACGGCAACAGCATCTGCAAAGCCCAGAGAAGGAATTGATTTCTTCCCTTTGAGCGTTGAATACAGCGAGAAATTCTATGCAGTGGGCAAGTTCCCCGGCGGATATAACAAGAGAGAGGGTAAGCCTTCTGAGAATGCTATCCTTACAAGCCGTGTTATCGATCGCCCTATGCGTCCTCTTTTCCCTAAGGATTACAGAAATGACGTAACAATCGAGACTATGGTAATGGCGGTTGACAATCAGTGCAGACCTGAGCTTGTTGCTATGCTCGGTGCATCTGTATCTGTATCAATTTCAGATATTCCTTTCGACGGCCCTTGTGCTATGACACAGGTTGGTATGATTGATGGAGAGCTTATCATCAACCCCACACAGGAACAGTGGAACACTGGTGACCTTAAGCTTACGGTTGCATCTGTAGGACAGAAGGTTATCATGATCGAGGCAGGAGCTAATGAGATTCCTGAGGAGAAGATGAAGGAAGCTATCTACAAGGCTCATGATGTAAACCTTCAGATCATCGAATTCTTCAAGGGTATCGTTGCAGAGATCGGTAAGCCCAAGCACGAGTATACAAGCTGTGCTGTTCCCGAGGAACTCTTTGCAGCTATCAAAGAGGTTGTTCCTCCCGAGGAGATGGAGAAGGCTGTATTTACAGACGATAAGCAGACAAGAGAGAACAATATCGCAGAGATAACAGATAAGCTTACAGAGAAGTTTGCAGAGAACGAAGAGTGGCTTGCAATTCTTGGTGAGGCTATTTATCAGTATGAGAAGAAGACCGTTCGTAAGATGATCCTCAAAGATCACAAGAGACCCGATGGACGTGATATCAAGCAGATCAGACCTCTTGCAGCAGAAGTTGACCTCATCCCAAGAGTACACGGAAGTGCTATGTTCACTCGTGGACAGACACAGATCTGTGATGTTGTAACTCTTGCACCTCTTTCAGAGGCTCAGAAGGTTGAAGGTCTTGATGCATTTGCTGCAGACAAGAGATATGTACATCAGTACAACTTCCCTGCTTATTCAGTAGGTGAGACTAAGGTTTCAAGAGGACCCGGACGTAGAGAGATCGGACACGGTGCACTTGCAGAGAGAGCACTTCTTCCTGTCCTTCCAAGCGTTGAGGAGTTCCCTTATGCAATACGTGCAGTATCAGAGACATTTGAGTCAAACGGATCAACATCAATGGCTTCAACATGTGCATCCTGTATGTCACTTATGGCAGCAGGTGTTCCTATCAAGAAGATGGTTGCAGGTATTTCCTGTGGTCTTGTAACAGGAGATACAGATGACGATTTCGTAGTTCTTACAGATATCCAGGGTCTTGAGGACTTCTTCGGAGACATGGACTTCAAGGTAACAGGAACTAAGGACGGTATCACAGCTATTCAGATGGATATCAAGATCCACGGTCTTACAAAGCCTATCGTTGAGACAGCTATCGCTCAGTGTCGTGAGGCAAGATTATTCATAATGGATGAGTGCATGAGCAAGGCTATCGCTGCTCCTCGTCCTGAAGTATCACAGTATGCTCCTAAGATCGTTTCTCTCCAGATCGATCCTGAGAAGATTGGTGATGTTGTTGGCCAGAGAGGAAAGACAATCAACGAGATCATTGCAAGAACAGGCGTTAAGATTGATATCACAGACGATGGTAAGGTATCAGTTTGTGGTGAGGACAAGGCTATGATCGAGAAGGCTGTAGAGATGGTCAAGACTATCGTTACAGACTTCGAGAAAGGTCAGGTGTTCACAGGTAAGGTTGTAAGCATCAAGGAGTTCGGTGCATTCGTAGAGTTTGCTCCCGGCAAGGAAGGAATGGTTCACATCAGCAAGATCTCCAAGGAGAGGATCGAGCATGTTGAGGACGTTCTCACACTTGGTGACACAGTTAAGGTTGTATGCCTTGGCAAGGACAAGATGGGCAGGATCAGCTTCTCTATTAAAGACTGTGCCCAGTAATTTACTGTATTGACATAATACGGGGCTGCTGAAAACTATGTTTGTCTTCTTGGCACGCTTGCGCTGGTGATATCTGGCAACGGTACTAAGCACCTAAAGGACAGGTGCTAAGTACCGGCCGATATCAACCACCTGCGGCGACAAACATAGTTTTCGCAGCCCCTCGTTTTAGGTAATAAGGGACATAATAATGAGTAATTCTAAAGATGTAATTAACGAAATCAATAAAAGAAGAACATTTGCTATAATTTCTCACCCTGATGCCGGTAAGACTACTCTTACTGAGAAATTCCTTCTCTATGGTGGCGCTATCAACATGGCGGGATCAGTAAAAGGTAAGGCTACAGCAAGACATGCAGTTTCTGACTGGATGGAGATCGAGAAGCAGAGAGGTATTTCCGTAACCTCTTCAGTT
>ODAI011456465.1_pt1 | contig 22015 bp, 18 predicted proteins | sample 1539321 | NCBI WGS metagenome assembly ODAI01 (sample SAMN02144231, study PRJEB22623) | gut metagenome | biome: sheep rumen | host: Ovis aries | place: New Zealand | reverse complement strand
TTTAAGTGCTTCGCCCTTCCAATTGTTAACAATGTAGTTTCCACTCATCAAAATCGAAATTTTTGTCTCTTCTTGATCTACATCGTGGTATGTATTAGCAATCTCATATATGCAAATATCTTTAACGTTTCTTGCATAGTTATAATTTGCAACATTTAATAACGATGGAATAAGTGTCTGCCTTACTATACTCTTATCTTGACTAAGTGGTTTTAATAAAATAATTGGTTCTTTTCTATCGTATTGAAATTGAAGATCCATTTCTGGACTAATTAATGTATAAGTTCTAGTCTCATTTAATCCTAACGCTCTGAGTCTTTTACTAATGCTCTTTCTTAATCCAATATTACCTTTATATTCTCCCTTTTTATCATCTAATTTTGGAATATGCTCAACTATGTGATCAAATCCATAGAGTCTACCAATTTCTTCGATTAAGTCTTCTTTAATGCTGACATCGTTTCTTCGGTTTGGAATAGTTACTGTAAATTCTTCTCCTTTAATCTCATATGGAAATTGTAAGTTTGTTAAGGCTTTTTTAGCATCATCTAAAGTCATTTCTACCCCAAGTAGAGAATTAATGCTATTCAAAGTTACTTTAGCAACCTTTGGCGTTTTATCAGTTATATCGTGTTTTAGTGTACCTGATAAAACTTTAGCGTCAGCATATTGTTCCAGTAAATAACACGCTCTTTCTATAGCTTCCTCAGTATACTCATAATTTAGTCCATGTTCATATCTACGACTGGCTTCACTTTTTAAATCTAATCTGATAGACGTATAACGTACTTTTAATGGATCGAAAATTGCAGATTCTATAACGACATTTTTTGTGTTTTCGTCGATTCCACTATTTTCTCCACCCATTACACCTGCTACACAAACAGGTTTTTCTCCATCGGTAATCACTATGTCATCAGGTGTTAACTTTCTTTTTTGTTTATCCAATGTAACAATAGTTTCTCCTTTTTCAGCCATTCTAACCAGTATAGATTTACCAAGTTTGTCTGCATCGAAGAAGTGAAGTGGTTGACCATATTCTAGCATTATATAGTTAGATATATCTACTACATTATTAATAGGTCTCATACCACAGTTGATAAGTCTTTCTTTAATGAAATCAGGACTTTCTTTAATAACGACATCCACGACCTTTTTAGCATTATACATAGTACAGTTATCAGTGATAACGTCTAGTTCTAGTTCATCTTCGATGTTTCTATCTTTAACTGGATGTGTCTTTGTTTCAGGCATCTCAACTTTTTTACCCAATACAGCGGCAGTTTCGTATGCAAAACCTATGTGATTTGTACAATCTGCTTCTCTATTTGGATTTAAATCGAGATTATATATAGTATCATCCATACCTAAATATACATATGGATTAGCACCTATTAACGCTTCATCATTGAGTTTAGCAATTCCCTTTGCATAGTTTTCTTCGTTATCCTCTTCAAGCCCTAGTTCCATAAGTGCACAAAGCATTCCAGATGATTCTACACCGCGCATTACAGTTTTCTTAATTTCTCCAGCGGGAAGAACACATCCAACTTTGGCAACTATAACTTTCATATTCTTCTCTAGATTTTTAGCACCACATACAATTTGTAAAACTTCATCTCCAACGTCGACAGAACAGACGTTTAGATGATCAGAATCTGGATGTGGATGAAATTCTAATATTTGACCCACGACAAGATTTGGAAGCGAATATTCTTCAATTGTTGCAATGTTTACACCAGCATTAGTTATTTTATCAGCTAAAAGAGTTAAGTTTTCATCGCTAATATCGACATAATCGTTAAGCCAATTTGTACTAATTCTCATCATAATTACACGTCCTTTCTATCCGCATTTACTCTTAAATCATTTGTATAAAATGTCCTTACGTCCGTGATGCCATATCTAAGCATAGCAAGACGTTCTAAACCGAATCCAAATGCAAATCCACTCATTTTTTCACTATCATAGCCACAATTTTTTAAAACTTTTGGATGTACCATTCCAGCACCACCTACAGTAATCCATCCCGTTGATTTACATATCGCGCATCCTTCTCCATGGCAATTAAAACAGCTTACATCCATTTCCACACTTGGTTCAGTAAATGGATAATACGAACTTCTAAATCTCGTTTTAGCGTCTTCTCCAAATAGATGTTTGGCAATAATACTAAAACATCCCTTTAAATCTGCGAGTGATACTCCCTTATCTATTAATAATCCTTCCATTTGAGTAAATTGATGTGAATGAGATGCATCGTCATCATCTCGCCTATATGTTTTACCAGGACATATGATTCTAATCGGTCCTTTATCTTCATTAGCAAGCATTGTTCTAATCTGTACAGGACTAGTTTGACTTCTTAGAAGAATTTCATCTCCTTTGATGTAGAATGTGTCTTGAGCATCACGTGCAGGATGGCCTTTGGGTAAGTTTAATAGTTCAAAGTTATATAAATCCTTTTCTACCTCTGGACCTTCTACCACGTCATATCCCATGCTCATGAATAGTGATTCAATATCTTCAAGCATGCCCTCTAAAATATTTGGTGAGCCGTTTTTAATAACTGTACCAGGAAGTGTAACATCTATTGCCTCTTTTTCAAGTTTTTCATTGAGTTTCTTTTCTTCAATTTCTTTTTGTTTTGATGCAAAACTATCATTTGCAAAAGTTTTAAGATCATTTAAGAGTAGGCCAAAACTTTTTTTATCTTCTTTGGGTACATCTTTAATTTTATTTGATAAGAGAGTTATCTTTCCATTTTTACCTAAGTAATCAGATTTTAAGTTATTTAATTCTCCTTCTGTTTTAACGTCTTTTAATTTATCCTTTATTTCTTCTTTTAATCTTTCAATTTCTTCTTTCATTTATAATTATTCCTCCTTGTATATATTTCATTACTCTTACTTTCCAAATAAACTTTTTCAATAAAGCAGAAACCTAGTCTAGTTGTGTTTTCTTTTAATCCTATTATTTTTGGCAATGTCTTATCTTCTTCTGTTAATTCAGAAACAAAGCCACTTATATTATTTTTTTCAGGAATACTCTTAAAAGAAATACACTTATCGCATTTCATAACTCTATAAAACTGAATACTTCCGTCTTTATTTCTTTCTTCTAAAATATACGGTTCTATAAATTGATGTCTATGCTTTTCGACATCCGCCAACCATTGAGTTTCCATCTTTAATATTTTATTTAAATAATTATGACCACCGCCCAAAATATCATCCCTTCCAATAAAAAAATCTAGAAATTAAAGGGACGAAATATTTTCCGCGGTACCACCCAATTTCTAGATTTACTAGCTCTTTAATAGGTTAACGCCCTATAACGTTTTGCTCGTGCAAGTGAAATTCATAATATATACTGTTGCCCTTTTTTCACCATATAAGGACTCTCTAAAAACTAGTAATATATACTACTAATCTTGCATTCACTGCAAATACAAATGTATTTTAACACAGTTTTTTTTAAATATCAATGTCGTCTTTAATGGCATTTTCCAATTCACTACAGCGGTTCTCTACAGTGTACACCTTGCTTGAAAGTTTTTGATAAAAGTCCGTTAGAAAATTGATTTTACCATATTTATAATAATATTCACTAGGTTTAAATTCGTCAATCTTTGACTTTATAGATGCATCACAAGCACTTGCCGTTTTTAATAATGAGTACTTTTTGTTATAAGATAAATAATAGAATTCTCCATCTTTAAAACTTATATTTTCAATATCTGAACCTAAAAAATAATATGTATTACCTGTAATAGCTAGATACCTGGTTTCATTATCTGTATACAGTTTTAGCACTGTCGCATGGTTTTCATTACCCGTTTGATATTCTATCTTTTTTACTCCCTCGTACTTCATTTTGGCGTGCATGTTGTGTACATCATCAATTATTCTATCTATTTCAAATGAGTAGTTATCATTATCTTTTTTTACAAGCAAGTCTAAAGAAAATGATGAATCTTTAACTCTATACGATAGCGTAACTTCTTCTTGTCTAGTTTTTGACAAAAAATCTTTTAGGTTCTTTTCTAGATCAATTAAGTTAAAGCCCTCACCACTAGGATAAATCTCCTCTTGTGTATATGTATAATATGATTCGTCTAGTATCTCTTTAGATTTTTTATCTACGATTTTTATATAAACATTGAAAAGTACCACTATTACAATTAGTATAACTATTGGAACTATTCTTTTAATCGCCCTTATTTTTTTTCTTTTAGCCAATCTCTTTTTCTTCATATAAATTACCCCAATCATTAGAAATTATTCTATCACATTTTATTCATATGTAAAGGAAAAAACTACTAATATTAGTAGTTAAAATCTAGAGTAAAAGAATATGCCTTGAGCCGGAAATTTTATAACGTTTACTGGATTCAATAGGTTCGTTACCCAAGTATTATACGATACATAAGTACTTCCATACCATCCTTTTCCTATCATAAAATGCAAGTGTGGCCCTGTTGAGCATCTTTCATAACTGGCGGTTTTTTTACCTCCACCGACTGTACCAATTACTGTCTGATTTGTTACGGTATCTCCAACTTTAACATTAATGGTCAATAGATGCATGTATCCCGTAGTATACTTAACACCGTTAATGGTATGATAAATATATACTTGATTACCGCCACAAGAAGCTTTATTAATTATTTTACCAACCATGCCATTAGCAGCAGAATATACATTTGTTCCTTCGGCATTTCCACCGATATCGGTACCAGAATGGAACTTATATTTTTGTCCAGTTACAGGGTGTGTTCTATATCCAAAATGACTAGTAATTGTACCCTTGTTAAGGGGTTTTAAAAAACCAGTATCACCTTTTATTTTGACACAATCGTTAAAATTTTCGGTTTCCCCACAACCCAAATTGACATAGTAATTAATCAACTTTTGAGTTGATTCGATGTCAGATTGAGCATCGAGAGCCTCCTCTATGAATGTCGATAACTTATTACCTAAACTGTCTATAGCACTTTCCAAGTCTCCTATTTTTTTGTTGAGCTCAATTTCTCTATTAGCTAAATCTTTTTGAAGCGTTTCGTTTTCTATTATTTTCTGTTCATATGAAGTTACCAATCCATCATTATAATCAGCTATTTTCTCGCTGGCTTTCATCCTGACTATCAAATCGCTTATGCTTTTAGCGTTAAATATATATTCCAGGTAAGCTTTATCTTTTGATGAAATTTCGTGAACTTTTATAAGTTCATTTATCTTGTTTTTTGTCTTTTCAATTTCAATATTTAATGCCTGAATATCTTTTTTAGCTTGCTCAATTTTAGATTTATTAGTTTCTATTTCGTTCTGGGCATTCGATATGGCATTTTTACTGCTGTTTATTTCACTTTGAGTTCTCGATTTAGAATTATCTGCAGCAGCTTTTTTGGCTTTGTATGCAGCTAGTTCTGCTCTCAGTTCTTTAAGATTATTTGCGTTAGAGGCTGCATTTGTGACCATCGGAGTTATAGAAAGTAAAATTGTTAAAACCAATACTATCTTTTTCATATCTTCAAATACTTTCTAACTGCCTTATAGCTACCAAACATACCAACTATAGAACCGATTACTAATAAAGCTAAACTAACTTTAAAAACGAAGTTGTATGGTTCTATCATCGGTAATATTGGATTGAAGAAGATGCCTCCCAATTTATCATATAGGAATACATACGAATATATTGTTGCTAGTATTGGAATTATACTACCTATGGCACCTAAGAATAGACCTTCAAATATAAAAGGTAATTTTATAACTGTATTCGATGTACCAACAAGTCTCATTATATCTATTTCACTTCTTCTACTATATATAGTAATTTTTATAGTGTTACTTATCAAGAAAGCAGTAACAAATACAAGGGCAGCGACGGTTATAATCATCGCATTTTTAATCATGTTAAATACAGAAACTAATTCTTCTACTAATCCTTCTCCATAGTTAACTGCATCTACGCCTTCTAAATTTTTTATAGTTGCTGCTGTTTCACCTATATCATCAATGTTTTTAACAGTTATTAGGAAGTATGAATCCAAAGGGTTTTCGCCTTCTTGCCAGTCTTCAATAATTTTTTTATAAGTGTCGTTTTCTTCTTTCATCTCTTCCTTAACGGCATCTTTACTTATAAAACTTACAGATTCTATGTTAGGCAAGACTTTCAAGTTTTCCTCTATCTCTTTAATTTTAGTTTCCTCTGTTTCAGATTTGACGAAGGTAACAATCGTTAAATCTCCCTCGATTTTCTTTGTAATGTTATTTACGTTGCTACTAAAAGTGATGGCAACCGACACAATTATCAGTGTTATTACTATACAGGACAAAGAGGCAAGACTCAAACTTAAGTTTCTAAATACACTTTTAAATGCACTAGATATGCTTCTAAATAAAATTCTAAGCGGCTTCATCTAATTTATAACTTCCTTTCTCCCAATCTCCAATTAACATGCCATCCTTTAGTGCAATTACTCTCTTTTTCATCCTATTTACTATATCTTGATCGTGTGTTGCCATGATGATCGTCGTACCCAATTCTTTATTTATGGAATCAATAACATTCATGATTTCCTTTGATGTAGTTGCATCCAAATTACCAGTCGGTTCATCACAAACTAGAACTTTAGGTTTATTTACTATTGCTCTTGCAATGCAAACTCTTTGTTGTTCGCCACCAGATAGTTCATTTGGAAAACTTCTAAGTTTTTCTTTAAGTCCAACTCTAGTTAGAGCATCGATAACCCTAGGTTTAATATCAGCTTCTTTATATCCATAACTTTGAAGTACAAATGCTACATTTTCATAAACCGTAAGTTTTGGTAAAAGCTTATAATCTTGAAAAACTATTCCAATTTTTCTTCTCAACTTGTAAACACGATTATTCTTTAGCTTTGCAACATTGATTCCGCCGACAATTACTTGACCTTTTGTTGGTCTTTCTTCTCTATATAACAGTTTTATTAACGATGATTTACCACACGCGGTTTGTCCAATTATGAATACAAAGTCACCTTTCTTTATATTGATATTTACATCAGCGACTGCAGTAACACCATTTTTATATACTTTATAAACGTTTTTTAATTCTATAAAACTCATGATTTACACCTCGTATTATGATTATATCATACTTTCTTTATCATTATAAAGGTTACATTAAAAAGGTAATAACCTAAACCTGCTTCCCCCTGTTACCTCATAACATCTTTTAGCAATCAACGTTGCCTTAGGATCAAGATTTAATATGTTTCTTTTAAAGTTGTCATATTTTGCATTATGCACTATGACAAGAAAAGCATTTTTCTTCCTTCCAGCAAGGTCAGAATTAACTTTAAATTCTGTAACACCTAAATGAAAATTATTGGTAATATAGCTTGTAACATCTGCATTAGATAAAATGTATACCATTTTGTTATTGCTTATACTAAATAACACTATGTTAATTATCTTATTTGATACAAATATTATTATAAGTGAATACAATATTTGAATAGGACTGAATACAATATATCCTGTCAATAGTACTATTGAATTAATCACTGGACTTATCGCTGTAATGGGTTTTTTAGTAATATTAGATAGTATCTGTGAAATTATGTCAAAACCTCCTGTTGAAAAGCCTATTCTATATATTAATCCAAGTGATACTCCATAAAGAAGTGCTCCAAATAAAAATTTTAGTACTAAATCATCTATAACAATTATGTTTGAAAGTGGTGATGTTATCGTAACCATTATTGGATAGCATATACAACCTAGAATTTGTTTCAATGTACCCTTTTTTCCAAGAAAAATGAAACTGATTACAATTAACAACAAGTTCATAATATCTATCAATATCGTCGTACTAATACCAGTAATCTCCTTTAACACGATTGCTAGACCACTGGCACCACCTACAATGATATTATTTGGAACAAATATAGAATTATAGGCAATAGCTGCGCCAAATAAGCCGATAGCATAAAGAACAATCTTTACTATGTTCTTTTTTGTAATCGATGCTTTTATCATCTTCATAGTATTCACCATTATAATTTTAACCAAAATACAAAAAAAAGTAAATAGCAATCATCTATTTACCCGTTTTATTGTCACCCTTATTTTTTAATATAAAACTACTGGCAATTATTATAATACCCACTACAATTGCAACTATCATTATAATAATCGCAAGGAAAGAATTTTCGTTTTTTTCCTTTGAAACTTTTTTGGTAGTAGTCGATGTCGTTTTTTCTTTATACAATTCATCGAAAATATCGAACCTTTCACTGGCTTCATATTCTTTTCTGATCGCAGCACTTATTTCATCTGCATCGCTTTTAGCAAATCCATAAAAAGTTTCTTTACCGATTATAATGTAAGGCACTCCATTTGATTTATCGCCAAAGTAATTTGCTACTTTCTTCTTTAGGTTAGAATTATCAGGATTATCGTAAACTTCAAAAGATCTCAATTTAAAGAGTCTTCCATTTTCTATAGCGAACTCATTTAGATAATCTAGGAAATCGTGACAGTGAGTACAACCAGATCCTCTAAACAAGTATACTGTGACTTGCTCATCTGTCTCACTATAATTATCAAACAATACTTCTATTTGTTCTTCCTTTAAAGTATCCTTTAAATCTAATGCCCTAGTACTAGCAAAAACTGATACGGGTATTATGCACATCAAAACTAATAAATATTTTATAACTTTTTTCATATTTCCTCTTTTCTATTGTAAATTATTCTATCACATTTTTACTTTTTTTAATAGATAATTTAAAACAAAAGCGACTCATATGAGCCGCTTTATATTCATTCTGGTGGAGGATGTGGGATTCGAACCCGCGACCCCCTGCGTGCAGGGCAGGTGCTCTAGCCAGCTGAGCTAATCCCCCAGAGAACATGATTATCTTATCATAAAAATTCTCGATAATCAAGTGTTTTATTTCATATTTTCTATTTCGCCCATTATATTAGGAATTATCTGTTTTTTTCTACTTATTACACCATCTAGATAATGCCCCTGTTCGATATAGTCCAGATTATATGCAAGAGCAATTATTTGTTCAGAATTTGATGAGAATAGCACATATGAACCATTATTAATTATATCTGTCACAAATAAAGCCATTAACTTAAATCCCTTCATAGCTCTTGTCTTATTCAAAAAATCAATATATTCTTCTTTTTTTGATAAAATTTGTTCATAGTTCAAAGTTAATATTTGTCCTATTCCAAATCCTGTATCATTAACTTGAAATTCTTTATAATCGTAGAAAACTATTTCTTCGACACTTAGTCCTTCAAGACTGGAACCCTCTTTTAACATTTGCATTCCGTATTTTTTATAATCGACACCTGCGATTCCAGCAAGTTCATTTGCAACAGTTATATCCGTTTCTGTAGTAGTTGGACTTTTCAATATTAAGGTATCTGATAATAGACCGGATAGCATAATGCCAGCGATATTCTTAGGTATCTTTACATTGGCTTCTTTAAATAGGAAATATATGATGGTATTAGTACTTCCCACACTCATATTTCTAAACGAAACAGGAGTCGTCGTAGTCAAGTTTCCAAGAGCATGGTGGTCTATTACTTCGATGATATTTGCCTCATTTAATCCTGGTACACTTTGCTTAATGTCATTGTGATCAACTAAGATAACATTTTTCTTTTCGTATTGGTTAATATCCAATATTCGAAGAAGACCCTTACATGTATTTTTATTATCTATTATTGGATAATTTGTATGCTTAAATTTATTGTTTATCTCATAAAAATCTGTCAAATAATCATTTGGATTTAAAACTTGAGGTGATTCATTTCTTATTATTGTTTTAATATAGTTCGATAAACCTATTAGTTTCGAAACGTCGAATGATAAAAGTGGTGTTTTAATTATATTTATTCGGTTTTTCTTTGCTATACTTAGTTCTTTATGAGTCAATTCCTGATTACCAACTAAAACTATTAGTTTAGCGCTATTCATTAGACAATACTCTATTACATGGTGTCTATCACCGACGATGACTATCGTACTACTATCGATTGCAACATCAGATATAAAAAGCTCACTCGAATACGTTGCTGCAAATATCGTACCAAAAATTTCTTCATCATACTTTAAAACTTCTTTACCATTTAGTGTTCTTACAATATTATCAAATGAAGCATGTAATTTATCAAAATCTCCTTTTATTAGTGATGTAGCAATCTCTTTTAAAGAAACATATCCAACAAATTTATTTTTTGCTTTAACGACAGGTAGACCAGTAATTTGGTTATTTACCATGTAAGTATAAGCATCGTGAATAGATGCATTTTCGTTTATCATCAAATCCCTGTTATATTTAATATCTTTAATTTGTACTTTTACATCTTCTAAAAATGTCGGTTTATCTATTTTCCAATATTTTAAAACAAAAAGTGTTTCTTTATTTAATTCTCCAATTACATGAGGTTCAGTATTCATTCCTAATTTGTTTTTCAAGTAAGATAAAGCAATTGCAGATGTTACTGAGTCAGTATCAGGATTTTTATGTCCCACTATATATGTCGTCTTCACGTTATCACCCTTTTTATTATGAAACTATTATATCATTTTAAAAAGACAAAATAAATACTATCTTGTCTTTTAATAAGAATAATATACTCAATCTTCGCTCTTCAATTCAAATAGAATATCTCTTAATTCCACAGCCCGTTCAAAATCTAGATTTGCAGCAGCATGTCTCATTTCTTCTTCAACTTTGATCATGAGTTTCTTACGTTCATTTGGACTCATCTTCGGTTTATCTTCATCTTTTACTGAATTGCTAATTACTTCTCTTATATCCTTAATAATTGTAGTTGGAGTAATGCCGTGTTCTTTATTATATTTTTCTTGTATAGACCTACGTCTTTCTGTTTCCTTCATAGCAGTATCCATTGCTTCGCTGATATAATCAGCATACATTATTACGTGTCCATTAGCGTTTCTTGCTGCACGTCCCATCGTTTGTATTAGACTTCTCTCGCTACGTAAGAATCCCTGTTTATTCGCATCCATTATCGCTATAAGGGAAACTTCCGGTATATCGATACCTTCTCTTAAAAGGTTTATTCCAACTACTACATCATATTTTCCAGTTCTTAAATCGTGTATAATTTTCATTCTCTCCAGTGTCTTAACTTCGGTATGCAAGTAAGCAACTTTTATTCCAACACTCATCAAATAATTTGTAAGTTCCTCTGCCATCCTGATTGTAAGAGTCGTAACGAGTGTTCTTTCATTTCTCTCGATTCTCGTATTTATTTCTCCAATTAAGTCGTCAATTTGTCCTTCTGTAGGTTTTACTTCGAAGGTTGGATCGAGTAAACCGGTTGGTCTAATAATCTGTTCGGTGTATTGATTATTTACAAGTTCAAGCTCATAGTCACCAGGTGTTGCAGAAACATAAATTACATCGTTAATCTTTTTATCGAATTCTTCAAATTTCAATGGTCTATTATCTAATGCACTTGGTAGGCGGAATCCATACTCGACGAGTGTTGTTTTACGCATCCTATCCCCATTATACATACCGCGTACTTGTGGGACTGTAACGTGTGATTCATCGATTATTAAAAGAAAATCATCTGGAAAATAATCAATAAGCGTTGTAGGAGTTTCACCAGGACCACGAAGTGCTAAGTGCCTTGAATAATTCTCTATACCGTGACAAAAACCAGTTTCTTTTAACATTTCTATATCATACAAAGTTCTTTCTCTAAGTCTTTGCTCTTCAATTAATTTACCATTCTCTTTAAAATATGCTAAGCGCTCTTTTAATTCTTCCTCAATTCTTTCAATAGACTTAACTAACTTTTCAGGAGTAGTAACGAAGTGACTTGCAGGAGATATAGTACATGTTTTTTTATTCTGTATAATTGCACCAGTCAATACATCAAATGAATAAATTTTTTCTATCTCATCGCCAAAAAGTTCTATTCTTATACCAGAACTCTTCTCATTGGCTGGTATAACTTCTATGATATCTCCTCTAACTCTAAAAGTACCCCTATGAAAGTCGATATCGTTTCTTTCGTAAGTCATATCGATTAATCTCGTCAGTATATCATCTCTTCTAATCGTATCGCCAACTGTGAGTATTAGCATGTGATTTAAGTAATCCTCTACTTCACCTATGCCGTATATACAGGACACACTAGCGACAACAATAGTATTTTCATAATTGAGAAGTGAACTAGTTGCTCCATGACGAAGTTCATCTATTTCATCGTTTATACTGGAGTCTTTCTCTATATATGTATCACTAGATGGAACATATGCTTCTGGTTGATAATAATCATAATAAGATACAAAGTATTCGACATGGTCTTCAGGAAATAGTTCTTTAAACTCAGAATAAAGTTGCCCAGCGAGTGTTTTATTGTGCGCTAAAATTAGTGTAGGTTTATTAACTTTGGCAATTACATTTGCCATAGTAAACGTTTTACCAGTACCTGTTGCTCCTAATAGTACTTGTCTCTTTTTACCATTCTTAATTCCCTCAACTAATTCTTTTATTGCTTGGGGTTGATCTCCACTTGGTTCATATTTTGATACTAATTTAAACATTTCTACACTCCCTTGCCTTTATTTTGGTGGAATACCTTTATATTTACATTTTGGGTTTAGATTCTTTAAAATATTCTTCTAGCATTGATTTAAATTCGTCAAATGCTGAAATAATTTTTTGCATATTTTCTTTATCAGTATGTTATTCTATCACAGTTCATTGTTTAATACAAAAAATTTAATATTTTTTAATAAAACTACGTATTTCTTTCTATCGACTCATTCCATAAAAGCTTCAAATTCAATAGCACCATAAAATTCATTTTTTACATTGAAATTCATTGTTATTACAAATGAACTAGAAAATCTTGTAACTTTTAAATTCTTGACTGTCAAATCCAAGTCAGCCATTCCATCAATCATCATATAAGAATCTGTTATGTCACTTTCATCTATGTCTATGCTTTTATACATTTCTATTTCTAAATATTCATCTACCGGTTTTGTTATAACGAGATGTATAGGATACTCTTTATTATCTATTTTTCCAAAGACATTTATTTCTAAATATTTTTCAGAAGTAAAAACTCCATTATTTTTACTAACTTTATATGTTTTTATTTCAACTTCAGCTGTTGAATATTCGGTTTTATATGATTTGGCTACCGAATATTCAACATTTTTAATGATTAGTTCCATGCAAATCAGCTCCTACTTGGATAATTATATCATAACTGTCTATTATAATAAAAAATATTACATTACTACGCGCAAAGTTTTTTCCTCATTAATTGTGTATTCTTTTGCAATTTCTATAAAATCTTCAGGGCATGTCCCTTTTTTGCACTTACCACTATTGCTATCTTTAAAATACTCGTAAATAAACTTTTCTTCATTGTCACCACTTCTAAATATAAATTTGTTTGAATTCATTGGATGCATTTCTACTGTATAGTCTTCCGAGTAATAACTTACTAAGCCATTCGATATTAAACTTCTTATTTCAAATCTAGAACCGTCATCATATTTTTTTTCTAAAACTAGTTGACTATATCTTATATATTCATCTGTTAACTCTTTTCCGGTGTGAATTTCTTCTAAAGGTTCCATAGTTTCTGGATTATATTTTATTACTTCTGTAAAACCCATTCGCTTTAATTCTTGTTCTTTTATTTTTGCATTTTCGATGCTTAACTTCTTTTGTCTTAATTGTTCATCACTACTTTGTATATAGTCTGATATTGGTGTCATTCTTTTAGTGATAAATTTCGTGTTTTTCATCACACTTTTAATATTCAATTTTATATTATCTATTTTAAATTCCCCATCTATTTCATATGTAACTTCTAAATGCCAGTTTTCAATATTCTTTATTGATTGGTTAGTAAAATGCTCATTGTATCCATATGGCTCTAACAAATAACTGCTGAACAAGTTATTATCTCTAAGTATATGATTTTTATCATCTAAGACTTCCACGTATGTTATTTTAGTAATTGATTCATTTTTTATATCTAATTTACCATAGACATATATATTATCGATATTAGATTTGATAAATAATGCTTCACCATAGTAAAAGTTCTCGTTTTCTCCTGATATTGTGTAAACCTCAATTTTGTTGTAATTATTTATAAAATACAAGCCAAGAGTTAAAAATATAAATATAAATAATGCACTTATAATGCTGATGAGAACTAGACTTTTGTTTTTCTTTTTTTGACGTTTAAAATAACTCTCAATTCCACTATCTTTATTTTCTTTTATTCCATTTAATAGTTCATTGACAGTTATTCCAAGTATTCTTGTAAGCGGCACAATAAGTGATATATCTGGAAATGAAATACCTCTTTCCCACTTGCTTACGGATTTATAACTTACACCAAGGTGATCTCCTAATTCCTGTTGTGTCATATTTTTCTCTTTTCTCATACTAGAAATAAATTTTCCAATTTTTTCTTGATCCATATCTTTCCCTCTTTTCAAATCAAATATATCAAATATAATTAAATTGATATACCACCTATTAGTAGAATTGTAAAAATAAAAGTGTACTCTCGTACACTAATGATTTACTCTAATAAAAATTAACACTACTAAACCTACAACAAATAATATGACCAGTCCAATTACTATTAATTTAGTAATACCACTTTCATTGTGCTTGTCTTGGTTTGTATTATCCGAATAGAAAAACAATTCTTGATAGATTAGACTAATCGATTGAACTTTACCTTTACTATTATTATGATATCTAATTATAAGACCACTATCATTACCAATAGACTTATAATAATAATCTAAGTGATCATCATAAATGTTTTTTTTATAAAACCTATACCGATAGTTGATATTATCCTTTGTTTCATCATACAATACAGGAAATTGTGACCTAAATATTAGAGTTCCCATATGGTTTAATACTATTGGACATTTATAGTCATCATCAATGGATTCCCATGTTAAATCTGTATACTTAATGAAATAGTCTTCTCCTTCTTTATATATGCCGTTTGTATTTTCTCCTGCTTCATAGGATTCTTGAGAGAATCCTACTGCCTCGCTGATATTTATAATCTTATTTGTAATTTTTTGACTTTCGATAAATTCTTCAAATAATTTCTTCTCAGTTCTAGATAGTAATTTTGTACTTACATCCTTGTTCTGGTGATATTCGATGATTAGGGGGGAAATATGGTCGGCAATGTTTACTCTATCACTCTTGCACGCGGTTAAAATGAACGGAATAAAACATAATAGTAATATCTTATATATCTTCATATGATCTCCTTATTGTTCATATTCATTAGGCCTAGTTACATTTTTGCCTATTTTACTTGCTCCGATTTTCTTATAGTACTCCCCTAGAGTTGAAATACTCTCAGAACCTTTATAAGCTACAGCGAAGATAAATCCACACGATTTGTTTTCAACACATATATTAGCGTGATTATAATGATTGTTATATATTGTGTCTATAGTAAACCAACCGTTGTTGTTACTATTAGATGGGTCATAGAAAGAAATATAACCATCTATATCAATTGCACCCATAACTACATAATGGCCGGGAATTAACGTTATTATCGAGTACCCATTCTTTAAATATTCTTTTATAAGTCCGAAATATTTTTCCTTATCTTGAGAAGATTGAATACCACGATGTCTACCATGAGTAAATATTTCTTTTACTTCAATACCATAATCTTTGTTTATTTTTCCGGTCGAATCTTTTATTGTACCATCATAAATAGGACAAAACTGTGCGAATCCCGATGACTCATTGCTCGCACCTGCATATACGTTAGGTGAAAAGTCCTGTATAACTCCTTTTGGAGTTAAATTCGATCCAGTTAAACTATCGATAATCATAGATATACTCATGTATCCACATCCGCAGCCAGCTGCATTATAGGTATAATTTTTGCCTTTATATGTGTAATTTACTGCACCATATGGTCCCTTTGAACTTTGTGAATAATATTTTATTATTGCTCCTGTAAACGCTTTATTATGATTTAATATGGATACTCCGCTTTTAGATTCACCTAAGGTTAAGTCTATACCTGCATCTTCAAGTATTCGCTGTTCCTTAATTCTTTGCCTTTCTTTCCTGGCATCTTTTTCTGCTTCTACTATTTTTTCTGTCTCAATATCTATTAACTCCTGTACTTCTTCAAGATCTTGCTTATATTTTTCTACAAGTTCTTCATCATCTATATTACCCAGTAAAGCATAAATTTCATTGATATCGGTTTGGCTGAACTTTCCACCAGTTTTAATGGCATGAGAAACCGCCTCGATTTTCTCACTTATTTCAGCAATTCTAGCACTTTGGACATCCTTATTTGTAACGTGTAATAAGCACTCTAAGTTATTAGTACTATAATCTGTATCGACCGCCCTAAAAATGGCGCCGATAAAGTTTGGTATAAAAAACACGAGCACTGCTGCAAATAAACGATATTTAACTCTATCTAATGTGGTCTTATATTTTACTTCTCCACCAGTAACATCTTTGATAATATCGATAATAGTCGTTACTATTATGATGAGAGGAACGGCAATTTTTGCAATTAAGAGAACTCTATTGATAATAGTAAAAATTGATAGCACAAGTGAATCTGCACATGCTTCAGCGCCCATACGACTTCCTCCTTTATAATTCGTAATTATTATAACAAAAAAATATATGTTTTGTAAATGACATTAAAAAAGTCTATACATTATATATAGACTAATCTTTAATTTTATAAATAGTTCCTTCTCTCGTATCTATTAATTCAATTCCTTTTTTTAAAAGTTCTGCTCTTATGCTATCGGCTTCGCTAAAATTACGTTCTAGTTTAAACTTATTTCTCGCTTCTATTAAAGCGACTATTTCTTCATGTTGAGGATGTTTTATTTCCTCTTTTTTTATAGGAATTAGATTTAATCCTAATACTTTATCAAAACTTCTTATCAATTCTAATTTTGTTTTTCCATTCAAAGATGCATCCTTTAACAAATCATACATTACAGTAATTGCATTAGCAGTATTTAAATCGTTAGATAATTCGTTCATAAATCTTTCGTTATAGTCTTTAAATGCAGCGTCTTGGAATTCACCTTCTTCTTGAATCAAAGAGACTTTATTTAGTAATTTTTTATATATCTTATCTATTGAATCTAGGCCATCATACGTGAACTCTAACATCTTTTTATAATGACTCATTAAGCACATCAATCTATATGAAAGCGGATTATAACCTTTTTCAATTAATGTTGAGACTGTTATTATATTACCACTGGACTTACTCATCTTAGCATCTTTTAAATTTAAATGTTCGACATGAAACCAATAGTTACACCACTTGTGACCTAAATAACTTTCCGATTGAGCAATTTCATTTGTGTGATGTGGAAAAATGTTATCTACCCCACCACAGTGTATGTCCAGATTTTCTCCTAGGTATTTAATACTTATTCCACTACATTCGATATGCCATCCAGGATAACCAGTACCAAAAGGACTTTCCCATTTTAATTCTTGATCTTGAAATTTACTTTTAGTAAACCAAAGTACGAAATCACCTTGGTTTTTCTTTCCAGTATCTTCCTCAACACCTTCTCTTACACCAACTACTAGATCATCAATTTTATGGTTAGTCAATTTATAATAGTCGTCGAGTTTTGTTATGTCAAAATAGATATTACCATTCGATTGATAGGCATACCCTTTTATCAATAATTTTTCTATGATTGAAATATAAAAGTCTATATTTTCTGTTGCTTTACTTATGATTTCTGGCTTTTTAATATTTAGTTTGTCGCAATCATCAAAGAAGGCTTTTGTATAAAAGTCCGCAATATCTAATACTGTTTTATTTTCACGTATCGCGCTCGTAACCATCTTATCGTTACCAGAATCAGAATCACTAGTCAAATGTCCAACGTCGGTGATATTCATTGCCCTTATGACATTGTAACCTAAATATTTTAAAGTTTTTTCAAGTATATCTTCTGCAATATATGACCTCAAATTGCCGATGTGCGCATAATGATATACAGTTGGACCACAAGTATACATCTTTACATTTTCTTGTGAATTAGGAATAAATTCTTCTACCTTATGAGTTAGAGTATTATATAATTTCATGGCAGTACCTCCATCAATAATTTTACCATAAAAAGAAGTAGTTTCCTATACTTTACTAAAAACTTTATCGATTTTATACTTATTTAATTCCCTTTGCAAACCACGAAATCCATTTTTTTCAATCAAAGCCTTTTCTATAATATAATCATACTCACTCGAATTTATCTTGATGTTTTCAGTTTCTCTTTTTAGATATTTTTTAGCAGTTCTTTTATCGATGCTATCAAATACTATTATTTTGTCAATGTTATCGAGTAATTCACTACTCAATTCCCGGTGATTATATGTATTATTCCCAAATATTATATTTCCGCTACTGTTCAATGTTTCTGTCATTATAATAGTCGTATTATTAAAATATATTTTTTCACCCTTACTATTATGAATATAACTTTTTTCCATAATACTAGAAAAAACTTTTTGAACGCTAAATGAAGCTTTTTCTATGTTTTCTAAAAGAATAATCGAGTATGGTTTTTCTCTAATCTTATCTAAAAGTGCTCCATCATCGTAACCTATGTAGCCCTGATGAGTTCCTAACAATCTGGATAGTGCAGTGTCACTAGAAAATTCGCTCATATCTATTTGTAATAGATAATCCTTTCCAAATAAAGTGTTCGCAATACTTTTTGCAGTGTAGGATTTTCCAACTCCAACTGGTCCACTCAACAAAATTGTTAAGACTTTTGAATTATCGAATAGATATTTTCCTTTTAAAAGTTCAGTGATTTCATCAATCTGTCTATCTTGACCAATAATGTTTCTTTTAAGAGTCGAAGATAAAGTTAACAGTTGTCGATTAAAAACGTCTAAGACAGGTATATTAGCTTTATATTCTATTACTTTTAATATGTCCTCCTTAGTTATTTGTATTCTATCAGTTTTTTCAGTCAAATCTTTTATTTTAAGTTCTGTCTCTAATACTGATTTATATTTTTTTTGTAATAGAAGAGACTCTTTCTTTTTTTCAAGAACACTTAGCGCATTTTTTTTGTTTGGCCTAGTTGCTTGCACATGGGCGCATACAGAATCTAAAATATCGATAGACTTATCGGGATTAAAACGATTAAATATGTATTTATTACCATATTTAATTATGTCGTGTATATTCTCGTCTGTGATTATTACATTGTGATGTGATTCATATATATCTCTGATATTTTTTAAAATGTATTCTGTATCCTTGAGGTCAGGTTCTTCGACATTTACTATTTGAAATCTCCTATCTAGAGCCTTATCTTTGTGTATACTTAAATAGTATTCTCTATTTGTAGTTGCTCCTATTATTTTTACTTCACCCTTAGCTAAAAAAGGCTTTAATATGTTGGCAGCGTCGATTGCGCCTTCTGCTCCACCACAATTCATCAGCGTATGTATTTCATCTATAAAAAGAATTGTCTTTTTATCAGATACAACTTCTTCTATAATTTTAGTTAGCCTTTCTTCAAAATCTCCCCTATATTTTGTCCCTGATATTAATGAACCTGTATCCAATGAGATAATTTTATAGTCATTTAATATTTCCGGTACTTCTTTTTCACTAATAAGTCGAGCAAGTTCTTCTACAATTGAAGTTTTTCCAACACCTGCCTCTCCTAGTAGTAGGGGATTACATTTATTCTTTCTTAGCAATATTTCAATTATTTCTCCCAGTTCTTTTTCTCTTTTAAACACCTTTTCTTTGGTATTTACATTGATTACCTTACCTATTTGACAAACTAATAATTCCTCCTTACCGCCTATATTTTTTTCTTTTAATTCATCATATATTGAATCAATATCCAGTTCCATATTTAAAAGTATTCGTACTCCAACACCTTCACCTATATCTAAAACTGAAATTATTAGATCTTTCGTGGACAATTCTCTACTTTCTTCATTGGCAATTTCACTAGCGTGTAGAATTGTTCTTTTTAGTAGTGGAGTATAAAGGGCAATTTCGCTTTTTTTCTCTGCTCTACCAACTATTTTTACAAGACTATCTTTAAACTTTTGATATGTAAGTCCATATTTATTTAAAACTTTTGTAACATCTGCTTCACTTTTCAGAATAGCTAATATCATATGTTCTGTTCCAACATATGGATGATGTAGTGAAAACATTTCTCTTTCAGCTTGCTTTAGAATCCTTTGTATTTGTATATTATACATTATATCTTCCTCCAATATTTATTCTAAATTCACACCAGTAAAAAAATAGTCTTATTTTGTTAATTTAGAATAATATTAATTGAGGTGAATATATGAACGGAACATACTATCAAAATCCGACATTTCCAGGTGCAGGCAGCGACCTACCAGAGAGTACTAATTATACAAATAACATAGATAATATTCCGGAACCTGGAATAGATTATCTACCGATGGAACAAAGCTACATAGAGAACATTTTAAGGCTAAATAGAGGGGCAAGAGCAAAAGCATATGTTTCTTTTCCAGATTCTACGAGCTGGAGGGATAAAGTTTTCGATGGCACCATCGAACAAGCGGGACGAGATCACTTAATAATGAGTGTAAATGATGGAAGATGGTTTCTAATACCGATGATTTATTTAGACTATGTTGAATTTGAGGATAAAATCATTTATAGACCAGTTGAATTGCAACAAAAAAACTAACCTAATTTGGTTAGTTTTTAATAACAAAGTTTTTCCCCTTCTAGAGTCATTTTTGGCTCTATAAGTAGCATATCTGCTTTTCCGTTTTCAAGGACATAAACCACAACTTTACCGCCTACGCATACACTCTTCCTAATTAATATGGTCTTTTCGCCTATATATTTATTTTCAATATAATTAAAATAATTGTTATCTTGCATGTTAATCGTGATTAATATCTCTTCGCTGCCAGAATACGAAAAAGTTGAATTCTTTGATAGCTGTATATTTCGAGGTTCTAAATCATGGTCATATATTACATATTTATCACCATTAATAGCAAGAAAACCATAATCTTCACTATAGACGATATGATTAAAAGGAGAGGTGGTTTTATCTAAAGATGAATGATATAATCTAATATCCATATGTTCCTCATCAATTGCGAGGTAAATATTCTTATTATCATCAAAATACTGATATATATAATATTTCTTTTTAGTTTTTGTATCAATTATAAACTGTTTATCTGAATCAATATGCATCTCGTAGCGAAGTGTTGATTTATTAAAATTATTTCTAATCGAGTTTAATAAAGATATAATTATAGCTATACCCATTATAATTGCCATAATTAAGAAAATAGTAGCTATTATTCTTTTTTTCATATTTACATCACATCTTTTATTTTACAATAATCAATAAAGTCATTCAACAAAAAAAGAACACATAAGCGTTCTTTTTATTAACATAACTATTCAATGATTTCAGATACTGAACCAGCACCTACAGTTCTTCCACCTTCACGGATTGAGAACTTAGTACCTTTTTCAAGTGCTACTGGACTGATTAGTTCAACAGTCATTTCAACGTTATCGCCAGGCATAACCATTTCAACACCTTCTGGTAGATCGATTACACCAGTAACGTCTGTAGTTCTGAAATAGAATTGTGGTCTGTATTTTGCGAAGAATGGAGTATGACGTCCGCCTTCTTCTTTAGTTAATACATATACAGAAGCTTTGAATTTGTGATGAGGAGTAACTGAACCTGGTTTAGCTAGAACTTGTCCACGTTCAACATCTTCTCTTGCAATACCACGAAGTAGTACACCTGCGTTATCTCCAGCTTCAGCATAGTCTAAAGACTTTCTGAACATTTCGATACCAGTTGCAACTGTCTTCTTTGTATCTCTTAAACCAACGATTTCAACTTCATCATTTAATTTTAATTGTCC
>ODAI011785832.1_pt1 | contig 22018 bp, 24 predicted proteins | sample 1539321 | NCBI WGS metagenome assembly ODAI01 (sample SAMN02144231, study PRJEB22623) | gut metagenome | biome: sheep rumen | host: Ovis aries | place: New Zealand | reverse complement strand
TCTGGAAGATGGTAATAGCACGAGGAAACATTAAAAACGGAGTTGTAAGCTTTAATGATAGCAAGTACGCCGGGACGCTGACCTTTGAAGAGATGGGGCTGAGTACGGCTGAAATAGTAACCATCAATCGGAACTGTATAGACTTGAGATGGCTGACAGGAGCAGTCCTGAAGCGACAGGAGCAACATGACCTTTGGTGAAAAAATAAAATATCTACGGAAACAGATTCCCTTATCATGTGAAAATGCTGTAAGCTTGTTAGATATCCCCAAAAGCACACTATGGCGGTATGAGAAATCGGAGACTGTGCCGAAGGCAAAGAAAAAGTATGAAAGCTTTGCAGAACTGTTCGGCTGTACGGTAGAAGATCTTATGGACGATTCCGTAGAGATAAGGGTAGCTGACTTCAAGGACAGGATCAAGGGGCTGCGCGAAGCAAGGAAGCTTTCTGTGGAAGATGTTATAAATGCCACAGGAATCACGGTTTATGCAGATATGGAATCGGGGAAGCTTCTCCCGGATACGATAGATGAGTACAGGATTCTGGCAGAAACACTCGTATGCTCTGTTTCATATCTGGTAATTTATGATGAGCGTTTTGAAAAGTATATTGAGGAAAAGCCGGTAATTCAGCATCCTATAAGCCCGGAATTAGCCGAAAAGCGTGCTGAGATGTTAGAAACGGCATTCAGGCTCTTTACGGAGAGAAACATAGACTCAGTAAGCCTTGCCGATATAACGGATGCATGCGGACGCGGCAGGATCTCGCTATACAGATACTTTAATTCAAAGACTGCTCTTGTGATGGAGCTATCGGTAAAAAAGTGGACAGAGTTCCGGGAAGAGAATCAGAGAAGAAGACCGGATATTGAAAAGAATTCCGCAGCCGAGATATTTGAGTTCTATCTGGATTCTTTCCTTGAACTGTATCGAAACCATAAGGATCTGTTAAGGTTTAACCAGTTCTTTAACGTGTATATCAGGTCTGAGAAGATAGATGCTGATACCATGAAGCCATATCAGGAGATGATACGTGAATTCAGAAAACCGTTTCATCTGATATATGAAAAGGCAAAAGTAGATCATACGATAAAGATCGATGAGTCTGAAGATGAAATGTTCAGCACAACCCTTCATCTGATGTTAGCGGTGGTCACAAGATATGCTGTCGGACTTGTATATCAGCCCGAGAAGGATTACGATCCTGAGAAGGAGCTGTTGAAGCAGAAGAAGGCTCTGATGATAATGTATAATGCCCCATAAAGGCCGGAAGTAAAGCAGGTTAAGTAGATCTTGATATTTACCCCTTGATGAAATCCCTTATCAGGGGGTATTACTATTTTTATGAGAAAGACAATTGCTACATTTATAATCACACAGCTGATATTCGTACTTCTGTTAATGATATCAGGCTACGTTCCCAGAGAAGTTATCAGGCCACATATGGAAAGCTCTGCTGACCTTCTGTGCTCAAGGCCTGTTTTTTTTACGCTTGCCGATGAAATAGAAGGAAGCCGTGTGGACCGTTACGCAGACAGCATCCTGCTTAACATTGCTTTAAATCTTGACGGTTCCATTAAACAGTCAATGATGTGTTCATATTATAATGTTCCCACACAGAATGAAAATGAAAATCTGCGGGAAGGGATAGACAAAGCTCCTAATCAGCAGTATCTGCGTTACTGGCACGGAAGCGCGGCTTTCGTAAGACTGTTTCATGCCTTCGGAGATATCCGCGGGATGTATGTCGTGAATGGGATCATGATGGCTGCGCTGATCCTGATCCTGCTCATATTATTATGGAAGGAAAATTTTCAGGCAGCGGCGATTTCGTTATTATTGGCATTAATCATCGGAAGCATATGGATAGTGCCATTCAGTCTGGAATATACCTGGACAGTCCTGATCGCTCTTGCCTTCAGCATTATAGTGCTTATCAGGAAGGACAGAAGTGATCTGATCCAATTATTCATGCTGAGCGGGATGATTACGGCTTATCTGGATTTCCTTACCACGGAAACTCTAACTCTGCTGATGCCGCTGATGTTGTTAACTGCTGTAACAAAGCGTCCTGTTAATATAAGAAGGACTGTGAAGCTTTTTGTTTCATGGAGCCTTGGGTATGTACTTACATGGATAAGCAAATGGATCCTTGCAGCAATAGTTCTTCAACAGAACGTCCTTTCGCTCATTACAGAGCACGTTGGAGAGCGTGTAAGCGGAGACATAGGACTGTCAATGGGTAAGTACCTGTTGGGAGCAGTGATAAGGAACATAAGATGCCTGTTTCCGCTAGAGTACGGTGGAGCCGGGATATTCGGAGCTCTTGTCATCATAGTGGCTGTTGCTTACAGACTGTTCGTATACTTTAGCCCGGGTGCTGACAGGAGATATATGCTTATGATCCTTACACTCTCCCTGATCCCCTTTGCCAGATTTATAGTTCTACGCAATCACAGCTATCTTCACAGCTTTTTTACATTCCGTGCATTGATCGCGACAGTCTTTGGTATAGGGCTTATGATTGCGGAATTGACGGATAAGGGGAAATGAGCTGGTCTTTGTGATCAGCTCTTTTATAATATTGCATTTGTGTTTTCACATCTCCTTAGTGAGATGTCCCCCTTCAGCGTTCTTGTGTTCACTGGTTTTCCCTATTTGCTGAAGGGGGGCTTTATTTTCCACAAATCATCCATTTTCTATGGTATAATATCATCGGTTCGTCGAGGACCATATGACCATAGTTCCCCTTCGGTTTGCTCCTTTCGATAATGATAATACCAATACCAATACTTTGCAGCCAAAGGGGAGCGCCGTTAGGAGTCCTGCAATGAGAGAGCATAAAAGCCCTGAAAATCCAAAGGTAACAATCATCGAACCGGATCCGGGAATAGTCAAAGAAGCGCGGGAGATGGAAATGCATAAGCAGGAGTTATATGGTGAGCTTTTGGATCTGCGGCTTCAGGCTCCGTATATTGAAACACGCCTTGATGAATTGAATAATACCATAGTGGCTCTTCAGGACAGGAAAGAAGAGCTTGAAGCGGAGTTGGATAGTATTCAGGCTCGGATGGTTGAGTTGGAGCAGTTGTTGGGGAAGGGGCATATTTGAAAGGGAGCTGGGGCTCCTTTTTTTATGGATTAATCCTTGTCATGGATATAATCGTTTTTGTCGGGGATTTTTTGTGTAGAAAATTGTGATAGCATATTGTAAATGGTAATATGTTACAGTGATCAGAAGAAACGAGACGTCAATTTAAGCTTTTATCTACGTGTTATGAAATCATTTTCTGTGAATGGGGTACCCTCTTGATCTTTTGATGTTTCCGGTGCAGGTGTCTGTGACGGATCTGAATCGATGCTATCCGAAGGATGATCCTGGCTAAACAGAGGGCCTCGGAGAAAACGGGTGTCTTCCGCCATATCTGTGTACCACTTAAGTCGGGAGAGATCTTTATATTCATTCTTAAGCTCAATCATCTTTTTTTTGAGCGTTAGAGACTTCTGCATAATTGATTCGTAGTACTTGAGATTATTGGCCGTTTCCCCGGGTCTGATCCCGTAGGAGGCGAGCTCGTTTAACAGATCCCTGAGAGAGAAGAGTATTTTTTTATCCGCATCAGAATAACGGGCAGTCAACAGATCAAAGCTTCTGTCGGCTTCTTTATTCTGTTCTATATGGGTGTCAATCGTGTCCGGAGGGATAAGGCCTGTCTCCTGAAGCTGTTTACTTATTGCTTTTTCTTTAGCCTCATCCTTTGTTATTAGACCGGAAGGAATTACGTCCGTCTTACCATCTGCATAGTCGATTATGGCCTTAGCTTTACTAAGGGAGATATCCTCAAATTTGTACTTCAGGAAGAGTCCTTTTCGGTTTATCCTCTGATAGAGCATCCTTCGGAGCTCTGGGGTCATTGGCTGCAGCCTGGCTACGTTGTGGGCGATTTCTTTATCTGAAAAGGTGTGGATAAAGAGCTGATCAGGAATGATCCTTCGTTCTTTAAGATCGGCTTCCAGCTCCTGAGCTGCCTTTATCTTTTCGGCTATTTCTGATTGATACTCAAGGATCGGTTCCAGTTCACGTATTTCTTTACGGGTATGTGACAGCTTTGCTCCCACATCATTCATTCTGATTTTTAATTCTGCTTTTGTACTGACATTGCATTTCTTAAGCATTTCAAGGGCCTTGTACATACAGTCAATCTTTTTCGCATAAGGGTAATTGGCAGGATCCTTTTTATACCAGTCGTTAAACAGATCCAGAAACCTGTCCTTGAAGTACCGGATGATCTGTATGGCTGTGAGGATGAGCATTTCAAGCTCTGTACGTCTCCTGCCGGAGGCGGTATAGCGATTTACATGTATGTGATAGATGCCTGCCGGTCTCGGGGCCGGTTCATACCGGATATTTTGAGGGGCTTTGACTGTTTTTTCTTCTGACTGAGCAGCTTTTTCAAGCCAGACGTTAAGAAGGTGATCTCTGGTAAATTTCTCGCCGAGACGGCTGTCCCGGCACTTTCTGGTATCGGAATCCGGCATGGTATAGGTGACGGTATTTTTTGTCTCTCTGATCTTATAGCCGTTCTTTTTCATAAGGGCTTTGTATTCTTCCCAGGAGCCTGTCAGGGAGGAGGCGGAGCGGATGTCGTTCTTTAGCTTTTCTTTCCATGAGTTGCCATCCTGTCTTGATTTCCATTCCTTCCAGGAAATGCCCTTATTATGGTGGGCGGGGTCATTATCCATAAGTATCGGAAGATCATATTTCAGGGAAAGCTTGTCATTGATACGCCGGATCTCCCGGCGCCTTTCCATGTTCATGCGGTATTTGCGTCCGATATGCTCTTTGGAGTAGGCATTCACTATGATATGGTTATGCAGGTGAGCCGTATTCATATGGGTTGAAACAACGCATTGATGGCCGGGGAAGGCTGCCTTTGCATACTCGATTCCAATCTTATGGACGAGGCGGGGATCGAGGTTTTCGACCGCGGGGAAGGACTGGATTACGTGGTAGGCCTCGATGCTTTCTTTTTTGACTTTCTCGCCGGTTTTTTTATTTGTTTTGGTTCCCGTAATCCTGTTGACGTGTTCTGAGGCAACCTCATAGTATTTTTTTCGGATAATGGCAAACTCCGCGGAGGCACTGTCTTTACTACACTCGACACCGGTGACAAGGATATCTTTATCACCGTCGAGAGAGAACAGCGTTTTTTCCAGATTTTCCGCGTAGCTTAATGCGTTCAGAATATCAGAATCCTCTGATCTCATGATGAGCTCATCCAATGTAAAACCAGATTCCTCCCCGGTTATTCTCCTGTAAAAGGAGGACTTCTCCCTGTCGGTCGTGTAGGTTATTGTATTGTCTATGCCTTTGGAGTGGTGAATGGCTATGTCTTTTTCTATTGCCATGGTTCTGCCTCTATTATTGGAAATGTCCATCTCAAAGAAGAGAAGAAGCGGGTTACAAGGGGTCAACGTAATTGCATTCAGGAAATTATACCCATTAACGGAAATAGTTGCCGATTAATTGAGTGTATAACGAGTGAACGCACGGATTCTATAAAAAAACGGCAGCTAATTGCGTTCACGAGTATAAGCGGAATTTTCAATTTTTCGGATCATTTCGTTATATACCTTTTCCCGGTTTCTAAAGGTCTGCTCGACCTGAACAAGCATTGCTGCTTTAATCTCCTCAGATAATTGAATAATTCTGCGGATATCCGGTTCAAAGACGACTCCCTTTCCATTGTTACGAATAAGCTCCACAAAAGAATGCAAGGAATCGATTGCCTTCTGGTGTTCTGAGAGATAAGCAAAAAGATCATCCACCGTATAATCGATTTTTCTGAAATCCTTTGTACGTATCAGCATTCGCAGATAGGCGGTATCACAAAGGCCGAGGGCGGAGGCTTTCTTTTTCAGGAGAGAGGCATCTGCAAGGTCAAGGGTATAATTCCTGCGTCTGCCTGCAGTGGCGACAGGAACAGAGTCAGTATCTGATATCATATCGTTTCGGATCGGCTGTAGTTTTTCGGCTAAGAGAACTGCCGTATATTTGTTAGGGGTCAGATCCAGTTTGGCGGATTCTGCCATAAGAGCTTCGTAGAGCTTGTCGTCTATGGTTACTGAGAATCTTCTGTTCATTTTCGTTATCCTTTCTAATTCTTTTTATTTGAGAGTATTTCCGCCTCTGGCGGGAAGGGTTTGGGCGGAGCCCAACGGTCCGAAGGACCGTTCAGGTGTCGGGCGGAGCCTGACCAAGCAGACCTGGTGGTGCCGTCAGGCACCACTTGGTCTCTGCTTGCTTCATTCGTAGAGGCCGCCGATTTGGTGGCCCCTGCGGATGTGTACCGTTTTGATACGGGTGCTGGACGGCTGTTCCGTTAAGGGTTCGGACCAGTCCACTTGGGTGTATTCGTTTGCGTTCCGGGAAGGGGATAAGCCGCTGCCGGTTGTAATGTATTCATAACCGTTTCGGAAAGGGTATCCTCCGCCTCCGATGGGAATGTATTAGGTTCCGTTTTGGAACGGGCCAGCTCTGTTTCCGTCGGGAAGGCCTCCTGTGGGTCAGGCTCGCCGACAGCCGGAGATTCTGATCCGGAGAGTTCAATGCGGACTGGAAAATGGCCGGCCGCTGGATCACGCATCAGGTATCTCTTATGGAGCGTATGCACCGTGGTGGTGGCCATCCGGCGTTCCTTGGCTATTTTGCGAAGACTCTTTCCGTTACGGATATCTTCGGCCACTGCATCTTCATCTTCGGCGGTATATTTTCGCTTGCCGCCGAATCTGAAGGGGCGGAGCTCATCCCTGAATATAAACATCCATCCTTTATGCTGGCCGACGGTGCCTTCGCAGATATCCGCGTTAAGGCAGTGGGCAAAATAGATAAGCACATCCTTTGATTTGTTCCCGTCTTCCGGGTTAAAAGCAATAAACATCTGCATTTTTTGTCCTCCTTTGTGTTGTAAGTGATATTCGGCGTCTGAAAACGGGCTCCCATATCGGATGTGATCCGTTTTCAAACCCCTCTCATAATAAATAGGCAAAAAAAGCGGAGGACGCTGGCAGAATTTTATAGAATTTTAATAATTTTTTTTGCAGAGCATCTGTCTTAAGACGGTGACAGAACAGCATGGTTTTTGCTTATTTGCAGGATAATGTGCGGATTAGAGCCGTTATCTGCAGCATTTCCATGAATATCTGTCAGATAAGAACAGATATCTTCAAGTTAAGTGGGGTTATCTGCAAGATAAGCATATTTATCATCAAGATCAGGGCAGTTATTTCAGAGATAATGGTTATTATCTCAAAGATACGGGCTTTTATCTCAAAGATAATCATAATTTCCCGCAAGATAAGGCTGGTTATCTCATAGATAAGGCCGATAAGAGCGATTATCCGTAAGATGCAGCCGTTTTGAAATGGGTAATGGAGCACATATCTAATCGACGGTCAGGCGGAATAGGCAGCGCAACCGTCTTGAAACGGGGGACTGGCATTGCTGAATACGCAACGGTCGTATACCGGTCTTAAGACAGTTGCTGAACAGAATGAACCATGTACATTTGTAAGATAATGTGCTGATAAGGGCCATTATCCGGCGCATTTCTATGAATATTTGTCAGATAAGAACAGGTATCGGCAATATAATGGCGGTTATCTCAAAGATAATCATTATTATCATCAAGATAAGGACGGTTATCTGTCAGATATTATTGTTTATCTGAAATATTTACAGCATTATCCGGGAGATATAAGGCTGTATATGGCGTTTGGGGTATCTTTAAGCTGGGATGATGTGCTGTTTCCGGCCTTTATTTAATCATATCCGTGCTATCAGTATTGATATTTCGGAAATCTTCCGTATTATCGCGGCAATCCCTGGGTTTATATGAAAGAAATAATAGGAAATCTTAAATCTCTGTTCCAAAATCCTGCCGGAACAGTTTGTTTTTTTGCCTTTTATAGTGAGGAGGACAGGATCCTAAGCAAGATGTCCGGGAAACAAACGGGAAAGGCGGTGATCAGCATGAGTTGAGCAGAGATTTAGTGCAATAAGGAGCAAATATTATCCAAGATGGGACAGATTAGGCGGCGCATCACGGCGATATGGCGTCGGATGCTGCAGCTTTTGGGAATGATGACAGAGAAAAGAGGTGGGATTATGAGGATTAACAAGGAGCTTGCACTGGACTGCCCTATGGCGGCGCAGATAATGAATTCTTCTTCCAGGAAAAAGAAGGAACTGATTATAAGGCTTGCGGAGCGGCAGCTAATGGCTTTGGGCTATAACCAGCAACAATTCAGGAAAAGCGAGGATATCAGGTTAGTCATTGATATGATGAACCGAGGCTTCATCTCGGGATGCACGGTAACTGAGCGGAAACGGAAAATGGGCCGGGGGATTGGCATCAGACGTGAGCCTGCCGGAGAGGATACGAAACGGGGTGATTCAAAAAAAGAAGGCATATTCGGCGGAGCAGGGGATCCTGCGGAAATGAAGGAAGCGGATGATAATAATATAGGAGGCGCAACGGAAATTAAGGATTTTAGGAATGATTATCTGGATGCTGTGCGCAGCGTCCTTGGGGATGATGAGTTTGGAAGCATGGCGGAAGGAGATGAGTAAATATGGCGATGAAATATATGTCGGTAGACTGCGGAAAGGCGGATACGAAGGTATGCCTGAAGAACGAGGACGGCAGCGTCACAAAGAAGCTGGTTCCGACTACTCTTGCGGAAACCTCCGGGATGGAGGACCTTCAAAGGGAGACGGAGACGGGCATCATGGAGGCTGTGTTTGAAGGGAAAGCCTATGTGATCGGGGCTCCGGCGAATGACATGATCAGGGACAATTCCAAGAAGAATATCGTGCACAAGGTGCTGACGCTGAGCATGATAGCGGAAGCTGTGCCGGACGGGGGCTATGTCAGGGCCGCGATAGGCTGTCCCCTTCAGTGTTATGCTTCTAAAGCGGATAGGAAGGAGTATCTCGATTATATTCTTCCGGCGGGGAGGGCTGAGATTGAACTGAACGGCCGGAAGCGGAGGTTTATTATTGACCGGAGGGCTGTCTTTGCTGAGGCTTACGGGCCTTTGCTGCTGTATCCTGAGAGGTTTATGAATCGGACGGTAGGGGTGGTCGATATCGGCGGGTTCAATGTGAATGCCTGCTATTTCCTTAACGGAAGGCTGATCTCTGATGCGAATATCACGAACCAGATGGGGAAGTACAAGCTGATGTCCTCGTTGGTGCAGCCTTTGAACAGGCTGTCTCCCACGGCGGATTTCCATATCTATGAGATCGAGGAGGCATTAAGGCTGGGATTTGTGATCAATGCCGAGGAGAGAAGCCGGAAGATCATTGAGGATGAGAAGCGAAAGCATCTCGATGGGATCATCGAGAGCTGCCGGAAGGCGGGGTGGAACATGGATTTCTGCGATCTTATCTTCTGCGGCGGGACTTCACCGCTTCTGCAGAAGCAGATAAAGGAAAGGTTTCCGAAGGCGTTTATCCCGGAGGAGAGCAACTTTATCAATGCCATGGGATACCTGAAAATGCTGACAAAGGTGGCTTCATAGAGAAAGGAGGATCTGATTTTGAGTAAAGTAAAGAACGTTAAAGAGCTGTTTTCAGGGCAGTATGCCAGATGCGAGTTCTTCAAGCCTCTGACAGAGTATGAGTATTGGTCAGCGAATGGGCTGAGGATGATAAAAGAAGAAATCCCGGAGGATGCGGAGGTTCTGGAGTACCGGCTGTTTGACGAGCATGAGTATAACCTGATGTTCTGGATGCCCATAGGGGAATATGTCAGCTTTGAGGATGCTTTCGGGGATGGAGATGCGAAGATCCTGTGCATAGTGCTTCCGAGGAGCGGGCAGTTTATATACCGGAGAAGGTTGCGCATAGAAAAAAAGCAGTTTGCCCTTCTTATTCCGGCTGATTCCATAAAGGAAGCTGACCAAAAGGCGCAGGCTTCGGTTGTGCTTGGAGTATGGCACAAGTATCTGGATGTTTCTAATGCGCAGAACAAGAAGGTCTATGAAGAGCGGGAGAAGTATTATGCGAGGAAGGGGAGGTATCCGAAAGCATAAAAGAAAAAAAGAGTGTTATACAGATGGTGTTCAGATGGTGCTTGGAAATGGAAGACCCATTAACAAATAAAAGGAATGATGATAAAATAATGGTGCTGTCAGTTCGGGAGAGTACAGCCTTGCGGCTGTATCGCCGGTGTCTCAGCGGCTTCCGATAGGAACCGCGTCAAATTTGCTTGTCAAATTTGACATAGAAGAATCGCTTGCGATTCTTCCTTGTTTTTATTTCATGTGTGGACTTTGGCAGGAGTAACACTCGGCGGCTGGCAGTATTTTGCCTGTTATTAGCCTGAAACAGGTTTGAGCATCAAGGCAGGTAAAATGTGTTTAAACAAGATAAAATGTAAATGGGTTGCAGGAGAAAAGCATATGCTTAGCAAGGCACTCAGTTTTGAAAAACTGAATAATATCCGGGATCTTGAAGGAATGAATGCGGCGGATGGCCAGGTTATTGCAGACAACTGTTTTATAAGGTCCGGTCATCTTGAAGATCTTTCGGAGAAAGATAAGGAAAAGCTCAAAAATATCGTCTGCATGATTATCGATTTCAGGTCAGACGGGGAAAGGGCAGAGAAACCTGATGCCATAATAGACGGAATATCCTATGTTCACTTGCCCGTAGTTGATGATCTTACAGCCGGGATTACAAGGGAGACTGAGGCAGACAGGAATGTTTTCGGTACATTGGCTTTGAAGCCTGAAGAGGCAAAAAAGTATATGTTCGGCATGTACAGGGCTTTTGCCGGAGACAACGCAACACGCCGGTATGCGGAGTTCATTCATATCATTAGTAAAAGCAGGATAAAGCGGTTCTTTGGCATTGCACCGCAGGAAAGGACCGGGCGGGGATAGCTTCTGCTATAGTTGAGGAGATACTGGGTGTTTCGCGGGGCGACATTATAGCTGATTATTTAGCGACAAACGGGCATTTGGAAAAGGATATCGCATTTCTGACGGATTTTGTGAAGAAGAAGGTCGGAACGGACAGCAAAATGGCAGATGAAGCCCTTAGATATCTGTTCGGCGCAGATGAAGACTATATCAGGTCATATTACGGAGTTGTGGAGGAGAAATACGGGAGCTTTGAAAGCTATATCAAAGAGGGCCTTGGATTAACCACACAGGATATCACATATATGAGAACGCTTTATCTTGAAAAACCGATGCTATAAAATTTGAAAAGAAATATACGGGGAATTCAGCTATGAACAGAATTATATTCGGGCAGATGCTTCTTATCATTTGCTGCTTGTTTTATATTGTATGGTGGTACCGGGGATTTCGGCCGGGGGTGTCAGTGAGCCGGACCGGAGGGGTAAATGGGTTTATGCTGATGCTTACAGCCTTGACTGGTATCGCCGGAATTGTCTTTAACATACAGGGGATATCGGGAGCGGATGGACATAAAGTTGCTCCGATATTAATCGTCATAGCAGGAGTGGCGGCGTATATTCTTTTGTTTTTTATCACAAAGGGGTTGTTTCATCGGATAGTTACATCCGAGCTGTTTCTTATTGTCGGATGGACGATGCTGGAGGTTATAGCGGTTGACAGCCTAAGCGCGGGTTCTGTTCTGACAGATACAGGATATCTTGTCATGTGCGTTGTGATTGCGGCCGCTTTTGTGATCAGCATTGTGTTATATGTGGCTTACTATCGGATGGAAGAGATGAAAGCTTTCTACGCCGCGATGGTTCCGCTTATTACGGAGGCAGTTACAATGGGCATTCTTGTAGGGATTGTGCGGGCAGGCTCACAGTAACGGATAGAGCTCTGGAATCTGCGAGATCATGACGGCTGGAGATATAAGAGTTTAGAATAAAAGCATAGAAGGAGAATAGGGATGCTTAAGGACATTTTTGGGAGGTATTATTTTGACGGGAACTATAACTGCGCTGAAACTATGATCAGGGCGGCCAATGAGTATTATGGGCTTGGGCTTCATGACAGAGATATGATCATGGTCGGAGGATATGGCGGGGGGATGCAGTGCGGGAACACCTGCGGAGCTGTTTTATCTGCGGTAGCGGTTCTCTCCATGAAATATGTCGAGAACCGTGCGCATGACAGCAAGGATATAAGGCCAGCTGCCCAGCTGCTTATTCGTAAGTTTAATGAGAAATACGGATCGACCCTCTGCAAGGATATCAAGCCTCAGTCCTTTACCACTGAGTACCGTTGCAGGAAGACGATAGAAGCCGCCTGCGATATACTTGAAGCGACAATTACCCAATATGAAGCTGAACGGGAATAAATATGGGCTATGGCTGATTCCTTTCAAAATGCTTCTGGTACTCCTGCTTACGATATTCTTTTGGGGAAATGCCTTCCTGTTTAGCAAACAGGGCGGAGAAGTGGCTTTCCCCGGAGAACCCGAGATATTCCGCGATCTCCGTACAGCTGTATTCCTTATACCGCAGAAGATACTTTGCCATGCTGATCTTTTGCCTGCGGATGTACTCTGACACGGAGAATCCTGTCTCCTTTGAAAACAGAGTGGAGAGGTAGGAGGCGTTCATTTCAAGCTCTTGGGTATGATAAAATTCAAAACTGGCAGGCATCGGATAAAACAGATGCCTGCCGATTTGCTATGTAAAAAGGTACTATAGAAAATTCTGGCGTGCCTGTGATAAGATCTTGATAAGGCTAATAAATGTCGCATCAGAAAGGGGCTAATCATGAAAAAAAACATACGTACTGTCCTGCTTGGAGAATTGATACTATTTGCAGCAATATTTGTGTTTAATGTTATCCTGGGGAGCTGGGAAATATCGGCTTTAGCATGGTTCATCGACCTGCCGTCCCTGTTGCTCATATTGTTGGTTTTGGTTCCGGGTCTTATCATTATGGGGGAATGGAAGGACTTCATAAAATCCTTCTCGGTCGGGATCAGGCGATACAGTCTTTTGGAGTTGAAAAATATAATCGGCGCATTGGAAGCGGCACAGAAACTGACTGCATATGGGGCGCTCTTTGGAGTTTTGATATCCGGAATTTTAATCATTGGAATAGTTGATACGCCCTCAAAGATAGGCCCGAATCTGGCAGTGTGCCTTTTGTCCGGACTTTATGCGCTTATTATAGAGTTTCTTCTTTTGCCTTTACGGCTGAATGCTGAACGCAAAATGAATGATGAAATGGATTTTGAGGATGATTGAATCGGGAGTGACAAAAGAAAAATATCTCAATGAGGCCCAGAAATACGGCTTTACCAAACGAGAGCTGGAACTGGGCTTCTTAAAAGTTTCAGGATTCTCAAACCGGAGAATAGCGTATATGTTTGGCATTTCAGAACAGACGGTAAAGAATCATTTTACGCATATCTACGAAAAGGCTTGGGTGCCTGGAAGAAAGGAATTCAAGGAATTGTTTTCTTAGCATCAGTTTAATGGGTGAGCGTTATGCATTTGGCTTTGGTCTTTCCTCTTAAATATAAAAGTTGTGTTTGGCAGCTCCGCAGGGGGCTGCTGTTTTTTTGCCTTTTGTAGTGAGAGGACGAGTTTTTATATACAAAGGGGGAAGAAGCCATGACTTTAGAGGAGATGAGAGCGGTCAATCCGGCGACTGTAGACCGGGGAACATTGGTGCAGAGGTCGTCTGTCCGCATAAACCCGAAGGACAGCAGGGAGAAAAGGATGAAGGATTATATAAGGCAGATCAAGAACCCATATTGCTATCTGGACGGGAAAACGGTGGTCAAGATCAGTTTTGCGGAGACGGATCGGACATTGGAGGATTGTATACACGAATATTTGAAAGGAATCTGAAAAACCGGATTGAAAAGTGCCCTATGTTATGTTACCATGTAGCCAGTCAAGAAAATAGAACATTGAATCAAGGAACACAGGCACTTGGCATGTGTCTTTTGATTACGGGTTTTTACCTCGGTTTATCTGGTTTTGGATTAAAACTATATGAACGGAGGTATTTTTATGTCTGAAAAAGTATACAGGACGGCAATTTATGCCCGCCTCTCGCGCGACGATGGCGACAAGGCGGAGAGCAACAGCATAATGAGCCAGAAAGCTTTATGCGAGGAGTTTATAGCAAATCACAGCGATATGAAGCTTGTTGAGACATTCGTGGATGACGGCTACAGCGGAGTGGATTTTAACAGGCCGGGCTTCATCCGCCTTGAGAATGCTATCCGGGAAAAACGCGTGGATGCCTTGGTCTGCAAAGATCTTTCGCGCTTCACGCGCAATTATATTGAGGGCGGGAGGTACCTCCAGAAAATATTCCCCGTCCTCGGCGTCCGCTTCATTGCTATCAACGACGGATATGACACCCTTAGCGGGAACAGGTCTTCTGATTCCTTTGTCATCCCGTTTAAGAATCTTATCAATGATACCTATGCCAAGGATATTTCCGTTAAGGTGAGGACAAATCTTGAGGTGAAGAGGAAGAAGGGCGAGTATGTGGGCTCCTACACGCCGTATGGATATGAAAAAGACCCACAGAACAAAAACAGGCTTGTGGTGGATGAATATGCAGGGAACATTGTCAGGCAGGTTTTTTCGCTGTATAAGGACGGGCTGAGCGTTAGCAGGATATCAGAACGCCTGAACGAGCTTGGTGTCATGTCCCCGATGGAATATAAGCGTTCAAAAGGAATCCATTTTGAATCGCCCTTTAAGACAGGCACGGAAGCGAAGTGGTCTTATCTTGCGGTAAAAAGGATACTGACAAATGAGGTATACATCGGCATCCTGTCTCAGGGAAAGCGCACGACGCCAAACTATAAGGTGCATTCCATACAGAAAAAAGACCAGAGCGAATGGATCAGAGTCGAGGATGCGCATGAGGCCTTGATATCCTATGACGACTTCCAGGCCGTTCAGGAGATGCTCGGAAGGGATACCCGCTCAACCGCGCCAGAAACCGAGGAAAATGTGTTTTCTGGCTTCCTGTACTGCGCGGACTGCGGCCAGCCGATGGTCAGGAAGGCGATTCCGAGGGGAGGCAAGAAATACTATTATTATGTCTGCTCGACAAATAAGTACCATGCAGGCTGCAGCGCCCACAGTATCAGCACCAGGGAGGTGGAGGATTCGGTGATCGGAGCGGTGCAGCTGCAGATTTCCAATGTCCTTGATATTTCCGGCACGCTTGACCTGATTGACAGTCTGCCGTCAAAGAACCGGCAAGCACTCTGCTTTGATGCCCAGATCGCAAAGCTGGAAGAGGATATCGAACGGTATCAGAAAATGAAGCTTAGGACATATGAGGACCTGGCTGACGGCATCATCTCAAAGCAGGAATATACGGATTTCCAGAAGCAGTATTCGGATATGCTGGATGAGAAAACCGCCGCATTGGAGCGGATTAAACGTGAAAAGCAGGGGGCTTCGGTATCGGGGGACAGCGAGAGCGCTTGGGTCGCCATGTTCCGCCAGTACGAAGGAATACATAGGATCTCAAGGCGGGTGCTGATGTCGCTCGTGGACAAGATCATTATCCATAAGAAGCACGGGGTAGAGGTTTTGTTCAAATATGGTGATAAATACCGTAGAGCCGTTGAGTATATTGAACGGAACAGGGAACTTATGGCATCGGCGAAATAGGAAGGAGAGCGGCGTTATGGCAAGGAAAAGCAGAAAGAACAATGATAACGGCACGATAATCGCAGCACCGGGGGCGGACCTGCTTCCAACGGCGATATATGCAAGGCTGTCCGTAGAGAACAGCGGCAAGGATGACAACGGGGCGGCGATAGAGAACCAGATCGAGGTGTGCAGGGAATATATTAAAAGCTCCCCTGACCTTGAGCTGGCCAGGATATACCAGGATAACGGATGGACAGGCACCGTCATGCGCAGGCCGGCTTTTGACGAGATGATGAAGGCTGTGAAATTCGGAGAGATCCGGGCGATAGTAGTGCGCGACCTTTCCAGATTTGCACGGGATTATATCGAGACAGGGACGTATCTTGAGAGGATATTCCCGAGGCTTGACGTGAGGTTTATTTCCGTGAAGGAGCAGTTTGATTCCCTCAAGACCGATGGGTCGAACGAAAGCCTGATGATCCCGCTGCAGAGCCTGATCAACGACCTGTATTCCAAGGACATTTCAAGGAAGGTGGAGACAGCCCTGCATCTGCAGATGGAAGCAGGAGAATTCAAATGGCGACGGATCCCGTATGGATACCGCTGGAACGTAGACCATACTAATATAGTCCCGGATGAGGTGACAGGCCCAGTTGTCCGGCAGATTTTCCAGTGGAAAGCAGAAGGAGTATCAAATAAACAGATAGTAAAGAGGCTGGATGAAATGAGGGCGCCAAAGTACAACCCGGAAGATGACGTTTCCGAAAAGCCCTGGGCTACATCGACGCTGCACGATATTTATATTAACCCTGCATATATCGGCAGGCGTGCTTATGGCCGCAGGCACAGCGCTATCTATAAGGGGATAAGGCTTGAGCGAAAACCGGAGGATGAGTGGTATGTGACCGAAAATGCCCACGAAGCATTGGTAACTGAAGAGATATTTCAGGAAGTCAATGCAAAAATCCGGAGAGAAAGCGAAAAAAAGAGGGTGAGCATGGAAGAAACCAAGGAAGGACGCGGAAAGCTCGTCGATCTGTTTGGCAAAAAAGCCATATGTGCGGATTGCGGATACCGCATGTATTTCAAGAGGCACAGGGAGTGCTGCAAAGACAGGCATTGGGTGGGGGATTATTACTGCAGCTCAAGCCAGGCAAGAAGACAGCTGGGGTGCAATGCGCACGGCATCCGGCAGAAGTATCTTAATGAAAAAGTGCTTGAGGCGATAAAAATGCAAGTCGCAACGGCGCTTGACTATGAGGAGCTGATAGAAAAACTGAAAGACAGCAAGACGGCAACGGGCATACGGGAGCAGATGGGGACCGAAATAAAAAGCGTTTCCCTGAAGATTAAAGCGATTGATAACAGGCGCAGGAGGCTCTATGAGGATTATGTGGCGGGCATACTCGATGATTCTGAGTACGCATATGCCAAATCATCATATGAGTCGGAATATGAGATGCTTAACAGCAGGATGGAGGCGCTGACAGCGAAGAAATTGGAGTATGTGGAAACGATCTCTGGGAAAAACAAATGGATCAGGCTGATGAAAAGCGTAAGAAGGAGCAGGAAGCTGACGAAGGAGCTGGCTGATGCGGTAGTTGAGAATGTGAAGGTATTTGAAGGAGGATCGATAGAGGTTGTTTTTAAATATCAGGATGTGTTTGAACTGACAAAGGCTTATCTGTCAGAAATACGGGAAAAGGAGCAGGAAGATGGGTGAGAAGCGCATAGCGATATATATACGGCTTTCCCTGGCAGATGAAGGGATCGGGAGAGCCAAGGATGAGAGTGACAGCATTGTCAACCAGAGAAGCCTGATCCACAGTTTTTTGGACAATCATGCGGAGCTGTCGGGGTATCCGAGGACGGAATTCGTTGATGACGGGTACAGCGGTACGAATATGGAGCGCCCCGCTTTTCAGAGAATGATCGCAGGGATCAGGGAAGGTGGCTTTCTGGCCTGCATTACAAAAGATTTTTCAAGATTTTCGCGCGACTATATCGAGATGGGGGATTATCTTGAGTGCCTTTTCCCGTTCCTTAATGTGAGATACATTTCTATCAATGATGGGTATGACAGCCAGAATTATAAAGGCACGACCGGCGGATTGGATGTCGTTATGCGGACTATAGTATATGATGCATACAGCAAGGACCTGTCTGTTAAGGAATCTGCGGGGAAGAAGCAGGGGAGAAAGAAAGGCCGCCGTTCTACCGGCCTTCCAGCATATGGATATATGCCTGACCCGGACAGAAAGGGCATGGATATCATTGATCCGGAAGCCGCGGCGGTTGTACGCAGGATCTTTGATCTGGCAGTCCATGGAATGCCCATGGCGCATATAGCAGAAGCATTGAATAAGGACGGGATCCCGACCCCGGCGGTATACTTCAGGGAGAAGCATCCGGAGACGAATAAGTATGAATATGTATCCCCGAAAGCTTTTTGGACGACATCGACTGTCCGCGGGATCCTTTGCAGATACACATATACTGGTGCTTCAGTAGGAAATGTTCGTGAGCAGGTAAGGCCATGCTGCAGGGCAACCGTCCTGTCCAAGAGAGAGGACTGGATCGTAGTGCCCAATATGCATGAGGCTATCATTACGGAAGAGGAATTTGAAAAAGCCCAGGGAAGAATGAACCGCCCGGGCACGGGCGGGGCTGGCAAGGAACTGTTTCCGTTGAAATCTTTAGTTGTGTGCGGGAACTGCGGACGGAGGCTGATCAGGAAGAAAGAAAAAAACATCATGTTCTGCCGATATGGAAGCTATGGCGGAGATCCTCTGTGTGCGGAGCACATTTCACCGGATATGGATACTCTGGAGCATAATGTGTATGAAGCTATAGCCGATTATATTATGATGGCTGACGGCAGGAGGAGGCAGCAGAGAGAGGCTCGTGACAGGCACTTGATAGCTATAAGGAATGAGGTAAAGGATCTGGCTGTGGCTCAGAAAAGGATAGACGCATTGAAGAAAGAGAAATTCAGGTGTTATGAGAGGTATTGTGCTGGTGAGCTGGATAAGGACGGTTATTTGGCGAAAAAGAAAGAGATGGACAGTGTGCTTGAAATGCTTGGGAATATGCTGAGCAGTGGAGAGACGCATATCAAAGAAATCGAAAATGAAATTGCGGGTATAAGATCAGAATCAGAAGCTGTCTGTGAGGTGTATCGAAAGGAAAAAGAATTGACATATGACATGGCACATGCGTTTGTTGAAAAGGTGATCATTTATCCGGATGAGAGGATAGAGATCAAATGGAAGTTTAAGGATTGCCTTGGACAGGAATAAGCCGTGGCGGTTCTTGGGGGCAATACAATTTTAAAAAAACAAATTATTTTTTTAGATATTACTTGACACAAGCAGACATGAGCCGTCTGGGCAGGGATTATCTTAAAGTAGGTCAGATTGTGGAGATGTTCAGACAGAAGGATGTGCGACTGATCGCTGTCAATGACGGTACCGATACCCTTCACGGTGATGATGATTTTCTGCCGTTCCGAAATATCATGAACGAGTGGTATGCCAAGGACACCAGCAAGAAGATACGCTCAACCTTTAAGGCGAAGGGCGAAGCGGGCAAGCATGTGGCAAGTTCACCGCCCTACGGATATATGAAGGATCCCGACGATAAAAACCGCTGGATCGTCGATGAAGAGGCGGCAGAGGTGGTAAGGCGTATATTCCAGCTTACACTTGAAGGAAAGGGACCGTTTCAGATATGCAAGATACTTGAAGCGGACAAGGTTGAGATACCTGCTTATCATCAGCAGAAGCTGGGCATGGGATTATGGCAGAACAGGGTGCTTAAATATCCCTATCGTTGGACGAGTTCAAGCGTGGCATCCATACTCACGAGAAAGGAGTATCTAGGGCATACGGTAAACTTCAAGACCAGAAAGCATTTCAAGGACAAGAAGAGCCACTATGTAGCGCAGAAGTATTGGCAGATATTCGAGGACACACAGGAGCCGATAATCGACGAGGAAACCTTTGAGAATGCGCAGAAATGCAGGACGGGCATTAAGCGTTATCCGAACGGATGGGGAGAGCCGCATCCCCTTGACGGAAAAATGGTCTGCCACGATTGCGGCGGTCTTATGTACTGCCACAGGACGAGCAATGGCAAGAAGGTCGCACAGTATGTATGTGCCAAATACGGGAAGCAGCCCGTGGGAACCTATTGCAGTTCCGGTCATAGGATAAACGCCGATGCGGTTATGGAAATCGTGAGGGATACGCTTAAATATCTCAAGACCACCATTGATGAAAACCCTGAAGAGTTTATCGAGCATATCACGCAGACCGAGGCGGATAATCGCAATGCCGAAGCCAAGAAGAAGCAGGATCGCCTTAAAGTGTGCAGAAAGAGAGTTGACGAGCTTGAAAGGCTTATCTGTAAGATTTATGAGGATAACGCACTTGGTAAGATGCCTGAAAGCAGATATGAAACCCTTGTGAGGCAGTATTCCAAGGAGCAGAGCGAGCTTAATGAGGAAATCGACCAGATCGAGGCTTTTCTGTCCGAGGTTGAGGAAAACCGCAAGAGTGGCAAGAGGTTCGTAAATCTTATGTCCAGATACAACGATTTTGAGGAGATCACGCCCTTTATGGTAAGCGAGTTTATTGACAGGATTGAGGTACATGAGAGGGACAGGAAAGGCTCCGTGCAGACCACACAGAAGATTGATATTTATTTCAATTTTATCGGTAATTACAGTATGCCGGAGAAGGAGCTTACTGAAGCGGAGAAAGCCGAGATCGAGCGTATAAACGGTATCAAGGACAAGAGGCATCAGGCTTATCTCAAGAGAAAAGAAAGCGGAAAGCAGAAAGTCTATGAGAGGAAGTATGATCCGGTTCGCAGGGCGAGGATAACGAAGCTCAAAGAGCAGAATAAGAGTACCTATGCCATACCTGCCGAGGATTTTGATCAGGAACATTATTCAAGGACGAGCGTGGTGCTTGCGGAGTCCGCAGTACCCAATTTCTAACAAGTTCATACGATAGTTATCGGGATAACCGGACACGGAAAGAGTGCCAGCGATAAAGTATCGCCAGCACTTTTTTTTTGGACATTTCACGATAGTTATCGAGATTATAATTTCCCAAACAGTGTTTAGGAAATCCTATCATATCAATCCATCTATCCGTCAGTCCTGTCCGGTCAGTCGGATTATCAGTTAATGCCCATAGGGCGGAAAGGAGCATTTATGCAACAGAAAGATATGCAAATGGACATCATAGCCGAGTATTACATGGGGATCAGGGACTATTCCCCCAATGAGAAGTACAGCGGAGAGAATTCAAGGGTTTATACATCCCCCGACAGTGATGCGTGGCTTGTTCTGGAGCGCAAGGGAGAGAACGCCATACAGGCAAGGCTCACCGATGAAACCGGAATTATCGTATCGTGGGATGATTATGCTGTTAAGAACGCTGATATACAGCTTGTGGAGGCTGTCCGTCTGTCCGTTAGCGGCAGAAATCAGATAGTATTCACACCGCTTGAAGAGGTTGTTATAGACCGCTACGGTGATTATGACCGCAACACTACAAGGGGCAAACTGGATATACTGTCGGGACGGTTTAATGATCCCGATATTGAGGCGGCGGCTGTTTCTGTAATTGAGAAACTGGGACGCATATCCGATCAGTCCTATGCTGATATGTACTCTGTCGGACAGAGGCGCCAGGAAGTGGATAAGGGCCGGAGCCTAACTGCACGCATGAAGAAAGCCAGAGTGGCATCAGAGAAGCATAATGAAGGGCGCGTTGCAATATCAAAGGTGCGTAGAAAGGGGATGGAGATATGACGATCAGCAGAGAGGAACAGGAAACTATCGTGAACTACAATGCAGCAGAACAGATCGCTACAGTATACACCAGAGATAAGACTGTTATGCGCCGGCTTGATGCGTTAGTTATCGACTTTCCCGACTACTATCGCCTCATAGGGGAGACAGATATTGACAAGACATATGAAATGCCAAAATCCTTCGTTAGTTATCGTAAGCCTAGGCGGCTGTCGGAGGAGCAGAGGGAAGCAGCAAGAGAGCGAGTTAAAGCCTTAAAGTCTAAAATATAATCATAGCGGAGCGGGGCGTGTTATGTCAACGATTTTTGTTGAAATTTTGACTGTTTTATGGTAATATTTTATTTGGATTATTATGCAAAAAAGAGATGAGGTATTTTGCCAGGTGATATCTTAATAGGTTAGGAAAGTGCCAAGTGCAGGGTCAATAAAATACAGGGTAGCCATTATCTGGATACCCTGCATTTGGTACTTTCCCTTTGAACCAAGTTGCCCCCGGCTCAATGGCCGGCCAGCCAATATGTAAATAGTATGGGATTCCCTTTTGGAAC
>ODAI012440183.1_pt1 | contig 22024 bp, 20 predicted proteins | sample 1539321 | NCBI WGS metagenome assembly ODAI01 (sample SAMN02144231, study PRJEB22623) | gut metagenome | biome: sheep rumen | host: Ovis aries | place: New Zealand | reverse complement strand
GAAACTGCAGAGGGTTGCCTTGTAGTAGATTACAAAACAACAAAGACCACCCGCGACGCCCTGCTAAATAAAGGCACAGACGTTTACGTTGGTAAGTACAAGGGCCAGATTGAATGCTACGAGCAGGCTTTGCTTGATGCCGGAAAGAAGGTGATTGGAAAGTATCTGTATTATCCGATGGTGGGTGTGCTGGTGAAGATGTAATTTTTTTTATAATTATCACCAAATGAGAGTCTTAACACCTATATTATATATAGAGGTATTTTTTGGTGCTAAAACCCTTTCCCGACATACATTTTTCAATTCATTCTATTCTCATAAAAAAGCTGGCAGAAGCCGGGCTTGATCTGCAAAAGACTTTTTATCATTGGATTTGCAGGGGCGCGGCAGAGGCCGAAGAGAATGAGCACGACAGTTATGATCAGATTTTCTGGCTGGAATCTCCAATTTCTAAGACAGATTTTCCTGAAGGAATTGAATGGCGCGATGTTCGCGATTATGCAGAAGCTTTGCCGCTAAAAAAGAAATCACTCAGTCAGACAGAAAACGAAGAATATAAAATTCTTCGCATGGAAACTGCTGAAAGTTTGTTTGACCGGTTTTTGCACGAGGGTCTTAATAATGAACAAAAGGCCCTGGTGGAGGATGTCTGGAATCAGACTTACAATTCTTTCCCGCAGGTTGATTATGACAATTTTGATTATACGCTTTACGGATTTTCTGAAACTTATAACGGCAAGCCTTTTGTTTTTCATGAACAGCAGACAAAAGGAATGGCCTTTCTTTGTACAAAAGAAAACGGGCTTCTGGCTTATGATGTAGGAGTTGGAAAAACTGCAACAGGAATTGCTTCGGTAATTTATCAGATGCAGCATGGTAAGTGTGAACGTCCGCTTATAATTGTTCCAAAGGCGGTTTATTCAAAATGGGTTCATGATATTAAAGAGCTGTTCCCCAGCATTCCGCTTAATGAACTTGAAAATTTGAATAATGATGTTATTGACCGGCTTCGCATGGATTCGGTTTTTGCTGATGACAACGAAGGATTTTTACTGCCAAAGAATTCTATTAGTGTCTGCACTGCCGAAGGAACCGAAAAGATTCTTTTTAATGAAGACAGTTGTGCATATTTGCGCCAGAGCTTTCTTCACATTCTTACAGAAGAAAAAGTTGAAGAAGCTTTGATTCCACCGGAAGGACTTTCGCTTGAACAGTTTGTTTATGCAGAAAAACTTGGAATAGATCTTTTGCTGGTTGATGAAGCTCACCGATATAAAAATCTCATAAAAAAGGTAACAGGCTGCGGGCATTCTGAATTTACAAAGCTTGGTTATGGAGAGCCGTCTGTAAGGGCAGTAAAGATGTTTGCACTTACGGAATATATTCATCATGTGAGCAATGGGAAAAATGTATTTTTTCTTTCTGCAACGCCTTTTACAAATTCTCCTATGGAAATTTATTCAACGCTGCTTTTTATTGGTGGGGAAGAGCTCAGAAAAATTGGTTATGAAAATATCAACGACTTTTTGAATGAGTTTGCAGAAATAAAAATTGAATGGTCGGTGAATAATAAAAATCAGGTTGTGCGTAAAACCGTGATGAAAAATTTCCGGTCGCTTGATGCCCTGCAGCATCTTATTCAGCATTATATTGATAAGGTAGATGCCGAAGAAGCAAAAATCAACAGACCGCAGAAAGAAACTCATGTTGTAAAAATTGAAATGACAGATTTACAAAAAGAGATGTACGATTATGAGATTGAACAGATTTCCGAAACAAATCAACTTGGAAAAATCTTTGCCGGAATGAATGCCATGCGCATGCTCATGATTTCTCCTGTGTTGGTAACAGGTCCTGCCGGTAAAATCAAAATTCCTCCTATGGACAAATTTGTTACTTCATCTCCAAAGCTAATGCTTGTATCCGCTGTGATTTTAAACGTGTACAAAGCAAGACCCGAATGTGGGCAGATTATTTATCTTCCTCGCGGTGTAAAGGAATCTTCATTGCTAAAGCAGTATCTGGAGCGGCAGGGCATCCCGGGAGAAGCAATTGCAATGATAAATTCCGGCACAACAGAAAAACGAAAACTCAAAATCACACAGGCCTTTAATGATCCTGATGCTTTACTAAAAATCCTCATTGGTTCAGAAACAATAAGCGAAGGTGTTGATTTAAACGGAAACACTCTTGTCTTGTACAACTGTATGCTCGGCTGGAATCCTACGGAACCTGTGCAGGTCGAAGGCCGTTTATGGAGACAGGGAAACCGTCAGAAGAAGGTACATATTGTTTATCCGCTTATGTATAATTCCCTGGATTCTTTGATTTACCAGAAGCACGACGAAAAGGCCAGCCGCATTGATGCTGTGTGGAGCTATCGTGGAGACAGAATCAATGTGGAAGAAATAAATCCCGAAGAGCTAAAGTTTGATTTAATAAAATCTCCGGAAATGAAGGCTAGCCTTGTCATAGAGCATGAGGCTATCCCTGTAAAACGCAAACTCAGAATCATAGAAGAAACCCGGGCTTTGATTACTCAGGCTCAGGGAAGATATTCAAGCATTGTAAAAGAAAATGCCGCATTGCAAAAGCAGATTGAAAAAAACGAAAATGATATTAAGGCCGTCGTTGCAATGAACAAAGACAAGCCCGAAGTCTTTAATTTTTTTGCACAGACTTTAAAAGATATGGCGACCAAAGAAATTGAAGAGCTCCAAAAGAAAATCGATTCCAACAACAAGAAAAAGGCCCGCATGGAAGCCAACATCGAAAACAAAATCAAGCTTGCCGGTGGCACTACAATTGAACAGCTTGATGAAGAGGAAGCCTCCTTAAAAAACCAGCTCCTGATTATCCAGGGCAAAAAAGACAAACTGGTCCAGTTGTACACCGCCCAATACCAGGCCGAAAGTCAGACAAAGCTTCACAGCGTAGATGCTGTTGTTGAGGAATTGACGGGGAAGATTTTGGGATGTGATTAAATTATCATGAAATGAGAGCGCGGAATTGTATTGTTATAGGTAATTGATTTTTGTGGAGGTCAATATGAAGTTTTATTTACCCGTAGGATTAGTTATATTGGTTTTGTTGTTCGTACCAATTCCTGCGCTTGCAGTTGATATTTTTTATTTGCTCACATGGATGTTTGCTGCGTTCATTCTTTTTACAGAAATTAAATATGGAAACGAGTTGAGGTCACTACCCAGATTATTGCTTTTTGCCGGTCTAGTGATTCTTGCGGTGTCAATCTCCTTCACTAGAGTAATTATAAATGGTGATAGAAGCGTTTTGTATAAATATATATCTGCATTAAACTACAACTTCATTGTAAATATAGTTTTAGCAGTTGCAATTATGATAGCTTTATTTATTTTGACCAAAAAGGGAGTAGAGGAAACAGTTAAAGTTGCATTAGAGTTTTCTTTGGAAACAATGCCACAGCGTTTTTTTGATGTAGATAATGAACTAAACAAAGGTATAATTACGACGGAAGAAGCCGCTCAAAAGAAAAAAGAAATCCAGCAGGATATAGATTTTTGCAGCTGCATGGATGGTTCAGAAAAATTCCTGCTAGGCAATGTAAAAGCTCTGATTTTTATTTATTTTGTTTCGGTGGTAGGAGGCAGTCTTTCTGGAATCCTTTACAACGCTCTAACCTGGCAGGAAGCTTTACTGCAGTATTCGTTTTCTGCACTTTTGAATGTAATCTTGTACTCAGTCCCGGTGATTATGCTTGATGTGGCAGTCATTCATGCAATACGGAATTAAAAAAGGAGAGATCATTCAATGAAAAAGCTTTTATGGCTTGATGATTTTAGAAACCCCAAAGATTATATTCAGGGCGACTATGATATCACTTGGGTAAAAAATTATGATGAGTTTTGCAGCTACATAAACACCAACGGACTACCTGATATCATCTGTTTTGACCACGACCTTGGCCAAGAAAAATCCGGCTACGACTGCGCAAAGTTTGTTGTTTCTTACTGTCAGACTCATAATCTTGATATCCCCGCGTTTGATATTCAAAGTTCAAATGCGGTGGGGAAGGATAATATCAGAAGTATTTTGAATAACTGGCATAGGGTGTTTATTTCACAGGAGGAACATAATGGCAAATCCAATTGAAAAAAAGCAAATGCTTTTGGATGCTCTTAAGGGATTTAAATACTGGGGAGCGAGCTGCAATTAAATCACAACTTTAATGCGCCGCCATCCATATCATATTATAATCAAATAAAATTTCTCAAAAAAATCACACAAATATCACGAAATGATAGCGCAGCCAACTATATTTATATGGGTAGAATGCGAGGAGAAATTATGAAAGAACAGATGAAAGAAGAACAGAACGAACTTAAGAATCCTAAGAAAATCAGATGGAACATTTCGATGGCTATGTCCTGTGTGTTTGAGGCACTTTGGAAATCTAAACTTAAGATAAAGAAAACACAGAAGTATGAAACCGCTATGGAACGCTTAATGGCTTTGTACAAGCTTACTCAATCACAGGTTTGGATTTTGTGTCTTGTTTGTGAGCATTATGTTGAATGTGATGATAGTACCTCACTTTCTGATATTTCCGAAGCTCTCAATATTCCTGCTATGACTATCATGAGCTGGAAAAAAGATATGGAAAAAATGTCAGAAGCTGGCTTTTTTGAATGGCGTCGAAATCGCAAAGATGTTATGCCAGTTTCAGAGTTTAACGATTCTCTTTATTCAAATACTGAGTTTATTCCTCAAAAGAAAAAGGAAATGGACGAAATAGACTTTCTTAACTATTTTGCCGACCGTTATGAATCACGTCGAGGGGAAGATATGAGCGAAGGAATGATTGCTCGTGAACTTCTCAGGTACGAAAGAAAGAATGCAGAAATTGCTATGGTAAAGCGTGTAAAAGCTGAACTTGAAGATTCATCCCACCGCTTCTTTCTTTATGATGTTGCTCACGACGTTATAATTGGAGATAAAACAAGTCTGAATGAAACGATTGCGGACCTTTATGATGGAGGTAAGCGTTACACCATTGCTACTCAGATGATGGAAGAAACACATGAACTTTTTAAGAAGGGTCTGCTTGAATTTGAAACAAAAGGAAATCTTTCTGATGCTGCAATCACTCTTACTGATAAAGGCAAAAAGCTCGTATTCGGCGAAAAAGCTTTTTTGTTCGAAGAAAAAATCAACGAAAAAGACCTCATCAAAGTTGGCGACATCAAAGAAAAACGCCTCTTTTACAGCCAGCAAAACCAGAAGGAAATTGACCGCCTCAAGAATGCCCTGCAGGAAGAAAAACTCAGGGGTATCCAGAAGCGCTTGCAGGATGACGGGCTGCCTGTGGGAGTGGCCGTACTTTTATATGGCGCACCCGGCACCGGCAAGACCGAAAGCGTAATGCAGATTGCCAAAGAAACCGGCCGCTCAATTGTCCACGTAGATATTGCCGAAGCAAAATCTGCCTGGTTTGGTGAAAGCGAAAAACGCATTAAAAAGATTTTCACCAGCTACAAAAACGCCTGCGAAATTGCAAAGAAGAAGGGCGAACTCATGCCAATCCTCCTGTTCAACGAAGCCGACGCACTTATTTCAAAACGCAAACAAGACACTTCCGGCAACGTTGCCCAAACCGAAAACGCCATCCAGAATATCATCCTGGAAGAACTGGAAAACCTTCAGGGCATTTTCATTGCCACCACCAACCTTGCCACAAACATGGATACCGCTTTTGAACGCCGCTTCCTGTTCAAAATCAAGTTTGAAAATCCTTCTGTGGAATCAAAAACCTCCATCTGGATGAACAAACTCTCCTGGCTCAACAAAGACCAGGCCACCCAGTTCGCCAAAGACTACGACTTCTCCGGCGGCCAGATAGACAACATCGTCCGCAAAGTCGCCATGAACGAAGTAATCACCGGTGAACGCCCTGCCATTTCTGAGATTAACGATATGTGTAAAACCGAGAAAATCGAAAATCCGGATGGGGCAAAGCGTATGGGGTTTTGTTTGTAATAAAGGCTTTGAAGGATTAGATATATGGGTATCAGGACTAAATACAAATGCGATGTTATTATCTATAACAAAACAACTGTAGTAGGTCTTATATATTTTCCTCAATGTCATAAGGCACCGGCAAAAATCTTTTCTATGATGGCAAAGGATTGTCCCGCAAATAATTATCTTTTGGAATGGAAACCTTTGCTATTAAAAAGAATTCTTACTAAAGCAAAATTTTCTGTATATGACGAGCCAGTAGCTAGAGAATTATCATTCACAATTAACGGAATCATAGAAGATCATTTTTGGCAATGTGTGGCGTTAATTTATAAAAACTCTGGAATAGATATAGATAATGAAAATAACAGTTCCGATAATTCCTATGTAAATAATATAATTCTTTCCATTAATGAATCTTTTGATAGATTATTCTTACGACCTTCCGAATCAAGTATTCTTTTTAAACAAGTTCATTGCACAAAATATGTTAGTAAAATACCTTGTAGTTTTTTTCTAAATTATAATGAAATTGATAATCATTGGTATTATACAAAAAGAAACACTCGGGAAAATACATTCGAAAGGCCTTGCAAATCTTTATTAACTTGGAAAGCCAATATTAAATATAAGCTCGTAGAAAAAGAATTTATTGGAACTGTAGTTAAAATTGAAACAATTCCTTTTGCAGCCTATCTTGGAACTTATAAAGCTTATGAAGATTATGATAAACACTTGTATAAGACAAAACCTATAAAAATGGATGACCTTTATATACCTGTTGTAACAGTTTTTTATCAGAATGGTCGAAAAAGAATAGTTCCTCTTTCCTGCATAAAAGAATATGAAGGCTTTACTAATGGAGCAGAGGTAGAAGAGTTATTAAGCAATCTTAAACAAATTCAAAAAGATAATACAAAAACAAAGATTTCAGTTGAGAAAGATGGAACAATAAAAATTGTTAAAGAGTTATTATTGTTAAATAAAGTTTATAAAATCATAAAAACAAAACGACAACTTATTCTTAATGTGCAAGAAAGAACCGCACATAGATCATTTGGGAAGGAAGAAGCTTGTGATATTTTCTTTAATATTTCAGATGACGAATATGAAAAAATCTTTGAAATTATGAAGAGCCAGATTAAAGAGGAATGTGGGTTTGTGCCGGATCTAGTTTATGGAGAAACCAATTTTGACAAACTAATTAATTTTACTCAATGTCCTTTTGCTCCAGAACTAAATGAGTTTTCTCCACTGTTTAATAAGCTGCCTCTTTCGGGAATATCAAAAGATTACAATGGAAAAGAATGTGTTCATCCCTTTGAAGTAGAAAAAGAACTATCTCATAGTCCTGATTGTGTCAGGAAGTTTATCAAGTATTGCGGTTTACCTTATACGCCTAAAAACATTAAAGAATTATTAAAAGGACATCGTAATTTTGCCGCTCTTCTTGGTGCCTGGGAACTTGGTTTCCGGAATCAGGAAGCAATTGATATACTTTTGGCATCTGATTCCGGTTTAATCTTGTCTGACATTGTTTTTCTGTATGGAGCCTTTTGTGATTATATTATGACAGAAGCAGAAATAGTTCTGGGACAGAAAGATTTATCTGAAAAGAATTTTACATTTGTTGAGTCATTGCAAATTCTGGAAGATATAAAATTTTTATTTGAGCTTTTTGATGAAATTACTTGTGCAAAATTGACATCAGAAATACTATCACAAGAACCAATGATTATGGATGCCTTCAATTATTTTAGAATTTTATCTACTGAAAATATTATTTCCGAAGCAATCATAAAAAAAATAAGAAGAGAAGGTTTTACCTCCTACAATCACGATATGCTTATGCGTACTTACAGACAGGCACATCCCGAAAAAAAGGACCAATTTGAAAATCAGAAAATTATTTATTCTCAAGAAGAAGAAAAGTTAAAATGGGAAAAAAATGGTTATAAATTCTGTCTTCCCGAAGATACAGATCGCCTTGTTGATATTGGTTATAAAATGAATATCTGCGTAGGTCATCTTTATCGAGACAAAGCCGCAACAAAAAAATGTACAATTGTTTATGCAATTAAAGAAAATGAATATGAGTTATGCATCGAAATTCAAAAGAAAGACAACCAGCATTTCAAACTAATTCAAAAGAGTGCATTTTCAAATCATTCTCCAAAAGGTGAACTTCTAAAGACATTTAACGAATGGTGTTTGCAAAAAGGAGTGGTATAAGAATGATTTACATAACTGGTGATACACACAATGTAAATGATATGTCAAATCTCTCTACAAAGAATATGAAGCTCTGCTGCATGGAGCAGGGAGCTGATTATTCTGCAATTACATATGCAATTGTTCTTGGGGATTTTGGTTTGCCGTGGTGTACATGTCCTGTAGACGAACAGGGGATACATCCGACTGATAAAACCGACAAGCATCTTCTTAAATGGTATAACGAAGAACCATTCAAGATTCTTGCAGTACCGGGAAATCATGACAATTATGATATGATAGAAAAGTTGACACAGGTTCCAATGTTTGGAGCTACTGTTGGTAAAGTGAGTGAAAATGTGTTTTATTTGAACCGTGGGGAGATTTATAAAATTGAAAGAAAGCGTTTTCTTGTTCTTGGTGGTGCACTTAGTGAAGATAAAGCCTTTCGAACTCTTCACGAATCCTGGTGGCCACAGGAACGATGGACGGAAAATGAACAGACAGCTTGTATTTCGAAGATACAAGAGCAGGGGACTCAGTTTGATTATGTTTTCTCTCATACCGGGCCATCTGCAGGAATTGCCTGCACAGATCCGTTTTTTGCCAACGAAGAAAATCTAGCAGAGCTTGACTTGGATTCCACCGTTGTTTTTAATGATAAAATTGATTCCCTAGTCACCTACAAAAAATGGTTTTTTGGACACTGGCACAGTGACTGGGGGTATGAGAATTATGAGAAGAGTGCGTATGTTGGGTTATATAGGATGGGGGTGGTTATATAATAACTGTAATTATGGTATAAAGAAATAAAGAGAATTTTTGGTGTTGAAAATATGAATTATTATGTAATAAGTCCAAACGTCTGGAATAATGGAAACTTTGATTATCTTGTAGACATTATGTGCGAAGAACATTGTGTACTAATGGGCTATAATAAGAAATCTCCTACAGGACAATCTTTTGCATCATTGAAAGTTGGTGACGTGGTTATTGTTGCTCAAAGAAAAGACTGGGATTTTAACTATTATTTCATGGGTACTGTATGTGATGATAACACATATGAAGTAGAAGGTGCTCAATGTAAATATTTAAAAAATTTTTATCTATTAGGGAATGATAAAACAGATTTTCTGAAAGATTGGAGTGCTGCTGAAATGCGAGCTATGACAGCAATGGTTCGTATAGACCCTTCAAAAAATAAAAATGTTATAAAACTCATTAATGATAAATTAAAGGACGGCTTTATGAAAGAAAACTTAGACACATATAAATCTATACTTCTTGAAAAAAATAATTTAGTTTTGCAAGGTGCTCCAGGAACAGGTAAAACTTACACAACCGCATCTTTAGCTGTTGATCTTATTAATCCACAATTTCAAGACTTTAATGATCATTCTGAAGTTATGAAAGAATATAATAAAAATCTTATCTGTATTGATACAGAAACTGGTGAGAAAACAAAGGGCAGTATAAAAGATGGTCAAATTGGATTTGTTACATTTCATCAGTCTTTTGAATATGAAGACTTTATAGAAGGTATAAAGCCAACTTCCGACGGAACAAATGTAACATATCATATTGAAAATGGACTCTTTAAAATGATGGCGAACAAAGCTAGTAAGGAACCAGATAGAAACTTTGTTCTCATTATTGATGAAATCAATAGGGGCAATATTTCAAAAATTTTTGGAGAACTTATAACCCTCTTAGAATCGGACAAACGAGAAGGCAAGGTTCATCCAATTACAGTAATACTCCCATATTCAAAAGAGTCATTCTCAATTCCATCCAACTTATTCATTATCGGTACAATGAATACTACAGACAGAAGCGTAGGAAGCATTGATTATGCTCTTAGAAGACGTTTTGATTTTGCGACACTTAGTTCTCAAAGAGAAGTTGTGGAAACACTAAGTTCTGAAAAAGCTTTAAAACTATTTGATGCTGTACAGACCTTTATTGAAAAAAATCATGAAAATGAACTAGACATCGAAGACCTTAAAATAGGACATAGTTACTTCCTTGTAGGTAAAAATGATAATGGGTCTAAATTAGAGATAAAATGGAAGTATGAAATTCTTCCATTATTAAGAGAATACTATAAGGACGGAATTATAACAAAAGATATTCCTCAAGAAAATCGTTCAATTGATACATTTATCAGTTTTGTAAATGAATAAAATAATCGAGTTCAGAGAACATTCCAAAAGTAATTCTGTAATTGATGATGAAGTCTTTGAAAGAATAAACATTCAACCACAGAATGAAAACGATAATAAAAATGTGAAACCTTCTTCTCTTGGTATAAGGAAGTCCCTTAACGGCCTTCGCGCTGATTATTATATTGGAGTAGACTGGCTAATTGAAAATGAAGTAGCAGCCGTAGTAGAACCAAAAATCAATAATGTAGATTTTATGTCTTTATTTTCAGCTGCACTTTCTATTTCATCTGATAAGGAAGTTGAGTATTTTTCTCACTATTATGGAATTGATTTCAGTAAATCAGAAATTGAAACTAATTCTTCTGTAGTTGATAGTTTAACTCCATTGATAATATCTCATTACATCTCTCTTTTAAAAATTTTGATAAAACGAGGGTTAAAAAAGGGATATATCCATCAAGAAGAAAACTTACACTCAAAAATAAAAGGAAAGATTCTCTTTCAGAAAAATCTTAGACATAACCAATTAACAAAAAGAGAAGACAGAATATATTGTGGGTTTGAAGATTATACTATTGATATCCCTGAAAACCGATTATTGAAGAAAGCCTTGATTTTTGCAGAAAAGGCATTAAACAATTGCATAAGCCTTAATCAGGAAAGTCAGAGAACTTTTTATAACGATATTAAGAAAACAATTAATTCAATAAAACCTCATTTCGAACAAGTATCAAGTGAGATACAAATAAATGAAGTTCAGAAAGTTACTTCAAACAAGCTTTTTAAAACTTATAAAGAAGCAATAATTGTAGCAAAAGCATTACTACGTAAATACGATTATACTTTTAGCAAAATTAATGAAAAAACTACAAAGACATATCCTTTCTGGATAGATATGCCAAGACTTTATGAAATGTACGTCTACAGTAAATTAAAAGAAAAATTTGGAGAGGAATTAGGTTTCCAAGTTGAAGGATTCGGCAGAGGTGAATACAAGACAGTAGCAGACTTTATTCTAAGAAACAAAGGCTTGATTCTTGATGCAAAATATAAACCCCGATACGAACACAGCAAATCAGGAATAATTACCGATATTCGAGAATTGAGCGGATATGCAAGAGATATGAAAATCTTACAGAACTTCGACAATTTTAATCAAAACAATGAAATTCCCTGTGTGATTATATATCCAGGGAAGTCTGCAATAGAAGATTTCTTAGAAAAAGAACTAGCTCAGTCTGATATAAATGATAAGAGTGATGAAGATTATATGAATTTTATATCTGAGAAAAATAAATTTAAGGCATTCAGGAATTTTTATTTCTATAAGTTGTCTCTTCCAGCATTAAAATCTGACTAGACGCCAACAGCAACCAAAGAAATGTATGCATTTCATTTGATACACTATCATAAAATGATAGAATTTAAGTGATATATTGAGAATTGGGTGGTATAATAAAATCTTGTAAGGAGAAACTTTGCATTATGGTTACTGAATATTTTATACAGCCAAATGATTATGAAAAATGGTTTTCTGAAAATGAAATACAGTGCAACACTGGAACTATTCTCAGTAAATACATGGGAAAACCAGAACTAACAGAAAAAGCCATGGATTTAACAGATTGTCTTAAAGATTTTTTAACTACTGTTAAAGGAGTAGTAATAAATAACAATAGCATTTACAAAAATCATTATGTAGTTAAACCAATTATTAGCTATCTTCTTCACTTAAAGCGCGAAATCTACTTTCAAATCGTAAGTTTACTTGATGAATCTAAGCCTGCAACAATAGGGACATTCTGTGGTTCGAACTTTATTGATTTCAATAAATTAGTAGAACAAAATATTCTTACAAAAGAAGAAGTAACCTTAATCAAATATCCTATAAGCTGTCAATTTTCTAATATAGTAGACGATTTAGATACAAGAGATGTTTATATCGCCACGGATTATGCAGACGACACCCCGGATATTTATTTTTCAATAAGAGAAAATAAACATTTCGATATAGATTCAACTCCTCATTTTATTATTGATGCCCCTTTTGAAGTAGAGCCTGGATTAATTAACTTAAAATCATGGGCTGTTTACGAACTGTACAGACTATTCAAAATGACTGAAATCTGTGCAAAAATTGTTACAGAAAATAATGAAGTTTCAACCAGCCTCTTAGCAAATAGAATTGATATCTCAGAAATAATTTACGTTTTCGACAGCTTAAATGAAATTGGAGTTGAATTTGATATATCAAAAACTGAAGCTGATTACAAAATTAAACAGTTTTTACACCGACAGGGAGTAGAAACTGCCTATGAATATACTGATACTGATATTCAAAACGAATTAATATCATTAATGCAGCAATTGGTAGAATTCGTCAAAAAGGAAAAAGGGGAAATACCTGATCCACAGATAGCTAGTATTGCACAGCATCGTCTGGAAGAAATGTTTGGTATTGTATATGAAAAACTTGTTGAATATTATTTTCAGGGATTAGTTTAATATGTCCATTCAGCACTTTTCAAAATCGCGTTACTGCTCTTGTATCCAGTGTCCAAAAATTCTCTGGTTAAAAGAACATCTACCTGAAGAGTTCGATGACAGCGTTATGAATCAGGCTGTCCTTTCTACGGGTAATGATGTAGGCGACTTAGCAATGGGGCTTTTCGGGGAATATACAGAAGTTCCTTTTACAGAAAAACTTGGGGACATGATTCCTGCTACTCAGAAACTGATTGATGAAGGCGTTAAGAATATCTGTGAGGCTTCATTCAGTTATGACGGATGTTTCTGCAGCGTTGATATTCTCAAGAATCTCGGAAACAAAAAGGTCGAGCTCTACGAAGTAAAAAGTTCTACCAGCGTTCATTGGATTTATGAACATGATGTATCATACCAATATTACGTGCTGACAAAGCTAGGCTATGATGTACAAAAAGTATGTCTTGTTCATATAGATACATCTTATGTACGTCACGGTGAACTTGAACTGGACAAACTCTTCAAGATTGTAGATTTAACAGACACCGCAAAAGCAAAACTCCCGGAAGTAGAAGAGAATATCAAGAAATTCCGTGAATACCTTAAGAGCGAGACTGAACCAGAATGCAAAGTTGGCGGTCAGTGTTCTGATCCATATGACTGTGGCTACTGGGCACATTGTGCCGTCGATATGCCTCAGGATGATAGTCACACTGTTTGGGAAATCTCACGGCTCAGAAACAAGCAGTGGTATTACGATAACGGCTACATCACTTTTGAACAGCTCTACGAAGCAGGAGTTCTGACAGGAAAGTACCTTCAGCAGGTTGAAGCAGAAATCAAGAACTTACCGGCACAGATTGATAAGACACAGATAAAGGGGTTCCTTAAAACTCTGAGTTATCCTCTTTACTTCCTGGATTTCGAGACCTTTAATCCAGCAGTTCCTCTTTATGATGAATCAAGCCCGTATCAGCAGATTGTTTTCCAGTATTCGCTACATTACATCGAAAAAGAAGGTGGAGAACTCAAACATAAGGAATGCCTGGCATATCCGGGAAGTGATCCTCGTCGCCAGATTGCAGAGCAGCTTTGCAAGGATATTCCTCTAAATGTTTGCATTACAGCTTACAACATGGGCTTTGAAAAAGGAAAGATTCGTGACCTTGCAGACCTCTATCCTGATTTAAGAAACCACCTTATGAACATCCACGATAACATCAAGGACATCATGATTCCGTTCCAGAAACGCTGGTACTACACAAAGGAGATGCAGGGGTCTTATTCCATCAAATATGTTCTTCCGGCCATTTTCCCGGATGAACCAAGTTTGAATTATCACAATCTTGAAGGCGTTCATAATGGCGGAGAAGCAAGCAATACATTCCTTGCAATGCAGAAAATGGATAAAGAAGAGCTTGAAAAATGGCGTGAACATCTTTTACGCTACTGCGAGCTTGATACGTTTGCAATGGTAAAGGTATTGGAGAAACTTCGGGAAGCAGCAAAATAATAGAATGAAAACTCTGAATATAAAATTATTTTAATTGTTATGTAATTATGGATAATGTGTATTAAAAATTCTAATAGAAATATAGATCTAGATCTCGTTCATTAAGACATTTAGACAGAGTTCTATTTCTTTTAACTCTTTCAATAAATCTTTTCTCATAAGCTTACAAAGTCTTTTTACCTGACAATCCACTATAGCTTGTGCCTGTTCATCAGTTAAATCATATTTTGAAACTAACTGTTTTTTTGCTGATTCAGTGTTTTCACTTTCAAAAACAATCTTGATTATTTCTTCTCTGTGTTCTGTAAACAAAACTAAAGCTTTAAGTAAACCCAGTCTTCTGGCCAATATGTCTTTTTTTGTAAAATCTTGCATATGCACCTCCAAAAGTTTTATAATATTATATAATCTATTACTCTCGTTTCATAATAGCGTGAAAAAAAATTAAAAAGAAATTTCTCATTCTTTTACGAGTTCTATCATAAATTGAGAGTGAAATTTCTGTATATTATAATATGGAGGCTATTATGAAGTTTAAACGAAGCAAGGCAAAACCTCTTTCTAAGAAGGAAGAGGACCGTGTAAACAAAAAATTTGAATCATTCAAACACAAAGAATATTCAGAAGATTTCATGAATGATATTTTTGACAAAGAAGAAGCCATCAACAAAAAGATGAACAGCGATAAGCTCAAAGATTTTGCTCAGGATGTAAAACTGTTTTTCTGTATGCTCAAAGACTTCTTCACCAGGAAATATACCGATGTCCCAATTGGAACAATCATGTCCATCGCAGGAACTCTTCTTTATGTCTTTTTGCCGGTAGATGTTATTCCAGATTTTATTCCTGGAATCGGCTACATTGATGATGCTGCTGCAATGATTGCTCTTTGCATAAAAATGGTAAAAACTGATTTGGATAAATATAAGGCATGGAAGGAAACCCAAGCGTGAATCCTAAAAAATCTATCAAGAAAAAAGCATCCATAAAGACATTGAAAAATATGTTCTTTCAAGCTTCCCATACATTCTGAGGGTTATTTTTGGAAGATGGTGGTGCTGTTTGAGGTTATTATTTCTAATTATATGATTGTTATCACTTTCATTGTTAAATCAACCGTAATTCACAAGTATTGGTAATAGAGATAAGCAATATTTTTATTTTAACGAAATAAAAAAGTTGCACTAAACTGTATTAGTGATATAATAATAGAAAAATAAATTTTAAAAGGAGATTGTTTATGGCAAGAAATTTAAACAAATCTGAACAAGAACAAGTTGAAAAAGAATTTGAAAAATTCAAAGAAACAAATTACACAGATAGTGATTTTCAAAAGGCTTTAGATAATGAGGATAAAATTATTGAAAAAGCAAATAAAGGTGCTTTATTAAAATATGCTAGTTATATCCCGTTATTTTTTGGTATGGTAAAAGACTTTTTCACAAAAAAATACAAAGAAGTTCCAGGTGGTACTATTGCCGCTATATTAGGAACCCTTTTGTATATTTTTTCTCCCATTGATGTAATACCAGATATTATTCCTGTCGTTGGTTTAGTTGATGATGCTGCAGTTGTGGCATTATGTTTGAAACTGGTCTCTCTTGATGTAGAGAAGTACAAAAAATGGAAAGAAAATACTGCTAAGTTGGATCAAGAATATAAAGAGGATTAGGAGATGGACTTAATTTCTGAAGATAATCCTCAGAATTTCCCAATTCAAGTTATTCCTCAGGAAAACAGTGTACGCGACAATCCTAAGAATTTTGAAATGCTCGGTAATGCCGATATGATTCTAGGACAATTACCAACATTAGTTACAACATGGGCTGGTGTTGATAAATTAAGTGATGCCTATAAAATTGTTATGCCTGAAGGAGTAACTGGTGAACTTGTAAAAAACTCGAAATTAAATGATTTGCTAACAACAACAATACGAGGGGCTGATGGTAAATTTTCAGGAGTAGCAGGATTGGAAAGTCTTGCAGGTACATTAACTCCTGCTGCTATCGCTTCGACAGCTTTCTCGGTAGCGTCAGTTGTTGTAGGACAATATTTTTTATGCCAGATAAACAAATCATTGTCCAAGATTTCAGAGGGCATTGAACATCTTGAAAAACAAATTGATACCATACAGGAATCAGATGTTTTTTCAGGAATGATTTTCTTAAAAGAAATACAAAATGATTGGTCTCTTATTCTTTCATCTGAAGAGTTTAGAGAAACTGTTACATCTAATATCCTGCAAACGGTGAATAAACTTACATCTTCAATTTATTATTTTGAGAATAGATTAAATACCAAACTTAATGAGTTATCAACGATTTTGCAAAAGGATAAAATTGCTGATTTTTCTCTTATTGATGAGATTTCAAATATAACAGATTTTCTGAAATTAGCATATGAAACTCGTTGTTGTTTAAAACTGATTCTTATTTATTTAACTACAGGAATAACAAAGTATAATTTCGAAGAAATAAAAAGAACTCTGGAAAGAGATGATACTCTTTTGTTTTCTTCAACTGTAAAACAGCTGGATAAACAAATAGAATCTATTATGTATACCCTAAAAAAGGCTCCTACAATCAAATTGCAAAAACAAGCACTTGAGATCAGTTCTCAAATTAAAAATATCTATAGTATAACCAGAGATAGATTTAACGATTCTATAAATAACAATATAAACAATACCATTTCAAAGTTAAAACAACTTGATGATGAAGGGTGTGTTTTCTATATTGAAAATAACACACTTTATATTGAAAATAAAGAAGTAGCATAAAGGTAAAATATTACAGTTTTCTGATGAAAAATACTAAGTTCGTTTTTGTAGTTTATTTTCTTCTCTCCGGATTGTTATTGTTTCCGAGTTGTAAACAAAAGCAGAAAACAAACCAAACAACTTCAGAAACACAAATTGAGAAAGTGCAGGAAGAGCAGGCTGTTACAGATATAGAAACAGATTCTGTAAAAAAAAGAACTTTTCGTACAGAACATCCTGTGCTTTTTACTATTATTATTCTTGCCTTTTTGTTTACTATTATTATTGTTTTAATTATTCTAAAAATAACTGTGCCTGATTTAATTGACAAAGCTTATAATCTCCTCAATATAATAGACAAACTTAGTAATTTGAGGAAGTGATAAATTATTTAGGAAAAGAAATGAAGAGAAGACTACTTTTTGTATTTTTGGTAGGGATATTAATTCTACAAAGTTGTACCAATAACAATCAAAGAACAGAAAATAATTCCAATTCAAATACACAAATTGAGATTCAACAAAATGCTCCTGTAAAGAATGAGGAAAGCCCCAAAAAAAATGATTTACCATTTCGTTTAAAACACCCGTATATTTTTACGATATTGATAATTTCTTGTCTGGTTTTATTGATTATTTTAATCTCTATGCTTCCTGGTTTTATAGAAAAACAAGGAAAAAGCATGATATTAGATGGGGTAATCAAAGGACTCATATCAAAAATATTCAGATTATAATATTAAGAACGGAGTGAAATTATATGCAAAATAAATTTATGCCTCCACGCTATGGAGAACCTGTGCCATTAATATGTTTAAAATGCCATAAAACTTTTGTAGGACCGAACCCGAAAGGACCTAGAATTTTTGATGATTTGTTTTCAAAAGTGAAACGCGCTAAGTGTCCAGAATGTGGAAGCCGTAAAGTAACCAGAAATCCTTTCATACAGTATTAGTTGTATTAGCCCATAAAAGTAGTGAGTTTCTATTATGAAAATAATGTCATTTAATGTTTGCAGTCTCCGTACATGGAGAGATTTTTATTCTGAAGAATGGATGGAATGGAAAAAAGCTCTTAAAGCAATTGTTGAATACAATAATGTTGATATTGTAATGCTTCAGGAAGTCTACAAATCTGAACCAAGTTATATTAAAGACATAGCTTCTTTCCTTGGAAATGAGTATAAAACAATAACCACAGAATCCTATTCAAATTGTAATTGCAATCTACACAATGCTATTTTTCTTGGACAAAACTTAGCTGGTGTAAGTGTTTCTGATATTTCGCAGAATTACCAAAACTATCAAAACAGAAATAACAATTTCCAGGTTATAAAATTCAATATAAGTGCTAATGATCTAATCTTGGTAAATGTTCATCTGGCTTCAGATGGAAATGCTAGAATTGTTGATGGTGGTGATCACGCAAACGATTTAATTAATCTTGAACAATTACTATCAAATATAGAACAGCAATACCCTGATGCTTATATCTTGGCTGGTGGGGATTTCAATTATAGTTATGATTTACTTTCAAAACATTTGGCAGAAAATAACGTTCTAGCAAATTGGTTATTAGATGACGAAACAGCAACTGGAAAAGGAGCCCAAACAACATTAACACAAGCTGGACAAATGGGTAACGCAATGGATCATTTCATTTATAATTCAAATCTAAAAACTAGAATCAAGAAGCAGGCTTATAATGAAAATCAAAATGATCCGTGGAATTTTACATTGGGAGTTCTTCATGTAGAGAATGGCAATTCTACTAAAATAAGAATCGGTAATCTAAAAGAAGTCGCTTTTATGGATTATCACCAAAGTATTTCCGATCATTTTCCTATCATTACAGAACTGAAAATTTAAATCTTCTCTTGCAGATTGTTCCTGATAACATTCTTATCTACAGCAAGTTTTTCTGCAGCCGCATTTACAGAACCATAAATTCTCACACCCTGTTCGGCTACCCAGGATTTAAACATTTTGTTTAAGTTTTTCCATGTCTGTTTTTTTATAAAATCATCGGAGAAAGTTTCTGGAGCATTATTTATTTCTTCTGTGAGATTTCTTTCCGTTATATAGTCCTGCCATTTTTCGATTGCGACATTTATATTCTTGTTTATTGTCTCATTGTCTGGGGACTGCCTGAAAACATTAACGTTAAAAGCATACAATTCTAAAAATCCTAATAGCTTGATAATATCTCTATAATTTCCATTGAGCGTATTATTCATAAGAACATCAATCAATCTTTTTTTGATAGAATCTTTTTGAGACGGAATATCATATTCTTCAAGCCAATTATATCCTGGAAATGCTTCTTTACTGGAACACTTCTGTTTATAATTTAACCAGATAATTGGCAAGCATTTAGAAATGAAATAAACATCTTCAGTTTTTCGTTCTTCAAAAGATTTTACTTTATGAGGCAAAAAACAAATTCTATCATAAAAATCGTCATACAAAGATTGCCTCAGTTCAGATATTGGTCTATTGCTGGAGCAGACCAAAACAAAATTTGATTCATAGGATTCTGTACTGCCAACTCTATAAAACTTATGATCCTCAATTCCTTTGATAAGCATTCGCTGAACTTCCTTACTTAAATCCTGAACTTCATCAAGAAACAAGCAGCCATTGTTTGCTTTCTTTATTTTGCCTTCGGTTGTTTTGTTAGCTCCTGTAAACGCACCTTTTTCATAACCAAATAATTCACTTTTTGCTAGTGCGGGTTCAAGAGTTCCGCAAGCAATAGAAACAAAATTTTTATCTGAAATATTAAGACATTTTTTAATATATTTTTCGACTATTGTTGTTTTTCCAGTTCCTCGTTCTCCAATTAAGAAAATTGGTCTTTTCATTGCTATCATATTACGGATGGTATCAAGTTCTTCCTGTGTGGAGAATACATACAAATCATCACATTTTGCTCTTGTATGTATTTTATCTTCATCTGTAAGAATCTCATTTTCGGCCCAATATGGGATTTCTTTATTCCCCTTTATATCAAAAGTTCTTATTACATACTGTTCAGGAGATCTTTCAAAATAAATATGAATTTCTTCTTCGGCTATTTTATCGTTTTCAAAATAATAAATGTGTACAGGATTTTTTATAATGTCTCTAAATCTATCTTCTGTAATATAATCAAATTTTATTTCCGTATTCTCAGGAGGCAAGATATTCATTGTTTTAGTATAAATATAAAGCTGTTCTATTTCTTTGTATTTTTCTATTGATTTTAATGCAATATTTAGTTTAACTGTATCCGTTAGATTTCTATTGTTACCAGTTATGTTTTCGGGTTTATAAATTATTACAGAAGGTAAAGTATCAGCCATATAAATAATTATAAATCGTATGTGGAAATGAATCAATATTTAGGTGTGTATATTTGCACTTTATAGTGATATTTCTCACTTTGCAAATTTTCAAAATTTACACCTAACCCCTGTTTTAACCCCAAAAAATGCCCTTTTTTCACAAATTTTCACTTGGCACGGAGCTTGCTATATATTTACTGTGGCAGAGACCACAAGAAGCTCAGGATGACGGACCTTGGTTCCACCTGTCGTTGACGGGCCAAATCATCCGGCAAAAAACAATAAGAGGTACGAAATGGAAAATTTCGATTTAGGAAAAATTATGAAGGACGCTTGCGAGAAGGTTGAAAAGGAAACAGGGCACATCAACATTTTAATTGCTGGAAAAACTGGTGTTGGCAAGAGTACATTAATTAATTCTGTGTTCCAAGGTAACATGGCTGAAACTGGACAGGGTAAACCAGTAACCAAGGCTACAAGGGAAATCACTAAAGAAGGAATCCCTCTATCAATTTTTGATACCAGGGGCTTGGAAACAATTGAATACAAGGAAACAATCAGCGACTTAAAGACTTTGATTTCTGAAAGACGAAATGATACAGATATCAATCGTCAGCTCCACGTGGCTTGGGTCTGTATCACAGAAGATTCAAGACGAGTTGAAGATGCAGAAATTGAACTTGTTGATATGCTTGCAGAATACATGCCTGTAATTGTAATCATCACTAAGGCTCGTGCAGACAACGGCTTCCAGAACGATGTTGAAAATCTTCTTCCAAAGGCAAAGAATGTAATCCGCATCAGATCGATTGGAGAAATCCTTGATGAAGGAATTGAGCTTACACCAATGAATCTTGAAAAACTGATTGACTTAACACAAGAAGTAATTCCAGAAGGAAGAAGGAATGCTTTTGCTGCAGCGCAAAAGGCTTCTCTCAAACAAAAGGTTTCCAGGGCTCAGGGAATTATTGCAGGGGCAGCAACAGCAGCTATAACTGCAGGTGCAAGCCCAATCCCTTTTTCTGATGCTGCCGTGCTTATCCCAATTGAAATTGGGATGCTTGCAGGAATCTCCAAAGTTTTTGGTTTAGATTTGTCAAAAGGACTTTTAGGCACCCTTGTATCTTCAATGCTTGGAACTTCGGCAGCTACTCTTGGAGGTAAAGCGATTGTTAGTGGAATCTTAAAATGCATCCCTGGAGCAGGAACAGTAATCGGAGCAGTGGTATCTGGCGCAACAGCAGGAACTCTTACGACAGCGTTAGGGGAACTGTATGTGGGAACTTTAAAGGCTGTTTTCAATGCTACAAAAGGTGAGGTTCCAACAGCAGAGCAGGTTGTTGCAGAATTCAAAAATCAGCTTGCAAAAAATAACTAACATTTCTGAGCCAGAGGGTCTATCCTCTGGTTTAGAATAGTTATAGAATGTAGGTAATGAGGACATTTTAGTTTTAGCAAAACGAGGTTAATTATGGCAAAGAATAAATTGACAAACGAAGAAAAGAAAGAAGCCGAAAATTATTTTAACAGTTTTAAATATCAGTCCTATTCAAAAGAAAACGAAGAGAAAGT
>ODAI010629527.1_pt1 | contig 22026 bp, 20 predicted proteins | sample 1539321 | NCBI WGS metagenome assembly ODAI01 (sample SAMN02144231, study PRJEB22623) | gut metagenome | biome: sheep rumen | host: Ovis aries | place: New Zealand | reverse complement strand
TGTTTTCATAAGCATATATGAATTGGATTGTTACTTCAACCTGAAATAATAAGTTATCGTACCCGTCTGGTCGTTCACACCGTCCACCTTATTGAACCGTGCTTTCTTCGCTGCCTCTTCGGCTGCTTTTCGAAGTTGAGCGTTCACCGTGTTGGTACGTTTATTGATGCTGGTACGGATAACTTGTCCCTGTGGATTTACCGTGATGGTTACAACAACTCTTCCTTCTTCCTGCACGTTATAGACAGGCATTGGCAAGCCACCCTCACCCAATGAGCGACCGTTCAAGTCGAACGTACCATATCCACCGATGCCGGATGTTTTCCCCGTATTCGAGTTTCCCGTAGCACTTCCTTGGATACCTTCGCCACTCTCACCATTTCCACGGCTACCCATCTTCGTTCCCTTGCCAAAGGCACCGGCTATCCGCTGTGCTGCTTGCTCAGCTGCAGCTCTTTCTTGTGCTGCGCGAGCCTCGGCAGCTGCCTTTTCGGCCTCAGCTCTTTTCTCTGCCTCTGTCTTTTCAGGTTTGGGCTGCTCCTTAGGTTTAGCCTTTTCTACGACCTTGGCCGTTTCTTTTTTCTTCGGAGTAACCTCCTTCGGCTGAACTTTCACCGGTTTCTCTTTGACAGCAGGCATCTCTATAGTTGGCTCATCTTCCTGTGTGATCAAGTCTTCCACATCTGGTACCGAGGGATCGGCTACATCGGATTCCGAAGCCGGGTCTGTTTCTGTCAAGCCTTGGTTCAGGATATCGATGTCGGTCATCATATATGGATCGGCATCTCCAGCCGCCATGTCAACATTACCCAACATAACGGGCACACCACCTTCTGCCTGTATCTCCGGCCGTTCGATAAAGACGAACAACAATACAAGCAATACGACGATATGAATGACGGTCGTACCGATAATACCTGATCTTTTATTTTTATCTATTTGCATGTCTCATCGTCTTTTCTCAGGCGGGCGAGTAGCCAGCACCATCTTGAAATGATTCTCATTTGCAATATTCAACACTTTTACGATCTCAGCGTATGGCACTGTTTCATCCGCATAAAGTGCCACGTACATCTCCGGCTCTTTTTCCGCACATTGTTGGAGGAAGGATGTCAGTTCATCCATATCATATACCGGCATCTCCGCTTCATTTCCGAATCCTGCGTAATACATCAGGTCTTTGTCAATAATCACTCTTGTCAAAGGTTTTGCCGATGTCTGCTGCTTTCCTTGTGGCAAAAGCACTTTGATAGCGTTCGGCGAAACCATCGTTGAAGTGATCATGAAGAATATCAGCAAAAGGAAGATGATATCCGTCATGGATGACATGCTAAACTGCGGCGATATCTTATGTCTTCTCTTTAAAGCCATATCATTTTACTTTTGAGTCGGTTCATTGAGCAAGTCCATGAAAGCCAATGTCTTTGCTTCCATCTGACTCACCACCTTATCAACACGAGTTACCAAATAGTTGTAGGCGAACATGGCCACGATACCGACAACCAAACCACCAACGGTAGTTACCATTGCCTCGTAAATACCACTTGAAAGCAAGGTGATATCAATGTTATTTCCCGCATTTGCCATCTCAAAGAAAGCACGAACCATACCGGTAACCGTTCCCAAGAAACCAATCATCGGTGCACCGCTGGCAATGGTAGAGACAATAGCCAAGCCATTTTCCAACTTAGCAACCTCTATATTACCCGTATTTTCAATAGCTGCCTGCACATCTTGTACGGGATGTCCCATTCGACTTATACCTTTCTCAATCATATGAGCTGCAGGTGTATTGGTCATCCTACAGTAGTTCACTGCAGATTTTATCTCACCAGTACGGATATAGTCACGAATACGTTCCATAAACAAGGGGTCATCCTTTCCTGCCCTGCGGATCACCGCCAAGCGTTCGAAAAAGATATAAAAACAAATAATGGACAGAACGGCCAGCACGATCATAATCCATCCACCTTTTGTTGCTAAATCCCATAAATTCATGTGAGCCTCTTCTGAGATCTCTGTCAAGACTGGATTACCCGATAGGGTATCCGCCAAAGCTGCTTGTGCAACTATCCATGTCATATTCATCTTTCTTTTGTTGTTTCTTGTTCTAATTAACGGCAAATATAGCGATTTTTATCCTAATGTGATGTCTACTTTCTATGAAAAGAACTAAAATTGACTTAGAGAACGTGAATTCGATCATCTATTTGCACTCACAAAGTGTTCACAGCTTAATTGTAACAGAATCGTAACATCGAAAACAAAATCAGCAACACCTATTTCTGTAACTTTGTAGCTAAATACGATTATATACTTTCACAATGGATGTAAATCAAGATTATTTAATGGTCACGCTGAAGTTACTAGGCTCTTTGGCTCTGTTGATGTTTGGTATGAAAACCATGAGCGATGCACTTCAGAAAATGGCGGGACCACAGCTCCGACATATCCTTGGAGCGATGACGACCAACCGACTAACTGGTATTCTGACTGGAATCTTCGTTACTGCTGCCGTACAATCATCCACTGCAACCACCGTCATGACCGTTTCATTTGTCAATGCAGGCTTATTGACATTGGCACAAGCCATCAGTGTCATCATGGGTGCAAACATCGGTACTACCCTTACTGCATGGATTATGTCGGCCGGTTTCTCTTTCAATATCACCAACTTTGTATACCCAGCCTTTGTCATAGGTATTGTTCTAATATATAGCAAAAAACACCGGTTTGGAGGCGACTTTCTCTATGGTGTTGCCTTCATGTTCCTGGGCTTGGGAACGCTACGCCAGACTGGTATCGACATGAACTTGGGACAGAACCAGGCCATCCTGGATTTCTTCTCTCACTTCGACCCGCATAGTTTTTTGACGACCATTACGTTCTTGCTAATAGGTGGTGTTCTGACGATGTGCGTACAGTCATCGGCTGCCGTCATGGCCATCACCATGATCCTCTGTTCGAGTGGTGTTTTACCTATCTATCAAGGCATCGCCCTCGTAATGGGTGAGAATATCGGAACGACCGTGACTTCCAACATCGTTGCCATGTCGGCCAATACACAGGCACGGAGAGCAGCATTTGCACACATGTTCTTCAACCTGTTCGGTGTGTTCTGGATTTTACTGATCTTCCGCCCGTTCATCGATATGGTATGCGGATTCGTAGGATACGACGTGACTATGACGAAGGAGTCGGTCGACAACACCGTCTTTATGGCAAATGCAGCTAAACTGAGTTTTGTGCTGGCAGGTTTCCATACTGCATTCAACCTGACCAACACATGTATCTTGGTGTGGTTCGTTCCACAAATCGAACGCCTCTGCTGCTGGGTTATCAAACAGAAAGAGACAGCACAGGATGAAGATTTCCGCTTGAAATATATTTCTGGTGGTATCATGCGAACTCCGGAAATATCCGTTTTACAGGCCCAGAAAGAAACCACGCTCTTTGCTAAACGTATACAACGTATGTTTGGAATGGTTATGGATTTGTCGGAAGAGAAAGACGAAACCAAGTTCCAAGAGACGTTTAAACGAATCGAGAAATACGAAGGGATATCCGATAACATGGAAATTGAAATTGCCCGTTACCTTGAGCAAGTCAGCGACGCTCACTTGTCGGATGACACGAAAGGCAAAATTCGGCGTATGCTCCGCGTCATCAGCGAGATTGAAAGTATCGGCGATGCATGTTACAATTTGGCCCGTACCCTTCACCGCAAATTTGATGCAAAGAAAGAGTTTACCGAAAGCCAACACACCCAACTGAAGAGGATGATGGGGCTCACCGATGATGCCCTGACTCAGATGAACGTGGTGATGAACGGCCGTAAGGAAGAGCAGAACATGAAAGAGACGGAACGCCTTGAGAACGAGATCAATGAGTTACGCACCGTCTTGAAGAATAAAAACATACAAGATGTCAACAATCACCTTTACGACTATTCTGTTGGCACTATCTATATCGACTTAATCAATGAGTGTGAAAAATTAGGTGATTATGTTGTGAACGTGATGGAAGCTCGATTAGGAAATTAATTAGTATATTTGCACCATGAATTCCAGTAAAAAGATATTAATTGTCGACGACGAACAAGATTTGTGTGACATCCTGCAGTTCAACCTTACCACGGCAGGATATGATGTTGATGCGGTTCACTCGGCTGAGGATGCACTGCAATTAGATCTTACGAAGTATCATTTACTTATATTGGATGTCATGATGGAGAAAATGTCAGGATTTGAACTGGCTGCTATCCTCAAAGAGAATCCGACAACGACACAGATTCCAATCATTTTCCTGACAGCCAAGGATACTGAAGATGATAAACTGGAAGGCTTCAGCCTGGGAGCCGATGACTATATCGCCAAGCCTTTCTCGCTGAAAGAGGTAATGGCCAGAATCAAATCGGTACTGCACCGTACTGCTAAAGAGCCGGAACAGGCACCGGATATCCTTGCATACGAAGGGCTCATCATGAACATCAACAAAAAAACGGTTCATGTAGATGGAGAACAAGTGCCGTTCACCAAGACAGAGTTCGAACTGCTTCGCCTTCTTCTGAGTGCAAGAGAACAGGTATTCTCTCGCCAACAATTAATCGAACAGGTTTGGCCGCAAAATGTCATTGTCACCAACCGTACCGTAGATGTCAACATCACCCGCATTCGAAAGAAAATCGGGAAATATGCTGTAAATATCGTAACGCGACTGGGATTCGGTTATTATTTTGAAGAATCACAACTTATCAAAAAATAAACGATGAAAAAGCTGACCGAAGGTCGCAAAATGTTTCTGAGCGTATTGATGATTTTCTTCGTCTACGCAATCACCTTTATGGTCTTCGATGACTACGATCGGAACGTACTTCGGCCGTTAAATGAAAGCGTAGACTGGCACCTACTTGGATTTTCTATCATCACCATGCTGTGCCTTTCCTATATGCTGCACCGCTATGCACAGAAGATGGACGAACGCATCAGCCGTGAACAGGCAGAAAAAGAGAACATCATGCGGCGACAGCTTACTCAGAACATCTCACACGAACTGAAGACTCCTGTTGCCAGCATCCTCGGATATGCGGAAACCATCCTGAATAATCCGAATCTTCCCGAGGAGATGAAGCATCAGTTCATCAAGCGGACACATACACAAGCCGAACGACTGACTTCTCTTTTGCAAGACATCTCTATCCTGAACCGAATGGATTACGGTTCCGAAATGATTGAGAAAGAAGAAGTAGATGTGTCACATCTTGTCAACGATATCATTATGGAGGTTACCCCTAATCTTGAGAAGAAACAGATGACTCTGTCAAACCGCCTTCGCGACGAGATTGTAGTCAACGGGAACCCATCATTGCTTTATAGCATCTTCCGAAACTTGTTCGACAATGCCATCAACTATGCCGGAGAACAGACCACCATCGTACTTTCCTCATCATCAATCGACGGATTCTGGCAGTTCACCTTCTCGGATAATGGCACAGGCGTTCCTGAGGAACATCTCCGCCGACTCTTCGAACGATTCTACCGAGTCGACAAGGGACGTAGCCGCACAACAGGTGGCACCGGGCTGGGATTGGCCATTGTGAAGAATGCCGTTCAACTTCATGGTGGAAACATCTCTGTACGAAACCAAGAAAAAGGTGGACTATCTTTTACTTTTACCTTAAAGAAATAATTATCACATCATAACATGAACACTGTATTTATTGTTCTTCCTATCCTGACCTTGCTCATGTTCGAGTTAGGCCTCACTGTCAAACTAGCAGATTTCCGATTATTGGCCAAAGACCCCAAGCCTGTTTTTATCGCTCTCTTTGGACAAATCGTGCTGCTCCCTATCATTGCATTCATCTTAGCAAGTATCTTCCATTTAACTCCATTGTTCTACATTGGGGTCATCCTCATCGCCTGCTGTCCTGGCGGCAGTTCTTCAAACGTGTTTTCGATGTTAGCAAAAGGAAACGTAGCACTTTCCATCCTCTTGACAGCACTGAGCAGCATTATCACACTGTTCACCATTCCCTTTATCATGAGTACTGCTGTGTCGTGGATAGGTAATACGATGGATACAGAGATCCGTCTCCCCATGGGCAATCTGCTAATACAGAATATCTTGCTCATGTTCCTGCCAATTCTGCTCGGTGCTTATGTGCGAAAGAAATGGAACAATACAGCTGATAGATTAAACCGCATCCTTTCAAAAATTGCATTCCCCGCACTGCTCCTTTTGGCCGGTATTTTCTTTGTACAACATCGGCAGACAATCTATGAAAACATCCAAATTTTGGGTGCATGCATTACCTTACTTATTCTATTAGCTATCAGTGGAGCTGCCCTTTTATCAAGGATGTTTAAGTTTAATACAAGCACAAGGCGTACCATCGTCATCGAAGTAGGGATGCAAAATGCGGCGCAGGCTATTGCCATTGCTTCCAGCCCATTCATCTTCGACAATGGCGTAATAGCCATTCCTGCTATCATCTATGCTCTTATGATGAACATCATCCTACTGACGTATGTAGGAAGTATTAAATACAAGAAGAACTAAAACTTCATCTGCATAGTTGAAGTTAAATTCGATACATTCTCTTACTATTCTGAACTATCAGAGTAATAACTGAGTTTATGGCTTCAAAAGCTCGATAAATAAACGCAAAAACCCGATAAAAGAGGGTGTAAAGCTCGACTAATGAAATAAATTATACGGTAATTGAAAGATGATAGCAGAAAGATATGATTCGGTCATGTATCATCACGCAGCGATGTCCATGCAGATGTGTTTTTATCAGACTGATTTCATCAGATTAGTCAAATATATTGCGTAAAAAACTATAATAAAAAAGGTACTTTCGCAAGAAAAACGAAAGTACCTTTTATCAATCAAAAAATTCTACTATTTCTTTACCCGTATGACCGTAAACGAATACGGTGGAACTTGATAAGAGAAGTCAGGACTTATACTTATCTCACTCACCACAGGTTTTGCATCTTTATCGGTCGGCTTACCCGAAAGAACAGTCTTAACGGCTGTCGTCTGCATATCCTTGATAGAAGGGATATTCATTTGGGTATTCACATTAACCGGAAGCATATTGACGAGTTTCAGGATCACATCACCCGTCTTCTCATCCCGAACGACCGACATACCAAAGCGTTTCCGTACATCCTCCCGTTGATTATCCAGACGGATATTCGATGGAAGATATTGAGTACCACCATTCTGTCCATACAACTGCTGCACGTAATAGTCGGTTGTCAAGCGATATTCAGTATTATTAAAGTAGATCAGGTTGGGATTCCAGTTGGTATGACCTTCTTTACCAAATAACGGGGCATACGAAGTCATTTCCACGATATCACCATTCCGCTCTACGGCTGTCAGATAAAGGGCCTCAGCCAATGCTGTCTCGATATTATTCGGTCGTCCTGGCAGATGAGCAGCATATTCGCCCAAGTAAACCTTTGTCTTAGATCGGTCGTAACGGTCGTAATAGTCCTGATTATTCACGAACCAGCCAGGAGGATTATAGTAATGCTCGTCGACAATCGGGATATTCAGCCGGTCGGCCAACTTCCAGCCTGCCGTATAGTCTGATCCCTCATAGAATGGTCCAACCGTACCGACAACAATAATCTCAGGATATTTCTCACGTACAGCCTTATAAATCATTTCAAAGCGTTCTTCAAACACCGGTGAGATCAAATCCTCATTGCCAATACCGAGATACTTTAAATTGAATGGCTTCGGATGTCCATCCTGTGCACGCTTCTTACCCCAAGTAGTCTTGACACTTCCGTTACAATATTCAATCAAATCGAAGATATCCTGAATGTAGTCCCCCATCTCTTCCATGGGCAGCCCGCCTTGTTGCCCATACATCGTCACTTCGTTTACAGAATATTTACCCGGAGTTGATGAATTTTGACAAGGCACACCAGCCGGAAGGATTGGCAAGGCATACGCTCCGATATCCTCACAGAACTGTAGGTACTCGTAATAACCAAGTCCGCGCGTCTGATGATAGTTCCAGATATTCCGCATGGGCTTACGAGCTTCCAGCGGACCGACTGATCCTTTCCAATCATACCAGTTCTCGATGCCATCACCATGTGCAAGGCATCCACCCGGAAAACGAACGAATCGAGGATGCAAGTCGGCCAAAACCTGCGCCAAGTCGGCACGCAAACCATTCCGATGTCCTTTGAATGTATTTTGAGGGAACAACGAAACCATATCGACAGCAAACTGCCCGGCCTGTTCAAATACCAATTGGAGTTCTGCCTCTTTGGCATCAGCCTGTGCAACCAAAGTACCTTCTTGCTTCTTCCAAGTCGAAGAATTCACAGAAAAACGTTTTTCAGCAATGATTTGGCCAGCCTCAACCAACCGAATCCATACTTTCCCATTTGTCGGTCCCATCTTCTTGCTAAAGAACGAGAAGATATATTTTTCACCAGCTTTCAATGCAAAGCCATCGAAACCGGCGTTCACGAACGTACCACCTTCCTCCTTCACATCGAGAACAGCGTAATGCGGGTTATTCTCATGAATCGGATTATCTTCAGCAATGGAGAATTGAATTTTATTATTCGTACTCCAAGCGAACTGCGGTCCCCATCCGATAATTCTACTCTTGTCTGCCTTTGAATATTCGAAGTCACGGTTCTGAACCATCTCTGCATATAACCCACCATCAGCAGCATAACTGATATCCTCGAAGAAGATGCCGATTAACTTATCGCTGATAGCCAATGGATGCTTGTCGGATACCTCGACAACCGCATTCACGGGTTCCAGTCCTGCAAAACGAACAACATCCTGCTCGGTACGTTCTTGGTTCTGCATCGTTCTATATGCCTGATGTTCCGCATACTGAATCAAGCTTTCAATCAACTTGTAATCTACTTTTTGGTAATAGCCGTGCTCCGTTTCCCCGTTCAACGAAACTTCCGCAGCAACCATTTGGGATGTCGGTTGAGGAGCTTGCTCGGTCATATAATAGATTTGCGGATCCCAAGCACATAAATTCTGTGAAGTAGTCTTCGCCCAAGCCTTTCCACTATCTGTCAGTCTCCAATAACAAACCCACGATCCATCATTCTCATGGGTGACGATGGGCTCGATCATGTGCTTATGCGGTCCCCAACTACCATAGTCAGAGCTGACAAAAGCAAAACCATTGCCAATGCTAAACCAAGTACTCAGATTCGGGCTCCAAGCCATTTTTAAACCACTCCTTCCTAAATCAGGAACGGTAGCATAAGTAAACAGATAGACTGAATCGGGAACACTTACCACCTCAGCCCGGGACGGCTGCATCAAGAATAATAGTCCGACTAATGCTAACCATATTTGCTTCATAGGTTTTTTCATAAGTTTCTATTCTTTGTTAATCCTCATCCTGTTCGTCTTCAGAATCTTCATCAAGGTCTACTCCCGTTTTTTTGCTCGGCTTCAGATCTGAAGGCCACTGTTTCTGCAATCGTTTCAATTCTTTCTTTGTAATAGGAAGTACCGTTCCGTGTCTGGGGTGGAAATTCATAGTAACATGACTGTCAACCACTTTAAAATTCATCAAGTCGGTTGATTCCGTAAACTGATAAGATCCTTTCTTATACACATCGTACATCAGAATATACTTATCTTCACCATTCAGTTTAAAAGTACCTGCACCTTCCACTGACTCTGAGGTCTGTTGTTTATAATCACCGTACTCGGTCCAGTTACCAGATGTCAGCGACTTCGTCGTTGCCAAGCGGATTCCATCACCATGACCTTCTGTCTTATAGAACATATAATAGGTATCATCCTTCAGCACGATATCACCATCGATGCATGACTTTCCATCATGTGGGATGAACATAGGTTTCGGAGTGCTTTCTAAATCAGTAAAATCCTTATTGGCATAGGCATAGTAGATGACATCCGGTCCATTCCCATATTTCATCGACCAGTAAAGCATATACTTCTTGGCGTTCTTGTCATAGATTGTCTGAGGAGCCCACACTCTTTTCAGTTTTTCTTGTTTCTTAAAGCGTTTCTGCATATTGACTACCGAAGAACTCCATTCTATCAAATTGCTACTCTTCATCATCACCAAGGCGCGGTTAGAGTCCCACCCATTGCATGAATGCATATCGGTAGCCACCATGTAGAATGTTTTCCCGTCCTCACAACGAAGGATGTGTGGGTCGCGCACACCACCTGTCGAACTAATTTCATTCGAATTCAATACAGGCTTATTGTTATTGAGGGCCGTCCAATTGAATCCATCCTCACTCACTGCGAAGCAGATTGCTTCCTCTTCAATGGCATTTCCGGTAAAGTACGTAAACAGGTAAGCTTTTGTTCTATTCCCTCCACAAGAACTCAGCAGCAGCATCAAAGATAACGCTGCTGCTGAAAGGATATGATTGAATCTCATATACTCTTATTTTTTATTTTTCCAATAGTCCAATGTCCAACTGTCCATCCATTCTACTACAGGAGTTCCATCTTCTTTGAATTGGATAGGCAACCAGATATAGCGTGCATCAATCGGATGCTTTGGGCGCCAGATATCAGCCATGAAGATATAAGCGTCATCCAAACCTTGTACCTTCAAGATATACGTGCTCTGTCCACCGAAAGTCAAGTCCTTGTTCGGGCCAACACATGGATTCGGATGTTGTGTCCAAGGGCCGAAGATATTATCAGCCGAGAACATACGTGCTTCGTTAGGATCCCAACCGGTACAGCCAGAAGTAATCATCCAATATTTACCATTACGCTTGAAGATTGCCGGAGCTTCGTTGTGCCCTACAGGGGCAACACGCACATACTTGCCTGAATGTGACTGGTAATCATCGCTGAGTTCAGCAATATTCAATGTCAGGTTCTCCTCTGAAGCATAGATATGATAAGCCTTACCATCATCATCTACGAACAGCTGCATGTCGCGAGCCATCTGACCACCTTCCAGGTCACGCTTCAAGATCAAGCCCTTCTTTACAGCATCGATCCAAGAATCAGTCCACCACTTCTCGTAGTATTGTGGATTCAAGGTATCCATCACGGCCTTATCAGCATCTGTCATGTCGCAAGGCAAGATACCTGGATTTACTCTTCCTGAGCGGATATAAGTATACGGTCCTGTAGGATTGTCGCTGACAGCCACGCCTGAGCGAGCAGCACTATAGCCTTTCCCTTTCAACTCCAGATGGAACCACATCACGAACTTTTTGGTCTTTTCATTATAGATTACTTTCGGACGTTCCAACACACAACCTTTTGTGATCTCACTTTCCGGATCCTCTGATACTGGCAAAGCAACACCTTCATTCTTCCAGTTCTTCAAGTCCTTTGAGGAATAGCACATCACACCAACCAAAGCGGCACTTGAACGTTCACCCTTGTTCTCACCAAACCAATAATAGGTTCCATCATAATACATCAAGCCACCACCATGGGCATTGATATGATCACCATTGTTGTCTGGCCAAATTTCTCCCGGGCGTATTTCGCCTGCAATCTTTGGATAATTGTCTGAACATGCTGCAAACAAAACAGCAACCAACAAGCTTAAACCTAAGCTCACTTTTGAAATCATCGTTTTCATTTCTCTCAACTCTTTTTTATGTTTATTTTATTCTAACCTCTGATGAACAGCTGCCCACTCCTAACTCCGTAGTTCGATGACTCGGGGCTGCACCGGCAACGGTTATGCGATAGTTCCCCTTCAGCAACTTGGAAGAGCCATCCTCTTGTACCATCTGTAATTTCTCTGGCGCGATACTAAACCGAACGATCTTTGACTCATTAGGACGTAGATTTACCCGTTTGAACGCAACCAGCGATTCGATAGGTGAAGAAAAGCCTGCATCTGGAGCCGACACATACACCTGTGCAATCTCAGTAATCGCATGATCACCATCGTTCTTCAGTTCCACTTGCAATTCCAAGGGTTCTTTCCCTTTATATTTCTTCACATTGTTCAAGATTGATACATTTTGGTAGAGGACTTTCCCATAAGTCAGGCCATATCCGAACGGGAACATGATATTATCTTTCATGTACTTATAGGTACGACCCTGCATCGAATAATCCTTATAGTCTGGCAAAGCTGCAACCGACTTCGGGAATGTCATTGGCAAGCGACCGCTAAAGTTGGCATCTCCAAAAAGTAAGTCACCAAGAGCCCATCCGCCTTCCTGTCCTGGATACCAAGCCATGATAACCACATCCGACAATTCCACAATCTCTTGCATCTCAACCGGACTACCACCTGTTACAACGGTAATCACTTTATTGGTACGATTTGTCCCAAGCTGACGCAAATAGTCCATCTGACTTTTCGGCAACTTGATGTCAACACGGTCTCCTTTCATTGGAGAAGAGATGGCATCTCCCTCCTCACCTTCCGTATTCCCGGAGTTACCCACAAAGACAATCGCATATTCTGTACCGCGAGCCTCACCCAGTCCCCAGTCCAACGGGTTCACATTCCCCGTCGTCTGCAAGAAGCCCTGACGATAGTTGGTCGTCGTACCATTACTTATTTTTGAAACAATACCCTGCAGATAAGTGCTCGACCGGTCGGTTACGCCATAGTAATTACCCATCTGATAGAAAGCATCGGTAGCAGCAGGACCAACGATATACAATTCTTTCAAATCTTTCTTCAACGGCAATACATTGTCGTTCTTCAAGAGAACCATACTCTCGACTGCAGCCTTATAAGCGATGTCGATATGTTTCTGACAGCCTACTACAGACTCTGGTACCTCATTGTATGGGCAATCAGGATCAGTCCCTATAATACCCAATTTCAGGCGGGTCATCATCAACGGAATTAAAGCCTCGTCAATCTCAGCCTCTGTCAACAAACCTTGTTTGACTGCTTCTGGGAGCGCATGAAAAGTAGAACCACACTCCAGGCTCAATCCACTCTTCACACTGATAGCCGCAGCTTCAGCAGCTGTCTTTGCAATATGATGTCCACTTAAAATGTCACCTACAGCACCACAATCAGAAAGGACATGGCCTTTGAAGCCCCACTCTTTCCGTAAGATATCAGTCAGAAGTAATTTACTGCCCGAAGCACTTTCTCCGTAGACACGATTGTAGGCACCCATGATGGATTCAACCTTCCCTTCTTGCACCAACATCTTGAATGCCGGGAGATATGTCTCGTACAAATCTCGTTTCGAAGGCACAGCATCAAAAGAGTGACGCTCACCCTCCGGCCCGGAGTGTACGGCAAAGTGCTTACCGCAGGCACCCACGCGAAGATAGAAAGGATCATCACCTTGAAGACCTTTGACAAAGGCAGTACCCAATGTTCCACTCAAGAAAGGATCCTCACCGTAAGTCTCCATACCCCGTCCCCATCGTGGGTCACGGAAAATATTGACATTAGGCGACCAGAATGTCAGACCTGCATATCGGCCGTAGTTCTGGATACGTTGGGAAGCAATAAACTTGGCACGAGCCTCCCACGAGATGGCTTCACCAATCTCATGAATCAACTCGGCATCAAAAGTTGCACCAAGTCCGATGGGTTCAGGAAACATCGTAGCCCGGCCATTACGGGCAACACCATGTAAAGCCTCGCTCCACCAATCATAAGGTTTAATGCCCAGTCGCTCTATTCCAGCGGCCTCGTTCATCATCTGACTGACTTTTTCCTGCAAAGTCATCTTGGAAATGATGTCCTTCGCCTTCTGCAACATTTGTTGCTCTTTCGCAGAAGTAGTTTGGCCAAAGGCCGATATACCTAGGCACAAGGCAAAGCCAAGTAAAATACCTCTCATTCTCATGTTATGTAGATTTAATGTTCTTTCCAATAGTTTTCCAGGCGCTCAGCTTCCTCGGTTGTCACTTGAATCACTGCCCCATGTTTTGGGGATGCTTTGAAGTCCAACTTCATCTTACCTTCATTGAAATGGCCCAAGTTCTCAAATGTCTTGAAGTCACTCGTCTCTGCAAAGCCAAAATTATGCGGACGGATACTAAACACATCATACATCAACACCCACTTATCTTCACCGATACGTTTCCATACATTCGGAGCTTCACATGCTTTCGGCTCAAAGTCAACAAAGCCATCCTGGAACTGATAGCCACTATTAATATTGTCAGAAACAGCCATTCGAATACCACTCTTCCCTTCCTGGGCTACGTACATCATCACGTAACGGCCATCGGGCAGCGGTGTAATGTCGGCATCCAAGACTTGAACGTCTTTCTTCGGATATTCAAATAACAGTTTGGGTTCCGTAACGAAACGAGTAAAGCTACAATCGGTATATGCATAGTAGAGTTTTGTCAATCCATGACCAACCCGCATCGTGAAGTACACCATCATCTGCTTTGCAACTGGATCATAGATCGTTTCAGGTGCCCATACACATCCGACATTTCCAAATGTTGCAGGGAAAGACTGATCGACAAACACTTCGTGATGAGTCCAATGGATAAGGTCGTACGACTTCATCAAAACGATACCACGGTTGTTACCCCAGTCATATTCTTCGACCGGGCGTTCCCAATCAGTCGTACGCACGCCTGCATGCTTACCGAAAACATGCAAGTCTGTCATTGCAATATAAAATGCGTTGTCCGGACCACGGTAGATATGTGGGTCACGGATACCAAACTGAGCAGCAATCGTATCTCCGGCGATGATAGGTTTTCCCTCGTTTACTACCTTAAAGTCATAACCGTCACGACTTGTTGCTAAAAACAGACTATGCGTAGGATCGGTAAAGAAAGAGAATACATAAGCATTCATTTCCTTTTTCGGTTTGGGCTCCGGCTGATATTCGTCTCCAACTACCAGTTTATCACCAGTCAGGTCAATCTCAAATAACTTTGGGATACGGATATAGTGCCCATTGACATTCTTATGGCTATGAACAGACATCAACCATTTTCCCTCCAATGTTTTAAACAGCATTCCATGCCCATGGTTTGGCGGAGTAATCGGGTTTTCTTCCTGCACCCATGGTCCGTCCAACGTTCCACTCTCGGAATAAGCGACACCTTGTGTATAATCATTTACAATCCAACTGGTCCAAATCATGCCCAGTCGCCCAGTTCCTGTGCGGAACAAGTACGGGCCATCTGTCACTTTATTCGGCCGCATCATTGCATCTCTTCCACCTTCACGACTCCATGGTGAGTCGCTGGAACGGAAAAGGACCTTTCCTTCACCTACAGAACCACTCAAGTCGGGTTTCAATTCAATCTTTTCCATCGTACCATTCCAGTTCTGCAGCCATTCGCCACAGTATACCATATAAGGTTTCCCGTCGGTATCAACCCAGAAAGTACCATCCAACGTCGGTCTATCTGCAGGCAAATACATTGGATCAGCCATCGGCACGTATGGCCCGTCAGGCTTGTCGCTCACCAGCACATGGCTGGCACGACGCTCAATGACATTTCCGCGAACCGTATCAATCTTTACAGCCCGATTCGTAAAAGTAGCAAAATAATAGTATTTCCCTTTATATGGATGCAGTTCAGCAGCCCAGATCATTGGGTTTGGTCCCATCCACGACTCCGGATCCGTTTGCGTCACTTTATATGGACCACTCCATCGCTTCAAGTCCTTACTTTTCCACATCAGACCACCAGTACCCGTCATATAATACATCTGTGTTGCGCTATCGGCCAGAATACACGGGTCACTCAATCGAATTGAATCCAATGGCACGTTTTCTCTCACTTGAAACCGGAATTCTTTCTTCGAACAACCGGCCCACAACAATCCACACAACAAAATCAACAAAGAATAAAACCCATTTTTCATATCATATTTTTTAAGGATTAACGCTTCAAGGTGTAAAAAAGACACTTTTGTACGCAAATTTAAACATTTATCTTAATAAATAGCAACTTTATCTGATTAATCTTTTTAACTTTACGAAGATTCTTGAATTATTTTGTGATATATGCAAATTCCATTAACTTTGCGTCCATAACAAGTCAGTTCATGAAACGAGGATCGATTACTTTCGCTTTGTTTGGCAATAGTTTCCAAGAGAAGAAATCCGCCTACATTGATCTTTTGCTTGCTATTCTGAAAGCAAAAGGGGCACGCATCCTCATCTCTCAAGACTACTACCAATACTTGAGTAAGAATATCGGTATCCAACATCCGATAGATGGCACCTTTGAGTCAAATCAGTTTGAAGCAGATATCGTATTGAGCATTGGAGGAGATGGCACTTTCCTCCATGCAGCAAGCAGTGTTGGAGCAAAAGGAGTTCCCATCTTAGGCATTAACACGGGACGCCTGGGTTTCCTAGCCGAGACCTCCCCAAAAGAGATGGAAGAAACCATTGACGATATCTTTAATAAGAACTACACCATCGAAGAACGAAGCCTGTTGCAAGTAGAAAGTCCGGATCAACCCTTAAAAGGCTATCCTTATGGTTTAAACGAAGTATCCGTGCTGAAGAGAGACAGTTCCTCCATGATTGCCATCCATACCACGGTAAACAATACTTATCTGAGTACATATCAAGCCGACGGATTAATCATCGCCACGCCAACTGGCTCGACAGCCTACTCGCTGAGTGTGGGTGGACCTATCATCATGCCACAAACCAACACGATAGCCATTACACCAGTTGCACCCCATAGCCTGAACATGCGCCCTATTGTATTGAATGATGACTGCGAGATAACACTAGACATTGAGAGCCGAAGCCATAACTTCCTCGTGTCCATCGACGGACGAAGCGAGACGTGCAAACAAGGAAGCCGCCTTGTCATTCATAAAGCCCCTTACACCATCAAACTGGTAAAACGAGACGGACAACACTTTTTCCACACTTTACGCAACAAAATGATGTGGGGAATAGACGGAAGGGAATGAACTATTTAGGAACGATAGACATTTTGCAACACTAACCCTGCCAGAGTAAAGCCAAAGATGGCTGTAACATGTGCCAACGTGCCGTTCACTTGTGCTTTTTGGTAAAACTCATTAGATTCATCTTGAAGCGGAACGGATTGGTTTTCCAATAGCTCATCACTATATACACATTGGAACTTTTTCTTCGGGAAGGTTTTCGTACGTTTGAATTTCCGCCGTAATGATGCCCCCAACGGACAACCGTTTACTTTCCAGAACTCCGCAACACGGATACGGCTTGAATCTATCTTTAGGGCTGCGCCCATTGAGGAAAAAAACACCGCATCGGTTTCTGTTGCCTTAAGTATCAGGTTGGCTTTATCTTTCAAACTGTCGATGGCATCAATAATATAATCATACGCCCCGAGATGAAATGTATCGGATGTTTCTTCTGAATACAACGCTTCCAGAGCACAAATATCTAAGTTGGGATTAATGTCAAGCATCCGTTCCCGAAGGACTTCCACCTTGGATAAACCAACAGTTGATATAGTCGCCATCAGCTGGCGATTGATATTTGATACACTCACCTTGTCACAGTCGACAATCGTGATATGTCCGACACCCGATCGCACCAGCCCTTCTACGCACCAACTACCAACACCGCCCACACCGAACACAATGACACGTGTACGCTTCAAACGTTCCATGCACTCCGATCCTAGCAAGCGTTCTGTTCGCTGAAAAATTTCACGTCGCTCTTCCATATCTCTCTATTTGCGGGTAAAATTACTGCTTTTTCCGCTATTATTGACAAGTACATTACTTTTTTGTACCTTTGTTTCATCATGGAGTACCGTAAAATCATACATATCGACATGGATGCCTTTTACGCTTCCGTAGAGCAACGCGATAATCCCGAGTTGCGAGGGAAACCTATTGCCGTCGGACACGCTGAAGAACGGGGTGTCGTCGCAACTGCCAGCTATGAAGCACGAAAATATGGTATCCACTCTGCGATGTCATCGGTTCGTGCCAAGAAACTCTGTCCGCAATTGATTTTTATTCACGGGCGCATGGATGTTTATATGGATATTTCGCGTCATATACGGGACATCTTCCACCGATATACCGATATGATCGAACCATTATCATTGGATGAGGCTTTTCTCGATGTGACGCAAAACAAAAAGAATATTCCGCTTGCCGTAACCATCGCAAAAGAAATCAAGCAATCTATTTGGGAAGAACTTCACCTACATGCCTCCGCCGGAGTATCATATAATAAGTTCCTTGCAAAAATCGCTTCGGATTTCCGGAAGCCTGATGGTCTATGTACCATCCACCCTTCACAAGCATTGGACTTTATCAGTAAACTACGCGTAGAACAGTTCTGGGGAGTAGGGCCCAAGACTGCCGAACGTATGCACGCATTGGGACTACACACGGGAAAAGATCTGCAAGATTGTACCCTCGACTTATTAATCCGCCAGTTTGGGAAAGCAGGGTATGCCTACTTTGATTTTGCACATGGAAAGGATGACCGCCCTGTTGAAACCACACGCATCCGAAAATCCATCGGGACCGAACGTACCCTGGAAAAAGACATCGTGCAAACCTCATCTGTGATCATTGAACTCTATCATGTAGCATCCGAATTAGAAGAAAGGTTACTACGGCATCCCGACTTTAAAGGCAATACCCTCACCCTAAAGATCAAGTTCTATAACTTTGACCAAATTACACGCAGTATCACACAGGACGAAGAACTAACCAGCATGCAGTCCATTCTTCCACTAGCCAAGAAATTATTAAAAGAAGTAGATTATGACAGGAAACCAATCCGGCTCATCGGCCTGTCTGTTTCGAATCCAAAAGAAGAACACCCCACGACGAACGATCACCAACATTGGGAACAACTCTCATTCGATTTCAAGGACTGGGACTATTGAGGAACTATAAAGATTTCCTAATCCAGAAATACAATTTATTTTATCCAATCAACCAAGTTCTCATTTCTTTATCGTATCTTTGTCAATCATTTGAACGACTATGTCATACGAGATATCGGCTCCTGCCAAGATACAAACCACGATTCAGCTCCCTGCTTCCAAAAGCATTAGCAACAGGGTACTCATTATTCACGCACTCTGTCATGGGGAAAACAGTCTTTTGAACCTTTCTGAATGTGACGACACTAACGTTATGATTCAAGCATTAAGCAAAATGCCAGACGAAATCAACATTCAGGCAGCGGGGACAGCCATGCGGTTCTTGACAGCATACCTTTCCATCCAAGATGGTACACATGTGATTACAGGCACCGAACGGATGCAACATCGTCCAATAGAAATCTTAGTCGAAGCGCTTCGATCCCTTGGCGCCCATATCGACTATATGAAGAAAGAAGGGTTTCCTCCCTTACGTATTGAAGGGCAATCGGAAGGAAATTGGAAGGATGTCATTCAACTTCCCGGAAATGTCAGCTCGCAATATGTATCTGCACTGATGATGATTGCTCCCTATCTTCCGAAAGGACTGACCATCAAGCTAACAGGAGATGTCGTTTCAAGGCCCTATATCCAACTGACTTTAGAGATAATGCGGGAACATGGAGCCAAAGCCGAATGGATTGGTGAAAACCTGATTACAATAGCACCTCATCCGTACCAAGATATACCTTATACTGTAGAAAACGACTGGAGTGCGGCTTCCTATTGGTATGAGATAGCAGCCTTGGCATCTTCGCCTGAGACAGAGATCGTTCTTCCCCAACTATACAAACATAGTTATCAAGGCGACAGCGAGGTGATATGGATATTTGAACAATTAGGCATCTATACATCCTTCAACCCAGATAATAGTATTTCTATCAAAAGATTTCAACCCTCTCCCACACATTTTGAATATGACTTTGTCAATCAGCCCGACTTGGCACAGACATTGGTTGTAACTTGTGCGATGCTGAACATACCTTTTTATTTCACAGGTTTGCAAAGTCTGAAGATAAAAGAGACCGATCGGATTATTGCGTTGATTCATGAAATGAAGAAATTAGGATATGTGCTGAAAGAAGAGTCGGGTTCTATCCTCTTCTGGGAAGGCGAACGATGTGAAGCCAGCCTAGAACCGATTGACACTTATGAAGACCATCGAATGGCCATGGCCTTTGCTCCAGCAAGTCTGATTGTCCCCAATCTACAAATTAATCACCCGGAAGTTGTCTCAAAATCTTATCCACGATATTGGGATGACTTGCGAAAGGCTGGTTTTATTATTAAGGAGAAATAATATGCTCATACTCATAGCCATACTACTCGGAGTGTTTATCCTCGCCATGATTGCGGGAACAATACACAATCGATGGATCAACCGACAAATTGCCAATGGTGAGCTATCTGAAGAACCGGATATTGTCATTAAAAACGAAGAATGTGACGCTTGTAACACCACTCCTGGATCGGAAGGGTGCGAGTTAGACTGTGTTTTACAAAAAGCAAATACGGAAATCGTTTATTTTGACGATGAGGAACTTGACCGTTTCAAAGGTCGTTCCTCCGACAGTTACACCGAGGAAGAAATAGAAGAGTTTAGTGAAATAATGTACACCTGCCGTGAGGAAGAAGTTCCTGCTTGGAACAGAAGCCTTGAACTAAGAGGCATCCAGTTTCCCGACCAGTTGAAAGATGAACTATATATGCTGATCAACGAGCAAACCCATAAGGCTTAATTTCGAGGTACGCATTTTGTAAAATGATGAAAAGCGCATATCTTTGCAGAAACAAACATTCAAAATGGAAATAAAAATACAATCATTAGAAACAATCCATGAAGCAGCCCAACAGTTTGTCGAGGCTATGGGCGATAGCTGTGTCTTTGCCTTTTATGGAAAGATGGGAGCTGGTAAGACAACGTTTATTAAGGCTATATGTGAAGAACTGGGAGTAAAAGATGTTATCAACTCGCCAACCTTCGCCATCGTCAACGAGTACCGTGCTGAAGACACCTGTGCTCTGATCTACCATTTCGATTTCTATCGAATCAAGAAATTGGAAGAAGTATATGACATGGGATACGAGGATTATTTCTATAGCGGCGCTCTATGTTTTATCGAATGGCCGGAATTAGTTGAAGACTTACTGCCTGGCGATGCTGTTCGCGTTGATATTACAGAGGAAGCAGACGGCAGCCGCATTGTTTCATTCGAGCCAGAAGAATAAATGGGAATGCATTACCTTATACAATGTATCTTCGTTATCGGAGGACTTATCGCCTTTCTTTCTGCTATTTTTAACTGGAACTGGTTCTTCACCGCTCAAAACACCCAGTTCATCGTAAAAAACACAGGCAGAAGAAAGGCTAGACTGATTTATGCAGTTATCGGACTAGCCATGATTTGCACCGGCGTTTTTTTCTTTCTTTATATCCAAAAAGCACAATAACGAACGCTTCTATAATGACTTAACTTCATAACAACAAAACACACATTTTAACTATCAGCAACCTTTCCAAGTACTGGATCCAATACTTTTCTATAAAATTCCTAAAAAAATATGTTGCTTTTTTAAAAGTAATATTCTATTTTTGCACACAAAAAATAGAAAAGGGGGGCTATTGTTTAATTACTATAACGTGAGATATAATACTATGAATATTGTTAACCTTCATTATATTCGATATATGCCGATAATCCACATTGGCATGAGTCCTAGTAAACTATCGTTAAATCTTAATTTATATGTACAATGAGTAATGTTTTTTGTAGAGCGCTTGCTCTAATTTCGTTTGTTTTGTTCGCAAGTGTATCATTTGCGCAACAAAAGACGGTGTCCGGAAACGTTGTCGATCAATCCGGTCAACCGCTTATTGGTGTTAACGTTACTGTAAAGGGAACCACCCAAGGTATGATTACCGACCTTGATGGTAACTATTCTCTTTCTGTTTCGCCTAACGCAACGCTTGTATTTTCCTACATCGGTTACACAACCCAGGAAATTCGCGTAGGGAATCAAACTACTATCAATGTCAAGCTCATGGAAAACACAGAGATGATTGATGAGGTCGTAGTCGTAGGTTACGGTACGCAGGCTAAGGTTAACTTGACAGGTTCTGTCGCTGCATGATCTGAAATGAAACAGACCACCCTCACGCCCCCACAGTATACGTCG
>ODAI012471824.1_pt1 | contig 22030 bp, 19 predicted proteins | sample 1539321 | NCBI WGS metagenome assembly ODAI01 (sample SAMN02144231, study PRJEB22623) | gut metagenome | biome: sheep rumen | host: Ovis aries | place: New Zealand | reverse complement strand
GCAGGGCTGCACCCGTGCCTCAGAGAGGCTTTTAACCAGTTTCTCACACCAGGCCTTCCCGTAGGCACTCAGGTCCCGTGTGCCCACAAAGCCCACCATCGGCCGAAGTCCGAAGATTTCCGTAGGGGAGGAAGTCCCGTTCAGATACAGGCCGAGGGGCGGTTCCGGGCACTCGCGAAGCGGCTCCGGATAGTCCGGATCCAGCAGGGAGAGAAAGCGGAAGCCTCCGCTTTGGATCTTCTCCAGTTCCCGGGAAGCCCACTCCAGCTGGGCGGGTACCAGCTGGGAAAACAGCTCCGGATGCCGGGCCGATTCCGTGCGGGATCCGTCGAAAAGGGACAGGGGGGTGTCGGCCTCCCTCAGCAGCTCCAGCCCCAGGGTGGGGTGGTAGCCAAAAATTTTGTTCAGGGCACAAAGGGCCACAAGTTCGTCGTACGTTCTCATGGCCGAAAGATAGGGGCAGAAAAAGAAAAACAACACAATCGTAAAAAAAATTGTGTTGTTTTAGAGGGTATTTTGTGTGTTTCTTACGATTTTTACACAATTAAAAGGGCGTCTCCGTAAGGGCCGAAACGGTAGCCTTCCTTCAAGGCTTCCTCGTAGGCGGCCATCACTCCCTTGTATCCTCCGAAAGCGGCGACACTCATCAGCATCGTGCTCTGGGGCAGGTGGAAGTTGGAAACGATGGCATCCGGGACGGAATAATCGTACGGAGGGAAGATGAACTTGTTGGTCCAGCCGTCAAAGGCGTTCACCTCGTGCGTGGTGGTCACATAGGTTTCCAGACCACGCATGACCGTGGCGCCCACGGCCAACACCTTCTTGCCGCTGCGCTTTGCCTTGTTGATCACGGCGGCGGCTTCCTCGGTGATGATCAGGCGCTCGGAATCCATCCGGTGCTTGGAGAGGTCTTCCACATCCACGGTGCGGAAGTGGCCGATACCCATATGCACGGTGATGAAGGTTTTCTCGATATCCTTGAGGATCATGCGGTTAAACAGCTCCCGGCTGAAGTGCAGGCCGGCGGCGGGGGCGCTGACGGCACCCTCGTGGGCGGCGAAGATGGTCTGGTAGTTCTCCACATCTTCCGGGGTGGTTTTCTCCTTCACCCATTCCGGTACGTAGGGCTCTCCCAGGCCAAAGAGGGTTTCCTTGAAGTCCTCGTACGGGCCGTCGAAGAGGAAACGCAGGGTGCGGCCGCGGGAAGTGGTATTGTCTATGACCTCGGCCACCAGGGATTCGTCTTCTCCGAAATAGAGCTTGTTGCCGATACGGATTTTACGGGCAGGATCCACAATTACGTCCCAGAGGCGCTGCTCCCGGTTGAGTTCCCTCAGCAGGAGGACCATGATATCGGCCCCGGTCTTTTCCTTTTTGCCATAGAGGCGGGCGGGGAAGACCTTGGTGTCGTTCAGGACAAAGGTATCTCCCTTGCCGAAGTAATCGATGATGTCCTTGAAGAGCCTGTGCTCAATTTCGCCGGTGTCTTTGTGAAGGACCATCAGACGGGCCTCGTCTCTCCAGCGGGTGGGTTCCTGCGCGATACGGTCTGCAGGAAGGTCAAAATTGAATTGGGATAGTTTCATTTCGCCGTAATTGTGATACTCTTAATATACGGGTGGTAAGGGAAAAAAGTTTCACTATTTTCTGGAGTATGCGTCCAGACGGGCCTGGGCACTGGCCCGGTCGGTTTCGGTGGCGCCGTTCAAAGCCATCATTTCCAGATACTTCTTCTCCAGTTTCACATCCTTTTTGGTGCGGGAGAGGAGGATGCCGTTTTTAAGGGCCGTCATATCCTTGGGATCTTTCTTGAGCACCTGGTCAAAGTACTTCTGGGCCTTTTTGTAATCCTTCTGGGTAAGGTAGTAACTGCCCAGGTTGTTCACAAAGAGGGGCTCATCCTTGCAGTAGGTGAGAAGGTACTCGGAAAAAGTCTTGAAGGCTTGGGAGCCGCCGGGGGTGCCCAGCCGGAAAAGGGCCACGCAGTAATCCTGCATAAAGGCCTTGAACTGCTCTTCGTTCACTTCTCCGAGGCCCTCGTACACCCAGGCGGGGTGCTGTTTGAAGTGGCGGTCTGCAAGGGCTTTGAGCTGCTGGAGGGTCATATCCGGGTTGCCCTGTTCGAAGGCCATCATGGCGTCCAGCTTTACCAGGCGGTAGTCCAGATGGTCCGGGGCGGCGGCAATGGCCTGGTCTATGGCCAGGTTGGCCTGGGCGTAGAGCTCTTCGTCAAAGTCTGTGACTTCGAAATAGTTGCACTTGTTGCCCAGGGAATCCGTCATGGGGAGGAGGGGCTCCCGGCCCAGATAGCGGTCTACCGGCTTCTGCTCCAGCCGGGTGGTCTGGCAGCGGGTATAGCAGAAATTGAAGCGGGCCAGCATCTGCTGCACGTCCTCCGGATAGGCCTCCTGCCAGCGGTTCAGGAGAGTTTCCACCCCCACGCCGGCCGCACCCACGCGGCTGACGAGGTTGTTGTAGCGACGCAGGAACTCTTCCTGCGTGTAAGTTTCCTGGGCCGATACACTGAGGGCCGCCAGGGAAAGGAGTATGACAAGAATTCGTTTCATCGAATATCCATTTTGATTCTTTTGGCTTTGGGATAGAGGTTGTTGCAGCGTTTCCCGAGGTTTTTCCCCGGGCCCAGGGCCTGTCCCTGGAAGCCGATGGTGACGGGGCCCAGCGGGGCGTCTTCCGGAAGCACGACGGCATCTCCGTGAAGGTACCTCAGCGCGGTCTCCCGGTCTACGTTCACCAGCGGCGCGTCCGGTGTGCAGCGGGAGGCCGTGGTGCACACGGAGGCGGGTTTTGGAGCGGTCCGTGTGCGCTGGAAGGTTCCTGTGCACACGGAGCTGTCTCCCTGTTTGCGGAGCGCGGCCACGTACTGCCCTTCTCCCGGAACCAGGCCGGGAAGAAGCACCTGCCCCAGGCGGGTGGCCGTCACAGGCGGGAAATCCGGCAGCGGAAGCACATCGGCCCCCAACTCCCGGGCTATCCACTCCACGGTGTCATCGTTTTCGAAGTGGTTGAAGGTGCAGGTGGAGTACAGTAGGATGCCTCCGGGCCGGAGCGTGGGCCAGATGTCGCTGAGGATACGCCGGGAGCGCGCTGCGCAGAATTCCACCGTTTTCAGGGACCATTCGGCCACGGCCTGGGCATCCTTGCGGAACATCCCTTCTCCGGAGCAGGGGACATCGGCCAGGATGACATCGAAAAGCGGGGCGTCCCCAAAGGCCGACGGATCCCGCGAGACCGTGCTTACGCAGGGGTCTCCCCAGGTTTCCACGTTGCTGCAGAGAATGGAATAGCGGTTGCGCATGACCTCGTTGGCCACCAGGCGGAAAGCATCCCCAAAGCGTTCGCGCAGGGACGCGGCCAGGTCTGTGGTTTTGCCACCGGGTGCGGCGCAGAGGTCCAGCACCTGGCAGCCGGGCTGAAGGAAGTCTGTTACCTGCCGGAAAATATGGCCGACATACATGGCCGAAGTATCCTGCACGTAGTAGCATCCGGCGTGGAAAAAAGGGTCCAGGGTGAAGACGGGGCGCTCTTTCAGAAGATAGCCGTAGGGACTCCAGGGCACGGGAGTGGCGTCCGGGAAGGGACACTCCCTGAGTTTGGCAGGGTTCAGGCGGACAGATACGGAAGGGAGCGCTTCCAGCGCCTCCTGCACCGTCCGGGCCCTTTCCGGGCCGGCCGATTCCGCCAGCAGTGTCTTGAAATCTTCGGGGAGGGAGATCATTTCATCCACTGCTGAGCGTCGAAACCTTCCGGCATCTTGCCGTTGGAGGCGTCTACCAGGCCGTCCACCACCTTGTCCAGGGCTTCCTGGATTTTGCCGGAGAGCATCATCTTCATCATCAGGTTAAGGTCTGCCTCCAGGGTTATCCAGAAGTCTGTGTGGTAGGGGTTTTCCGCCGCGGGCTCGAAGTGGACCACAATGTGGAAGGCGAAGGGAGCGCCGTAGTCTACCAGCTCTATGCGGGAGTAGGGAACCCTCTGGTGCACCTTGACACCAATGTTGAAGCCCTGCACCGTGGCGGTGAGGGTGTCCATATCGGCCGTAATCATCTCCCTCTTGTCTTCCGGCAGCATCCTGGCGAAATTGCTCAGGTCCGTAAAAGACATATACAGCTCGTAGGGCTGACGGGACACGATTCCGTGCTTGCTTTCTATATTGGTCATAATTTTCTATCTTTGTGCGTTGCAAAGTTAACAAAAATCATGCACAAAATTTACTTCGAGAAGCGTTGCATCATCATTTGTTCCCCCGAGGAGGAAGCCCTGGCAGACCCGAACTCCGTGGAGTTCCATATGGGAGATAAGGTAGACATCGGCGCCCTGGTGAGAATGTTCGAGGTGCAGGACACCCTTTCCCGCATCTACATCCCCTCTACGGACATAGAGCAAAGCTACCGGAGAATCTGTGCGGAATTCAGGGAAGTGACGGCCGCGGGAGGGTTGGTGAGCAACCGCCGCGGAGACTTCCTTCTCATTTCCCGAAACGGGCTCTGGGACCTTCCCAAGGGCCATCAGGAAGCCGGAGAAGACATAGAGGTATGTGCCGTGAGGGAAGTCCAGGAAGAAACCGGTGTGGACCAGCTGCAGCTGCGCCGGCTCATCTGCATCACGGACCACGTGTATTTCCGGAACAACCTGTGGCACCTCAAACACACCTGGTGGTACGATATGCTGTACACGGATCCCACCAACCTTACGCCCCAGCGGGAAGAAGACATTACCAAAGCGGCCTGGGTGGCCAAGAGCTCCCTGCCGCCTTTCCTCAAAAACACCTATCCTTCCATTCAGGAAGTCTTCCGGGAAGCAAGGATCTAAAGCTTCTCCTGTTCTTTCTGGTAAAGTTCCCAGGAATTGTAGAGATTCTGCCAGATGGCATACAGACCGCCGGCCACGGAGGTGACGGGCGTCATGTAATTGTACCCCAGCCAGATGAGGAAACCGGTGTTCTTCTGGCCCAGGGCCTGGCCGGCGGTGAGGTTTTCCACAGAGTTGCGGTGCAGCCGGTGGCCGGCAAAGAACTGGACAAAGCAGGTGAGGACGGAAACGACCACAATTCCTGCAACGGACCAGAATCCCAGCTGGCTCATGAGGAGGGCGCGGGTAGCCAGTACCATGGCCAGCGTGAGGCCGATTCCCCAGATATAGAAGGAGTTGGAGGCCCAGCGCATGAGGGCGCGCTGCAACTTATGGGTGGTATAACGGATGAGCCAGGCCAGCAGCCCGGGCAGGATGAGCACGGGGAAAACCTTCCAGGCAATGTGCCCCACATAGGCCCAGAAACCCATATGGGCCGATGGATTCACCAGCGGAATCACCAGCGGAATGAGGAAGGTGCCGGTCACGTTGATCATCACCAGGTAAGTGACGGTGGAGGCCAGGTTGCCTCCCAGCCGGTCTGTGATGACGCCGGCGGCCGATGCGGTGGGGCAGATCATACACAGCATGGCACATTCTGCCAGCATCCGGGCGGGGCCGGGCGGCAGCAGCAGGACGCACAGGGCCAGCAGCAGGAAAGAGCCCACCTGGATACCCAGGGCCTTGAAATGCCAGCTGTGAAGCTTAAGGTCGTGCGGGGAAATCTTCACAAACTGGAAGAACAGAAGGGTGGCAATGACCAGCCGCTGCCCTTCCGAAGCCGCCAGGTGCAGCCATTTCCCGTACGGGTGCAGGGCCCCCGTGAAATGGTACATCAAATAGAGGCTGATGCCCAGCACGATGGCGGCGGGCAGCATCCATTTTCTGATGAGAGAGGCCAGGTTATTCATCTTTGGGAACCAGCGGGCCGAAAATCCGTTCTATGAAAGGATCTGTGAAATGCATGCAGATGCCGGTGAAGAGGGCCAGGATGAGGGTTCCCTCGCGGATGACCACGGTGGAACCGTTTCCGGTAAGAAGGCCGAAGGCAAACCAGGAGAAGGCCACGGTGAAGAGCACGAAAGCTACGTCAAAAAGCACTTTCATGGTGCTGAAAGGCTTCTGGAGGGTGTCGGAGAGTACCACCACAGTCTGGTCTCCGGCCAGGATCCAGCCTTTTCCCACCACTTCCAGTTTGATGCCGATGGCGCTGAGGAGCACGCCCAGAAGGCACAAGCCGATCTGGGCCGGATAGCTGGTGCAGGGAGTGAAGGCGTCGAACAGCCAGATGGCGGCGTCGCACATATAGCCGAAGACAAAGGCGGCGGGAATCTGCATCAGATACTCCAGTCTGAATTTCTTTCTGAGGATGGCCATCTGCAGCAGGATGAGCACCAGATGCATCATCCAGGTGAAAGTGCCCACGCTGATGCCTTCCCACCGCAGGTTGAGGATGGTGGGCGGGCAGGAGGGAGGAGCTATTCCCAAATTGGATTTGATGGAAATGCCCACGCCCAGGGCCACGATGACAAGGCCCAGGGTGGAGATTCCGTAACGGACAGCTATATTCTTCAGATTCATGGAAAAACTTCCGGTTTGGGGATGCAAATATCCGCATTATTATGTAATTTTGCAAACCGTATTCTTACTACTTATTAACCAAGTCCTATGAAAAAAGCATTGATTATTATGATGTCTGCCCTTTCCTTTGCGGCCTGTGCCCCCAAGAGCGGCGCTCCCGCACTGGACCTCACAGACCTGGACACCACGGTCAGTCCCAAGGTCGATTTCTATCAGTATGCCACCGGTGGCTGGCAGGTAAAGAACCCGCTCAAGCCGGAGTTTTCCCGCTATGGCAGTTTTGACGCCCTGCGGGAGCAGGCCCAGGAGAATCTGAATGCCCTGTTCCAGAGCATGACTTCCACCCAGGCCGCCTACGGCACGGTAGAACAGAAGATTTCCGACCTCTACAAGATGGCTATGGATTCTACCACCCGCAATGAGCTGGGTGCCCAGCCCATCCTTCCCTATATAGCAGAAATCCAGGCTGTCCGGTCCAAGGATGAACTAGCCACCCTTCTGGGTAAGATGAACATCTACGGAGACGGCGGTTTCTTTGGCGCCGGCGTGGAAGCAGACCTTACTAACAGCGACCTCCAGGTCCTCTACCTGGGTCAGGGCGGTCTGGGTATGGGAGACCGCGACTACTACCTGCTGGAAAGCAACAAGGCCCTCAAGGAGGGTTACGAGGCCTTCCTGGTGAAAGTGCTCAACCTTTGCGGCATCCAGGACGCTGCGTCCGTCGCCGCCCGGGATCTGGCCCTGGAAACTACTCTGGCCCAGATTGCCTGGCCCCGTGAAAAGAACCGCGACATGCAGGCTATCTACAACCCCATGTCCCCGGAGGAAATTCTCAAGGCCTGGCCGGAGCTCCGCTTTGACACCCTGTGCGAAGCCGTGGGCATCGTCCCTCAGGGAAAGATCATCGTCCAGCAGCCTTCTTATTTCCAGGGTCTGAACGACCTCTTTGCCAAGACAGACCTGGAAACCCTCAAAGCCTATCTGCTGTGCCAGTACATTGCCGGTCAGACCGGCGCCCTGTCCGATGAATTCTACACCGCCTCCTGGGAGTTCTTCTCCCACCAGATGGGCGGTGCCCAGGAAGAGACTCCCCGCTGGAAGCGCGCCATGAGCGTCCCCAACAGCCTGCTGGGAGAAGCCGTGGGTGAAATGTATGTGAACCGCTATTTCCCGGAGAGCTCCAAGCAGAAAATGGTGACCCTGGTGGAGAACCTGCGTACCGCCCTGGGTCAGCACATTGACCAGCTGGAGTGGATGAGCGAGGAAACCAAGGCCAAGGCCCAGGAAAAGCTGGCCGCCTTCACCGTGAAGATCGGCTATCCCGACAAGTGGAAAGACTACAGCACCCTGGAGATCAATCCGGAGAAATCCTACTATGAGAACCTCCGCAGCGCCAGCGCCTGGTATGTGAAGGACAACCTGAACAAGATGGGCAAGCCCACGGACAAGACCGAGTGGGGCATGACTCCCCAGACGGTGAACGCCTACTACAATCCTACCACCAACGAGATTTGCTTCCCGGCCGCCATCCTCCAGAAGCCCTTCTTCGATCCCGATGCCGACGAACCCGTCAACTACGGCGGCATCGGTGTGGTTATCGGCCACGAGATGTCCCACGGCTTTGACGACCAGGGCTCCATGTTCGATGCCAACGGCAATATGGAAAACTGGTGGACGGCCGAAGACAAGGCCAAGTTCGATGCCCTGGGAGACAAGCTGGTAGCTCAGTTCGACGAGGTGGAAATCCTCCCCGGCGTACACGCCAACGGCCGGTACACCCTGGGTGAGAACATCGGTGACCACGGCGGTCTTTCCATCGCCTTCACCGCTATGGAGAACGCCACTGCCGGCAAGAAGGACCCGATGATTGACGGCTTCACCCGCGCCCAGCGCTTCTACCTGAGCTACGGTGCCATCTGGGCCCAGAACATCACGGACCAGGAGAAGGCCCGCCTTACCAATATGGATGTGCACTCCCTGGCGAAGAACCGCGTGAATGTTTCTATCCGTAACTTCCAGACCTTCTTCGATGCCTTCGATGTGCATGAGGGAGATCCCATGTTCCGTCCTCAGGAAGAGCGCGTTCACATTTGGTAGCGGAGCGCTTCATATCGCGTAAACTCAAATTTCAGGGAAACGTGGCGGCGATAGCTATCGCCGTCAGTTTCTTTATCATCATCGTGGCTGTGGCCGTCAGCTCCGGATTCCGGAATGAAATCCGGGAGGGAGTGGCGGCCATGACCGGCGATGTCAGCATCAGCCCCTTCCCGTCCGGGGCCGATGAACCCGAATCCCTTCCGGTGCACCTGGAGGAAGAATCGGCCATCCTTTCCCTTCCCGGGGTAAAGGACATCACGCCTGTGGTGGTAAGGGCGGGTATCGTTAAAAACGGAGACACCGTCCACGGGGTTATGGTCAAGGGAGTCCCTTCCACGGGCCGGGAAAGCCTGGAAGTTTCCATTCCCCAGCGTCTGAGCGAGATCCTGGGCCTTCAGGAAGGGGACGATTTAACCACTTATTTTGTGGGAGAGAAGCTGCGCGTGAGGAAGTTCCATATAGCGGAAGTCCACCGGGACCTCGTCGAACTGGACGACAACCTGCTGGTGTATGCCAATCTGGAAGATATGCAGCGCCTGTGCGGCTGGGGGGAGGACAGGGCTTCTTCCCTGGAGATACGGCTCTCTGAAAGTGCAGACCAGGAGCTCCTGGCCCTGGAGATAGGAACCCTGGCCGAAGACTATTACGTAAGTTCTTCCCGGAGAACTTATCCGCAGGTTTTTGACTGGCTCCATCTGCTGGATTTCAATGTTCTCATTATCCTCATCCTGATGACGGTGGTGGCCGGTTTCAATATGGTGAGCGGCCTTCTGATCATGCTCCTGAGGAACATTTCCACCGTGGGCACCCTCAAAACCCTGGGGATGGACAACCGCTCCATCGGCCGCCTCTTTGTCCGCATCGGTGCCCGGGCCGTGTTAAAGGGAATGCTCATCGGCAATGCCGCCGCCCTCCTTTTCTGCCTTCTGCAGGGCACTACGCACCTCATTCCCCTGGACCCGGCCAATTACTTTGTGAGCTGGGTTCCGGTGAGGGTTCATCTTTTATGGATCCTGGGGGCCGATGCCGCCGCATTCCTCGGCATCCTCCTTCTTCTGTGGATTCCTTCGCGGGTAATCGCCCGCATCGATCCCGCCCGCACGGTGAAGGCCGATTAGCGGGGATACAGCTTGGTGTAATACGCGTACGTATTGAGGACGTTCTCCACGTAGGACCGGGTGTGATGGCCTTCGGGGAGCTGCTCCTTGACAACGTCCCAGCGGGATGTGTCCAGGCCCTGCTCCTGGGTTTTGTCAATCAGCTGACCCACTTTTCCTTCTCCCATATTATATGCTGCCAGGGCGAATTTGATGGCCTCGGTGGGGTCTGCCGCGTTGTCGGAGAACATATTCTGCAGCTTTTTGAGGTAGCGGGAGCCTACGGCAATATTGGCCGATGGATTGAGCAGCACTTCCTCCGGATAGCGTTTGCTGCGGATCTGCATCAGGCCCAGGGCTCCCTTGGAGGAGTTGGCGTCGTTGTGGAAGCGGGATTCGTTGTACACCACGGCAGCCAGAAGACGCCAGTCCCAGCCTATGCTGTCTGCGCTGTTGCGAAGGATGTTGTCGTATCGGCTGATGGAGGTGAGGCTCACCGTCTTTCCGGAGAAATACCGTTTCTGCATGCGGTTGAAACGGGCCGATGCCGTGAGCTCCGTAATCCACTGGTTGATGTGGCGGATGGCTTCCACCTCTTCATCCCGAACTGCCCAGACGCTGCCGTCGGCAAATGCGCGGGAGGTGGCAAGACCCTCCAGCACGGAATCGGCAGGATCGTTGGCTACTACCAGATCCAGTTTCCCGGCTCTGAGGGAATCCAGGACGCTGAGGTCCCGGCAGAGGACTATGTCCACGTCCAGGGTCTTGTCCTGGGCGTATTTCTGAACCAGCGAGCGGTGGAATTCGGCATCCTGGGTGGGAATGGCGCAGCGGATGGCCCCTTCCGGCGGAGGTGCCAGAGAATTGCTGGCCCTTTCTACCGGAACCAGCAGAAGGAGCAGTGAAACCGCAGCGGCATATGCGAGAATTCTCCCGTCCATAGGCTATTTAGTTTCTTCCGCCGAACATTCCTCCGAGGCCGCCTGAAAGCCCGCCGCCTCCACTGCTTCCGGAGCGGGAACCGGCACCACCGCCGCCACCCATATTGGCGGCGCTGGCACGCTCAGACAGGGGCTTCATCTTGCCCAGACGAGGATAGAACGGCCAGCTGATGCCAAACTTGAACATCGCCGGCGCCTGGATATAGTGGTGGGCCGTGAAATAATCCTTGGTTTCCATCGGCCAGCCTTTTCCTATGTTCTCTATCTTGACGAAGATGCAGCACTTCTTCCACTGCATATTCACAAATACGTCTATGATAGGGGCGTTCCCGTACAGCTCTTCTTTCTGAAGATGGAAGACGCCGGCCACGGGATTGTACGAAGGGGCGTTCCAGCGGGTGTTGTAGCGCACATTGGCGCCCAGCTGGAGCTGCAGCGTCTTGGGGTCCACTATATTGAACTGCACATACCAGCGCAGGTTGAGGGCCAGAAGAGGCAGGGGCAGCACCTCCGGGTTGGAGGAGAACTGCAGCAGGGCCGAGTTGTCCAGATGCACGGGCCCGAAGGCGAAATCCTTGGTAAGGGTGGCCGACAGCACACTCATCGGGGTTGTGTTTTGCCGGGCTACGGCCAGGGTATCGTAGTAGACATTGTTGGCCAGCAGGGCATAGCCCACCTGAGCCTTCAGTTTCCAGTAAGGGATATCCAACTGGGCTCGGATGCGGGTGGTGGAGGATTTGCCAAAACTGTTCTCCCACTTGAAGTGGTTGGTGTAGAAGTGTTGCTGGTAGAATTCCGGTTCCTGCAGGCGTGTCTCAAAGTGGGCGCTGAGGGAAATGGGGCTCTTAGGGGCCCGGTGGAAAGGGAAGAAATTAACCTTGGCGTTGGCCTTGACATAGAAGTCTCCCACTTCGGTTCCGGCAAAATTCAGAAGACCGGTAGCGTCCCAACTGAGGTATCTTCCCAGCATGCCTTCCGCTCCGGCATACGCATAGAAACTGTTCCAGCGGTGGGTTCCGCTTTTGTACAGCACTTCATTGGGGGACTGCAGATAGAAGGTTTGGAAGCGGTTTCCCACGCCGCCCTCTATCTTGGAAACCAGGGCATCTTCCTTCCAGGGCTGGAAGCGCACGAAGATGCGGTTTTCCAGCCGCATGTTGCGGAGGGAATCCGCACTCTGGTTGGGGTTGATGTTGAACTGGTTGTTGAAAAACGCCTGCGTGGGGCTGTCTGTCTTGTCGAAATACCTCTTGTCGTAGGTGGTGAACTCCGAGGACGTGCCGATAAAGCCCGTGGTAATGTTGGTGTTAACCGTATCCGATTGAACCCAGGTGGTGTCCTTGCGATGGCGCAGTTTTTCTATGAAATCGAAGGGAATGCGGTAGCTCTGGTCCAGAAAGACCGTCCTTTTGCGGTACCGGCTGGAAGCGGCCGCCAGGTTGATATCTATTTCCCTCACGTCCACCAGGGTATCCTTGATCCAGAAACTGTCCTGCATACCGCCGCTTTCCTGCCGGGTGCTCTTGTTGTAGATGAAGCCGGCGTGGGCCAGGTACTTTCTTCCCATGTAGTTGGCCCCCACGAAGTAGGTTTTGTTGGTGGTTTTCTCGTTCTTGAGAATGCCGGCGCCGCCGTATCTTTTCATTTCGGCCGCAACGTTGAGGGAGGGAAGGATGTTCTGAGTGGTGGTAACGCGGAAATTATCCGAGGCAAGGGTGCTGTTGGTGAACAGGTTGCCGTAATATTCCAGTTCTGTGTAAGGCGTTTTGGTATTGAACTGGGTAAGGTTGTCTGCGGTATAGGTCCAGCTTTCGATGGGCTGGTAGAAGGACGGGGCGTTTTCCGTTTCCCTTTCAAACCAGTTGTACTGCTGCACGGCCGATCCGGGCATTCCCAGCCAGGAGGCTCCCACGTCCTTTCTCATGAAAGGATAGTCGTAGAAGTGGTAGTTGGCGGTGGTGTCCCACTCAAACACTTCCATGCTGTTGTAAAGGCGGTTGTGCTTCCACGTAACCAGGCGCTTGTATAGCAGGGAATCCGGCAGGAAGGAGGTTTCCAGGATGCGGGGCGTGTTCTGGGTGATGCTGTCCTTGATGCGCTGGATACTGTCTTTGTGGTGGCGGACCGAATCCTGCCTGCGGCGGATGGCCGGAAGCTTGACGTTCTCGTAGGTCCACTTTTTCCTTTCGGCCTTGCTCATGGAGGCCCATTTCTTTTCCCAGGCGGCCTTGGCGGCGGCGGTGGTATCCAGCTTGAACAGGGAGTCTATCCGGGGCCAGATGGTGCTGTCTCCTTCGGCCTTCAGGGAATCTACCACCACCTTGTGGGTGTAGCTGTCCTTGGTGGCTACATACCACTGGTACAGGAACGGATTGGTGTACTGGAGGCTGTCCGGAACGCGCATCGTGTCCCGGGCAAAGACGCGGGGAAGGGTGTCTTCTTCTGCTCCGAAGAGGAAAAATTCTTCTTCCTCCAGGGAATCCGGCTTGTGGAGAAGGGTTGTGTCCGGACGGGGCTGGGTTTTCACCGTGTCTGTCCGGTGGGCGGGGAAGTATGCGGACACGCGGGAGACCCTGGAGGCTTCCACCCCCACGGTCTGGTATGCAATGCTTCCCGCAACGGCGAGCGGGAGCACTATGCTTGTCCATAGCTTCGCCATAACTTGCAAATATACAAATTAAGCCGGAACTAGGCAAATACTGCCTTCCCGGCTTAATCCATGCTAACTAATTCTATGATAATTAAACGCTTGTTATTTCTGAAGAAAGAATGCCTGCAAAGCCCAGTACGCCCAGGACCACCAGGATGATGAGCCAGAGGACGAAGATCACCAGACCGGGTTTCCAGGAGGGGGACTGGAAACCGAAGATGAGCTGGATGCCGCCGTAGAGGATGCCCACGAAGGGGAGGATGATGGCGAGGGCCATCAGCACCACTATCCACGTGGTGTCCAGCATATTGTAAAAGACCGGAGCATACTCTGCGATTTCTTCCATGGCGCGGGCGTAGGGCACACCGAACAGCTCCGTTCCTTTCAGGCTGAGAACCGAGACGGAGGCGAGGCCCGAGGTGCCGGTGATGAGGAGAATGATGCCGATAAGGATCAGGAAAAATTTGCCGAACTTTTGGAAAAAGTCCGATTTGGCTACTTCCCTGGCAGCGTCTCCCATCTCGTGGATGCCGGCTTGCACGTTGCGGCGGATGTCATCGGCCGTAGAGCCTTCTCCGCTCATGGCCCATCGGTCCTGGGCGGTGCGGGCGGCGGGCATGGCCATCCAGAGGATGCAGTAGAGCACGGGAACGGCGATGCTCCAGGCTTCTTCCCGGAAGCCGATGAAAAAGGAAATGATGGTGAGGATGGTGAAGCCCATGCGAAGCCAGGCGACGTCAATGTTGAAATACGTGGCCAGGCCGCTGCAGACACCGCCCAGACGTTTGTCCGAGAGGTCCCGGAAGAGTTTCTTCTGCCTTTTTTCGTAAGCGGCTTCCGAGGGTTCAGGGTCGTCGGCCTCTATGCGTTCCGGCCTTCCGATCACCTGGATGACGGCCTGGACGTGGCTTGCTGTTACCACGGCTCCGTTTCCGCACTTGTCCAGCAGGAGTTCGGCCACCCTCTCCTCGATCCCTTCCATGATTTCCTTGCCTCCCTGCTGGGGAAGATAATGGGCTTCCAGCTCCTTGAGATAGGCCTCCAGGGCTTCCGCTGCCGCTTTTTCCAGCGTGAATGCATATCCTCCTATGCTCACTTGTTCTGTCTGTGTCATAGCTTATGCTCTTTTAAGGGTTTCAATGCTTTGGACCATTTCCTGCCAGGCGGCATCCATCTCGGCAAGCTGGGCGCGGCCCTTTTCGGTAATTACATAGTACTTGCGGGGCGGGCCCTGCGGGGATTCTTCCCAGCGGTAGCTCAGCAGCCCCTGGTTCTTCTGCCGGATCAGGAGCGGATACAGGGTTCCCTCCACCACCAGCATTCCCACGGCCTTGAGCTCTTCCAGGATGCTGGATGCATAGGCTTCCTTGCGGCTGAGAATACACAGGATGCAGTACTCCAGCACGCCTTTGCGCATTTGAGCGCGTACGTTGTCACTGCTGCTTTCCATACTTTACTTCTTATAGGTGGTGAATTTGGACATGTTTTCTGCCGTGGGGGCCAGGCCCCTCAGTTCGCATTTCTTGGCGGCGGTATCGGCCATCGGGATGGCGATCCAGAGGATTACATATACCCAGAAGCCGGCGCTGCCGAAGATGAGGGCGGCCAGCATGATGATGCGGACCAGCACTACGTCTATGTCAAAATAGTAGGACAGGCCGGAGCATACGCCCGCGATCTTCTTCTCGTCCATGTCCCGGTACAGTTTGCGGGGATTGGAGGCCGGTTCCGAGGCGAAGGAGGAAGTGCCGAAACCGTCTTCTGCAGACCCGTCCGGCATTCCCAGGGTGGAAGCCACCCGGTTCACCAGGTCCAGGGAAACCACGCGGCCGCTTTCTCCCACTTCCCGGGAGAAGAGTTCTGCCAGGCGGCCCTCAATCTCGTCCATCACTTCCGTTTTCTGGCCCTCCGGGACGGTGAGCCGGGCTCTGAAGTGCTCCAGATAGCGTCCCAGACGTGCGTAAGCATCTTCTTCGAGGGTGTAATTGCGCCCTCCCAGAGAAACATTGACTACTTTTTTCATAGGTTATCGTTCGTTAAAAATATTTTCCGATGCAAAGATATAAATTATTTTTGGTACTTTGCAACACAAGGTACCAAAAAATGTAAAAATATTTTTCGAAATTAAGAAGGCTTACAGGTTTTCCCGAAGGGAAAGGCAGATGCGCCGGATGTCTTCACCGGAAAGACTGGCCGACAGGGGAAGGGTGAGGACGCGTTCCGAAAGATTCTGTGCAATGGGTGTATTTCCTTTGAAAGAGCCTTCGTAGCACTCCAGACGGCTGGTCAGAGGGTAGAAGTACTTCCGGCAGTGGATGTCTTTCCTGCCCAGGGCTTCGTGCACCCGGTCCCGCTGGGCGCGGGAGGAGAAAAGGACCGGACAGTACGCGTAGTTGGGCCGGGTTCCGGGGCGGGGCTCCAGGAAACGGACGGAGGAGGAGAGCTGCTCCCGGTAGGCCAGGGCGGCTTCTTTGCGGCGTTCCCGGTTTTCTTCCCAGTGGCGGAGATTGCACAGGCCCATCGCGGCCTGGAACTCGTTCATCTTGGCATTTCCTCCCACCTGGGGGCAGGATTCGTAGTCCCGGATGCCAAAATTGGTGAGGTCTTCCAGCCGCTGGCGAAGGGCTTTGTCGGAATAACAGACGGCACCGCCCTCGATGGTGGAAAACACCTTGGTGGCGTGAAAACTGAGGATGGAAGCATCTCCGTAACGCACCAGGGGCACGTCTTTGTACTGCACATCAAATGCGTGGGCCGCGTCGTAGAGGAGTTTGAGGCCGTGCCGACGGGAGAGCTCCTCCAGCTTTTCCACCTGGCAGGGATGGCCATACACGTGGATGGGCAGGATGGCTACGGTACGTTCCGTAATCAGGGCTTCGGCCTTTTCCGGATCCAGGGTTCCGTCCTCCTCCAGCACATCGCAGAAAACGGGAACCAGCCCTTTTCTCACCAGGGCGTGGGTGGTGGAAACGAAGGTGAAGGGAGAGGTTATCACTTCTCCTCCCCGGGGAAGATCCATTGCTTCCAGCATTCCTTCCAGAGCCAGATGGCCGTTGGCGAAAAGGGTAAGGGGCCCCTGCAGGAGGACTTCCAGTTCTTTCTGGAGCTGCTGGTGCTTCACGCCCATGTTGGTGATGAGGGCGCTATCCCACAGTTCCCTTATTTCGGCGCAGTATTCCTCAAAGGGAGGCAGGGAGGTGCGGGTTACAAAAATCTTTTCCATCGGTAAAGGGAAGCGAGGTTGACAAAATACTTGTGGAGGGTCTTTCCCAGGCGCTGCAAAAGGAGGGCCAGGTGGCGGGGCTTCAGAAGGGCTGCATAGTCTCTCCGGGCCAGAAGATCGCTGGTGTCGTTCCGGGTTGTCCGCCACAGGACGGCGCGGTGGAACCGGCCTTCTGTCCACTGGTCAAAGGCTTCCAGCTGCGCCTGTTCCGTTTTCCGGGCATCCATCCGGGCCTGTCCCCGGTGGACGGCACTCCAGGAACCCGGTGTCTGGTAGCGGTATACGGACATGCAGCGGGGAAGGTACAGAGCGCCTCCCCGCATACAGGTTTGCAGAAGGAGGGCCGTGTCGTTGAAAAGGATTTCCCGCGGGGGAGTCATCCTCAGGTATGCTTCCCTGCGGATAAGGAGGGAAGCGGTGGGAAGGCGCATCCCCCGGATAATCTTATCGGCCGAAAGGATGCCGCCCCAAAGGCGGGAGGGCATATAGCCGTGGAATTTCCCGTTTTGGGTAACCAGGGCGCCATGGGTGCAAAGGTCCACTTCGGGGTGTGCATCCAGGGCATCGGCCTGCAGCTGCAGTTTCAGAGGGTCTGTCCAGTAATCGTCTCCTTCGCAGAGGGCTACGTATTCTCCCCGGACAAGGGGAAAGCAGAAGGTGGGGCCGATAGCAACGCCCCTGGAATACTGGTTCTCCTTCTGAAAGACGGGCTTGATTATCTCCGGATAGCGCCGGGCGTATTCCCGGATGATATCGGCCGTTCCGTCCGTGGAGGCGTCGTCGTGCACGATCACTTCGAATGAAAAGCGGGTTTTCTGGCTCACGAAGCCCTCCAGCGCGTCTTTGATATAGGACGCGTGGTTGTACGCAAGGCAGAGGACCGTTATTTTGGGGCTATCCATCCAGCAAGGTGTATTGGTCCAGAAGGGCGTGCAGCTCCTCCCGGGAATGGTTCATGATGGCATCCAGGACCGACAGGGTTCCGGCCTCCCGGGCGTGGCTTTGCAGAAAGATCAGGCAGATTCCCTGCCGGCGGAACTCTTCGCAGCTGTAAAGCTCCCGGCCGCCGATGGCGTTGATATAGTGGTCGCTCTCCAGACGGTGGCAGAAATCGTAAATCCTCTCCTCCTTTTTCAGAAGGGCATTTCCTTCCAGGGAAGAAGTGCGGCCGATGGGGGTTTCGATGCCAAGATAGGCACACACTTCCCGGATGGAAGCTTCCAGAAAGAGGGCAAGGTTTTTCTCCGGGCAGCTGAGGATGCGCTGGAAAAGCTCGTATCCCTGCTGAAAGAAAGGGGCCTTGTGGTAGGCCGTTTCCACCGTCCTCAGTTTTTTGTTCACCTGCAAAGGGGCCAACTCCAGTTGGGAAATGAGTTTGTTCCGGCTCATCTGTTGCAGCTCCACCAGCAGATAAATTTCCCTTTCTCCCATCCGGATGCGGTTTCTCGTGATCCAGCCGTGGCGGATGAAGGCATAGTCGTCGGCCACCAGGAAGCGGTCTGCCGCGTGGATGAGCTGCCAGTAAGGAAAGTAGGGCAGGAAGTAGGGCTGGTTGGCGGCAAGGGTCATAGGACGTCGCATTGGGAGAGAATCTCCGGGCTGTCGGTATACAGGGGGAAGGCCTTGCGGTCGTCTCCCACATTGGTGACGGGCAGGCTGGAAAAGCGGAAGAAGCCGGACTCGAAGTAGCGGTTGTCCACGCACAGCATCATCCCGCAGAGATAGTCTTTGAAACGGGTGCCTTCCCACTCGGTGTCAAAGGTGGGCTGGCCGATAAAAGGCTGGAACAGGCATCCTTCCACGCCCTGGTCCAGGCGCTGCTGCCACTGCTCCCGAGACACCAGCGGGCCGGCCACGAGGCCTTCGCTCTTTCCCAGGCGGAAGGGCTTCAGGATATACTTGTCCTTGTTTTCGTAAGCGTCGGAGGGCATCTGCAGGAAGCTGGGGATGGCGTGGGCGCGAAGGAAAGCGGTGTCTTCCGGGCTCAGGCAGGCCGATGTGAAACGGTCCTCGAACCACAGGGCCAGAAAGCGTTTGTCGTGGATGAGGAAGGTGTTTCTCATTTCGCTCACCATCCCGGCGTCCATCATTGCTTCCAGGGTGTCCATCGAAAAGCCCAGCAGATCCTTCTGGTTGAGGGCGTTCACCACCAAGGCATCCCGGCTCCACTCTTTCCTGCGGGCCTGGACTTCATCGGCCTCCAGCACTTCCACCTGTAGGCCGTGTGCCTCGTAGAAGCGCTTGTACAGGCGGATTTCGTTGGTCTTGTCTGCGCTTTTGAGAACGTACATCCGCTTTTTCCCTCCGGCGAGGGAGAGCATATAATCCATCATGGGGCCGAAGTCCGAGTGGAACGGTTCCGAGGGAAAGCGCTCCATGAAGGCGCGGGCGGCCTGCTCTCCGAACCAGCTCATGAAGATACCGTGGGCAAAGAAGCGGGAGGTGATTTCGCACAAAAGGAGGTCTCTTTCCGTGGAAAGGATGTAGTCGGGCCGATAGGTGCCGGCCCGGAAGGGCCTGAGTGCCTGTTTTTCCAGCAGCTCCCATTCCTTTTCGGAAAAGCCCCAGTCCTGGACGAAGGAGGCATAGTGCCCCACGAAGTATTCTATGGCGGTGTACAGGACCCGGTGCAGGCGGCGCAGTTCCTCCTGCCGGCGGCCGTCAATGCCCACGGGGCGCTGATGGTACCAGTGGAGGTAATAGTCTTGAAGGTCCCGGTACATGGAGGGGACTCTAGAACAGGTTTCTCTGGTAACCCAGGCACTGGAAACCGTTGCGGTTCACCAGCGGAATGGTTTCTTCCGACAAGCCCAGCTGCATTCTGACCCAGTAGCAGATGCTGATGCTCATTCCCAGGGTGTCCGTGTAGGCCATCAGCCGCTGGATGTCTTCCAGGCTTCGTTTGCGGTCCGGTGCCGTGCGGCCGCGCTGTTTGCGGTGGTCTGCGTTGGAAGGAAGCAGGTAGTCCTCGTACAGCTGGCGCTCCAGGTTCTTGTCGAAGTGACCCAGGTACTGGCCCAGCATAGCCAGGTTCTCCATGCTGGCGGTGAGGAATTCCGGCTTGTAGTTGATGATGCCGGCCTCGGAGAGGGCGTTGAAAAAGCGCCGGATTTCGCTGTCCGTCAAGCAGGGAGGGAAGATGGGCTGCACCAGGGCCGAGTTGGCCGGGATGCCGGCCTCGCGGCACAGCTTGACGGCAGCGAGACGCTCCCCGATGGGGGCGGCGCAGGGCTCCAGAAGGTCTCTCAAGGCATCCGGCATTATGGAGACGCTGGTATTGAACTGCATTTTGTTGCCCAACTTCCGGAAAAGATCCAGGATGCTTTCTCCTTCGTCTTCACATTGCAGGTGTTTGGCACCGGCCTTGGAGGCGATGAAAAGGCGTGCCTTGGATTCCGGGTTACGGCGGAAGTGGTCTATGAACTCTCTCAGAATGCGGTGGGCGATGCCCGTCAGGAGGGTGGCCTCCTGGAAGGCTTCCGTCTTGGGGGAGAAGTAATAGTAGTGCTCCAGGTTCTTGCTGCCGACGCCGTTGTGCTTTTCCAGCAGCTCCCGTACATACAGGTGATAGTTCTCGTGGGCCATCAGCGGCTGCTCGTGCACACCGTCCGAAACCAGACAGTACAGGCAACCTACGCTGCAGCCCTTCACGGGGTTGATCTCGTAGGTGAGGGTGGGGCATCGGCCCGTATAATTGTGGATTTCGGGCTTTTCCTGGAGGGGGTCTATGGTGTCCAGGAAATAGCGCTGCTCGGGAATGAGTTTGTGGGCCTTCAGACGCTGTTCAAACACTTCCGAGCCTCTCCGGAGCCCTTCAAGGGTTTCGGGGGAGGGAACCACCGTTACTCCCAATTCTTTCAGGTATGCCTGGTCCACCACGGCGGGGTGGAATTCTTCCATCTTATACACCGATCCTTTGTGGGGATAAAAAGGAGTGAAATTGATAGCTTCCATTGATCCTAAATCATATTGTATCATACAAAGATAAAGAAATGTCGGCAAAAAATGCTATATTTGTAAACTTAGATTGTCAAAACAATTAATTATGGCAGAATTCAAATACGCACCTATGTTTCAGTTGGGTAAGGATACCACTGAATACTACAAGATTCCCGGTTCCGAAAAGCTGGTGAAAACCGCCCAGTTTGGAGACAAAACCATCCTGGAGGTTTCTCCGGAGGCCCTCACGCTGGTGGCCCAGCAGTCTTTCCACGACTGTCAGTTTATGCTTCGCCGTGCGCACAATGCACAGGTGGCGGCCATCCTGAAGGACCCTGAGGCTTCGGACAACGACAAGTATGTGGCACTTCAGTTCCTGCGCAACGCCGAGACTTCCGTCAAGGGTGTGCTTCCCTTCTGCCAGGATACCGGAACGGCCATCATCCACGGAGAGAAAGGCCAGAGAGTCTGGACAGATTTTGAGGACGAAGAAGCCCTAAGCCTGGGCGTTTTCAATACGTATACTCAGGAGAACCTCCGCTACAGCCAGAATGCTCCCCTGGATATGTACAACGAGGTTAACACCAAGTGCAACCTCCCGGCCCAGATAGACATCGAGGCCACCCAGGGAGATGAATACCGTTTCATTATGGTAGCCAAGGGCGGCGGCAGCGCCAACAAGACGTACTTCTACCCTATGACCAAGGCCACCATCCAGAACGAAGGAACCCTCATCCCCTTCCTGGTGGAGAAGATGAAATCCCTCGGTACGGCCGCCTGCCCGCCTTACCACATCGCTTTCGTGATCGGCGGCACATCGGCCGAAAAGAACCTTCTCACCGTGAAACTGGCCAGCATCAAGTTCTACGACAACCTGCCCACCACGGGTGACGAAACCGGCCGTGCTTTCCGTGACATCGATCTGGAAGAAAAGCTTCTGAAAGAGGCCCAGAAGATTGGTCTGGGCGCCCAGTTCGGCGGCAAATACCTGGCTCACGACATCCGCGTGGTGCGCCTGCCCCGCCACGGCGCCAGCTGCCCCATCGGTATGGGCGTCAGCTGCAGCGCAGACCGCAATATCAAGTCCAAGATCAATGCCGACGGCGTCTGGATCGAGAAGATGGATACCAATCCTTCGGAACTGATTCCGGAAGAACTCCGCAGGCCCGGCGAGGGCCCGAAGGGCATTGAAATAGACCTGGACAAGGGAATCGACGCCGTGCGTGCAGAACTCACCAAATATGCCGTCGGCACCCGCGTGAACCTGAAGGGCACCATTATCGTGGCCCGTGACATTGCCCACGCCAAGCTGAAAGCCCGCCTGGATGCCGGTGAAGGAATGCCTCAGTACTTCAAAGACCATCCCATCCTGTATGCCGGCCCGGCCAAGACGCCTGCCGGATACCCTTGCGGCTCTATGGGTCCCACCACGGCCAACCGTATGGACCCGTACGTGGATGAGTTCCAGGATCACGGCGCATCCCTGGTGATGATTGCCAAGGGCAACCGCTCCAAGGTGGTGACGGACGCCTGCCTCAAGCACGGCGGCTTCTACCTGGGCACCATGGGCGGTGTGGCCGCCGTGCTGATCACAAACCTCGGATGGAATCCCTATATCACCATCCCGGTCTGC